>Ga0247609_10006548_pt1 | contig 11201 bp, 14 predicted proteins | sample 172DNAGHGlowgp2_FD_193487 | JGI IMG/M metagenome (GOLD analysis project Ga0247609, IMG submission 193487) | Sheep rumen microbial communities from Palmerston North, Manawatu-Wanganui, New Zealand - 1728 DNA GHGlow gp2 | ecosystem: Host-associated > Mammals > Digestive system > Stomach > Rumen ... | reverse complement strand
TTCGCCGAAAAATAATTTCCCATTTGTGGCAACGCGGGCAAATATAAATCCGTCGACAGCGGGATAAACATGTTGATAAACGTTATGTACGTTATCATTGCCGAGATTGAAAGATATTTCTGCCGCCTCATTTAATCGCCTCGTCAAAATTTTTCTGATTCTATTATCACGTAGAAAAATTTTTATGTCAACGAAAAAATCCCCCGCGCTTTGCAGGGGAAATTTTTTTGCGTAAAGATTTTTCAGGGAATGGGGACGCCTTTAACCAGAAGTCGCGCTTTAGCTCTGGCAAGTGCCGCCTCCGCCCTGTCAATATCAATGTCCTCGTGATTTTTGGGCGCGCTCTTGTAAGTCGTAACTCTCTCTTCAGCGCGTTTGTAAGCGTCTTTAGCCCGCTCAATGTCGATGTCGTCGGGAGTTTCTGTCGCGTCCGCGAGGATTGTAATTTTTTCGGGTGTGACTTCCATAAAGCCGCCGCTCACGAAAAGTTGAGTTTCGCCGCCGCCTTCCTTAATGCGCATTGCGTTCGGAATAAGTTCCGTTAAAAGGTTAGCGTGTTTGGGCAAAATTCCCAGCTCACCATTAATCGAACGGGTTATCAACATATTAATATCATTTTTGTAAACTTCGCCTTTGTCGGGCGTGGCAACCTCAAGCAGGATTGTGGCCATGAATCACGCCTCCTTGAGTTTCTCAGCCTTTTGAACGGCCTCCTCAATGCCGCCGACCATGTAGAATGCGTTTTCGGGTAAGTCATCGTATTTGCCAGAAAGAATTTCTTTAAAGCCGCGAATCGTATCTTTAAGTGCGACGTATTTACCGGGCGAACCTGTAAACGCTTCAGCGACGGCGAACGGTTGCGATAAGAAACGCTGAATTTTTCTGGCGCGGCTAACTGTCAATTTATCTTGGTCGGAAAGTTCTTCCATGCCGAGAATCGCGATAATGTCTTGCAATTCTTTATACTTCTGCAAAACCGCTTGCACGCCGCGAGCAACTTCGTAATGGTCGCGCCCGATAACGTTAGGGTCGAGGATACGGCTCGTCGAGTCGAGCGGGTCAACGGCGGGATAAATTCCCAGCTCTGCAATTTGACGGCTTAAAACTGTCGTCGCGTCCAAATGCGTAAATGTCGCGGCAGGTGCCGGGTCAGTCAAGTCGTCAGCGGGAACGTAGACAGCTTGCACAGAAGTGATCGAGCCTTTCTTAGTCGAAGTGATTCTTTCCTGCAATGCGCCGACGTCCGTAGTAAGTGTTGGCTGATAACCGACGGCGGAGGGCATACGTCCGAGCAACGCGGAAACTTCCGAGCCTGCCTGTATAAAACGGAAAATGTTGTCAATAAATAACAAAACGTCTTTGCCCTGTTCGTCGCGGAAATATTCTGCCATAGTCAAGCCGGTTAAGCCGACGCGCATACGAGCACCAGGCGGTTCGTTCATTTGCCCGTAAACGAGCGCGGTTTTGTCGATAACGCCCGACTCTGTCATTTCTGTCCAAAGGTCGTTGCCTTCGCGGGTACGTTCACCGACGCCCGAAAAGACCGAATAGCCGCCGTGCTCCGTTGCAATGTTATGAATCAATTCCATAATCAAAACGGTTTTTCCGACGCCCGCGCCGCCGAATAAGCCGATTTTACCGCCGCGAGAATATGGCGCAATCAAGTCAACAACTTTAATTCCCGTCTCCAAAATTTGCGTCGAAGTTTCTTGCTCCTCGAAAGTCGGGGCTTTGCGGTGAATCGGAAGCCAATGTTTATTTCCGACGGGTTTAGGATTATTGTCGACGGTTTGCCCTAAGACGTTGAAGACGCGCCCTAAACACTCTTCGCCGACGGGAACGGTAATAGGTGCGCCGGTATCTTCTGCCTCCATGCCGCGAACAAGTCCGTCCGTTGAACTCATCGCAATGCAACGCGTGACGCCGTCGCCTAAATGTTGCATGACTTCAGCAATCAAATCAATTTCCACGTTGCCGGACTTGCCTTGTATTTTTACAGCGTTCAAAATTTCGGGCAATTCGCCGACGGGAAATTCAATGTCGACGACCGCGCCGATAACTTGAACTACTTTTCCTTTCGCCAAATGGTTTCAACTCCTTTTTTTAGGTTATTAGGGAATGAGGGAAATAGGGAATTAGTTTCGGGAAGATTGGATTTTTATTATCAAAGAATTGAGCATTTTGCCGATTTCTTCGCATAGATTTGAAGCGATTGAAACTTCTTCCTCAGTAAAGTAACCAATTTTTGTACAAATATAAAGCTGTGTTTCCAATTCTTTTTGAGAACCGCGAGCAATGCTAAGAAAATTTACAAATTCTTTTGCAGAGTTGCGCCCTTGCCCTTCAGCAATATTTGAAGAAATAGAAACAACTGCTCGACGCATTTGGTCAGAGAGGGCATAGGTTTCTGTCTTCGGTAAAAGTTTTACTAACTTATAGACCTCAACCGACAAATCGATTGACTTTTGCCAAACGATAAAATCTTTGTAATCTTTAGCCCGCATAAAAATTTCCCCTTAACTATTTCCCTAATAACCTTTTAACCTAATTCCCTACTCCAGCGCATTTGCGCCGCCGACGATTTCGTTAATCTCGTTGGTGATGCCAGCCTGACGAACTTTATTATAAAACAGATTGAGACGCCCGACGAGTTCTTGCGCGTTATCAGTGGCGTTGCTCATTGCGTTCATACGCGAGGACAATTCGGACGCGGCAGAGTGCAACATTGCGCCGTAAATCCTCGTGGCAATTCTGCGCGGCAAAAACTTATCCAAAAGCGTGACAACGTCGGGTTCGTAAATATATTCCTCTTTAAGATTCGCGCTTGCTTTGGCGTAGTCGTCGGTAACAATCGGCAGGAGCGTCACTTCATCGGGCGCACAACTTATCGCTGATTTAAACTGATTATAAATCAAAGTCACGTCGATAATCTCGCCGCTCGCGAACCTGTCCATAACTAAATCCGAAATTTCTTTAGCGTATTTGTATTGCGGACGCTCGCTTATGCCGTGATAACTTTTGATGATGTTGTAGCCGCGCTGACGGAAATGCGTTGTAGCCTTCCTGCCAACGGTGATAAGTTCAATGCCGTCAATATAATCTGCGTCGTTATATTCGCGGGCAACGGAAATATTTGTGCTTGAAGTTGCGCCGCCTTGATGAGACGTCGTCCGTGCAATACCGCCCGTAGCACTCATTTGGCGTTGTTGCTTTGGAGTGCGTTTACCCGATGGCTTGATACCTTTCAGCGCGTCAAAATTTTTCCTGTGGAAATTTTCGTCGTCGTCATCATCGAGAGAAGAATTTTCGCTGGTGCCGTCATACTCAATCGTATCGTGCGCCGCTTTGAAAACGTTGCTTGAGAACGAACCCGCCAATCCTTTATCCGACGCAATAACTATGAACAAAAATTTTCCTGCGCCCTCTTGCTGTTCGGCTATGAGGTCGGCGCGAGTTTTAAGGAATGGGTGTTCGTATTCTTGCCCGCGCATTTGCCCCATAACCCGCCGCATAATTTCCTTAGTTTTGGCGACGTAGGGAAGATTGCTAAGCAGTGCCTCACGTGCCGCATTGAACCGCGAACGGGCTATCATGTCCATTGCGTTGGTTATCTTCTGGATATTTTTAACGCTTTTAATTCGGCGGCGTATGTGTTGTAAATTTGCCATTTACGCCACCGCCTCAACTTTCAGCCTTGTAGGTGACTGTCTCTTTAAATTCGGTGATTGCCGCCTTAATCTCGGCTTCGAGGGCGTCGTCGAGTTTTTTCTTCTCAACAATTTTCTTGCCGATGTCGGGGTGATTCGTATGCATAAACTTAATAAAATCGTTGTGGAAGGTAACAACTTTATCGACGGGAATATCCGCCAAAAATCCTCTAACCGCTGTGAAAATCGTTAAAACTTGATCTTCGACGGGTAACGGCGAATATTGCGATTGTTTAAGCGTTTCAACCATGCGTGCGCCGCGGTCGAGTTGCGCTTTAGTAGCTTTGTCGAGGTCGGAGCCGAATTGCGCAAACGCCGCCAACTCACGATATTGGGCTAAGTCCAAACGCATTGTACCGGCGACTTGTTTCATAGCTTTAATCTGCGCGGCACCGCCGACACGCGACACGCTCAAGCCAACGCTGATAGCCGGACGAATACCCGAATAGAACGAATCCGTTTCAAGCATGATTTGCCCGTCAGTGATTGAGATAACGTTTGTAGGAATGTAAGCGGAAACGTCGCCGGCTTGCGTTTCGATAATCGGAAGAGCAGTTATCGAACCTGCGCCCAATCTGTCAGAAAGTTTTGCGGCGCGTTCCAAAAGTCTGGAGTGCAGATAGAAAACGTCGCCGGGATACGCCTCACGACCGGGTGGACGCCTTAACAACAATGACATTGCACGATAAGCCGCAGCGTGTTTAGTTAAGTCGTCGTAAATGCAGAGGCAATGCCCGTGCTTTTCGTACATGAAATATTCCGCCATCGTGACGCCCGCATAAGGCGCAAGATATTGGAGCGGCGCAGAATCAGCAGCCGTAGCCGCAACGACGATTGAATATTCCATTGCGCCATGATCTTCCAAAGTTTTCACGACGCGGGCAACTGTCGACGCCTTTTGACCAATCGCCACGTAAACGCAAATACAATTTTGTCCTTTTTGGTTAATAATCGTGTCGATTGCAATAGCCGATTTACCAATGCCGCGGTCGCCGATAATCAATTCGCGCTGTCCACGTCCAATCGGAACTAATGCGTCGATAGCTTTTAAGCCGGTCTGCAACGGCTCATGAACAGATTTTCTGTCAGCAATGCCCGGAGCTTTAAACTCGACAGGACGCGCCTTAGTCGTTTGAATCGGTCCCTTGCCGTCAATCGGACGACCGAGCGCATCAACAACGCGCCCAATCATATTTTCGCCGACGGGCACTTGCATAATTCTGCCGGTGCGTTTAACGGTTGCGCCTTCTTTAATTTCGTTATCGCGACCGAGAATAACCGCGCCAACGTTATCCTGCTCAAGGTTGAGGACGAGACCAAAAATATCGTCGCCGAAGTCAAGTAATTCGCCCGCCATAGCCTTATCAAGCCCGTGAATGTGCGCAATGCCGTCACCAATCTCAATGACCGTGCCGACCTCGTCAACATTCAAGTCGACATTATAATTTTTAATCTGTTCCTTGATTATCGCAGTGATTTCATCAGGATTTATTTTCATTTCTTAGACTTCACCTCTTTAATTGCGCATTGCCGTTTGCAAAGCACGTAAACGACCCGCCGCCGAGCCGTCAATCAGTTTGTCGCCGATTTTTAAAATAAGTCCGCCTAAAATGGAAGCGTCTTTGTGCGGGCGGATTTTAATTTTTCGCCCCGTTAGCGACATAAGTTTTTTTATGAGCGCGTCCTGTTGTTTCTTCGTGAGCGGAAAAGCTGTCGTCACGTCCGCGATTAAAACTCCCTGCTCCTTATTCTTCAGCGAGGTAAAAATATCGTAAATCTCGTTGAAGACGCCGATACGTTTTTTATCGACGAGGAGCATTAAGAAATTCATTACGGTTGGGGAAACTTCTTTATCGAGGGCGCGTTTAAGCAAATCTTTTTTCGCCTGTTGAGGCACGAGCGGATTTTGGAAAAATTTAACGGCTTCAGGAATTGCGAACACGTCCGAATGAACTTTGCCCAAGTCTTTATCGTAGCCGTCAAGATTTTTTTCTTCCTTAGCAATCTCGAAAATCGCCGTAGCATATTTTGAGGCGAGCTGAATGTTAAGCATTGCCGCACCTCACTTTTTTAAGTCAACAAACATATCTTTATTGAGCTTGGAAATAAAATCATTGACGAGCTTGTCATTTTCTTTGGTGTCGATATTTTTGGAAACGACTTTACCCGCCGCCGCCAAACTCAACGTGACAATCTGCGACTTCATTTCCTCGAAAGCGCGATTACGTTCGCTTTCAATCTCCGCCTGTGCAGAAATTTTCATGCGCTCGATTTCCTTGCGTGTCTCCTCAACTGCGGCGTCGTGTTCTTGACGGGCGGTCTGGTTTGCCTTGTCGACGATTGCTTGAGCTTTTTTGTGCGCGTCGGCAAGCTGAACTTTATATTGTTCTAAAGTTTGTTCCGCCGCCTTACGATCAGCCTCCGCCTTGTCGAGGTCGTTCTTGATTTTATTTGAGCGTTGTTGCAAAAGGCGAGCAACCGGTTTGTAAGCAACTGCACGCAAGATAACGACTAAGATTAAAAAGTTGAGAATTTGCGCGAGAATCGTTGCGTTAATTTCAATCAAAATAAATTCCTCCCCTCGTTTTGGGATTTACGCGGGAAGTCCTTAGCTGAGGAGCGGATTGGCGTAGAGCATAATGAGCGCGACAACGGTTGCGATAATCGCCATAGCCTCGATCAAGCCGACGGAAATAAGCGTGTTAGTGAAAAGCGTATTTTTGGCTTCGGGCTGACGAGTGATACCGTCAATAAATTTGCTGGTTACTAAGCCGTCGCCGACGCCCGCGCCGATTGCCGCCAAACCCATAGTGATACCTGCGCCCAAAAGTGCTGCTGCTACCATAATTGCATGTTCCATGTTAATAAATCCTCCTAACAGTTATAAAAAAATTCTAATCAATAACCACTAACTACTAGCCACTACTCCGCGTGGTCTTCCTTAACCGCATTGGCAAGGTAAGCCATGCTAAGCATAGTGAAGATAACCGCTTGCACACAGCTGATAAAAATACTGAACGCCAGCCACGCTACCGACGGTATCGGCATCCAAATTGGCATCAGCTTAAGCAAAACGATGATTAAAATTTCGCCCGCGAGAATATTTCCGAATAGACGGAAGGCAAGCGTTATCGGCTTTGCGATTTCCTCAATCATGTTGATTACGACGAAAACCGGCGTTGGCTGGAAAAAGTGCGCGATATAATGTCCCCGCTTAAAATAAAGTCCGAGACAGTGCACGAGAAACACTACAAATAGCGCAAGTCCAAGCGTCGTGTTTAAATCGTTTGTCGGCGACGCCATGAGCGGCACAAGTCCGATTAAGTTGCTAGCCAACAAAAACATGAACAGCCCGACGATAAGCGGCGCAAGCATTCTGCCGCGTTTACCCATCATTGCGTCGATTTGGTCATGCAACCAGAGGATAATCATCTCAACAAAATTTTGCCAACCTTGCGGGACGACTTTTAAATTTCGTGTAGCGAGGCACGCAACCAAAATCACAATGCCCATTGCCAGCCACGTCATTTTTAGCGTCTCAATATTGAACGTCAAACCAAGAAAATTTACCGTCTCGCGGACACCAATTTCATGCATAAATTCACCTCCTTACAAAAAAATTTTCGCGTCGGGCGTCTCACCCCCTTTTATCTCATGCGCAAGATAACACGCGCAAATTAATTTTTCCGTGACAAAAATCACCGATTAAAACTTCCGTTTAACTTCGGAGCGAGCCAGGACAAATAGCGATGTCGCATAAAATACGCCGAACGATATCGCCGTTGCCAAGAAAAGTTCTGTGGAAATGTGAACGGTGACCGCTAAAATTACGAAAACCATTCCAAGCCGCAACAGCAATCCGATTAACATAATTTTTTTAGCTTGCGCGGCGGGCGAATTTGCTACGACTTCCAAGCGGGCGGCTGTCGACAAGAAATAAAAAAAATTTAACAACGCACCTGTCAGAACTGCTCCACATAAATTGAGCTGTCCCGCTGAAATTAATTGTAACGATAAAACTGCCGCGACTGCCAGAAAAATTTTCCAACTTTCCTTGAATGTACTTAATACCTGTCTCATGTAATCACACTTCGACGCAATGGGCATTTTCCCTTTACTCAAAAAAAATTTTGTACAAGGAATTTTCAATAACCGAAAAATATCCTCATGAAAACTTCGCGGAGATTTTTTGCACCCTTTTAAATCACTGAAAAAAATCTGTAAAAAATATTGGCAAGCGGCGATAGATTATGTATAATGCACGAGGAATCATTTTTAATTCATAGGCGGTGATAAACATGAGTGATATAGTTACGATTAAGGGGCTTAAATACGGCTTGCAGCTGACGTTCGCAAAAGGCGCGAGTTTCGACGACGTGCAGGCAAATCTTTTGGACAAGCTCCAATCGGGTAACGGTTTCTTTATGCGCGGGACGACGGTTTTCGTTCCCAAAGGTTACTTTGCTGAAGAACAGAACGAGGCTCTGCGTCGCATGTTTCATCGGCACGGAATGCTTTTCAGTACCGAGTTGAAACGTCCGAATCTTGCGCCGCCCTCCCGCGATAATTCTTCCAAAGCTTCCGCGCAGAAATTTAAAGAGAGCGTCGAGGAAGCGCAAAAAATGATGGTTATAAATCGCACGGTTCGCGGCGGGCAGGAAGTCAAAGCTAATTGCTCTGTGTTGATTTGCGGCAATGTCAATCCTGGTGCACAAGTTATTGCGGGCGGTTCGATTGATATTCGCGGAACGTGCAGAGGCTTTGTTCATGCGGGGGCTTTCGGCGACAAAACGGCGTGCGTTGTGGCAGATAGACTTATGCCCGCGCAGATTCGCATTGCCGACTTGATTGCTCGCGCTCCCGACGAAGACATTAAAACCAATCAAGCCGAACGCGCCATGATTAAGGATAACATGATTATCTTTGAACCGGTTGCGCGATAAAATTTTTTCTATGGAAGGGTAAATTATATGAGTAAGATTTTAGTAATTACGTCGGGCAAAGGCGGCGTCGGCAAAACGACTACCACAGCGAATATCGGCGTCGGGCTCGCAATGCGCGGAAACAAAGTCGCCTTGATTGACACGGACACTGGACTCCGCAATCTCGACCTTTTGCTCGGCTTGGAAAATCGCATTTTGTATGATCTTGTCGACGTGACGAGCGGGCGCGTTGCTTATAAAAAAGCTCTCCTTCGTCATAAAAAATACGAAAATCTTTATCTTCTGCCAACGTCGCAAGTTAAGGACAAATCCGCCGTCAATCCTGAACAGCTTGTTACTCTCTGCGACGAAATGAAGAAGGAATTCGATTTTATAATAATCGATTGTCCCGCTGGCATTGAGCAAGGCTTTAAAACGGCGATAGCCGCCGCCGATACCGCGATTGTCGTAACTATGCCGGAAATTTCTGCCGTTCGCGACGCAGATAAAATTATCGGTGAACTCGGTCGCGCAGATAAAGAAAATGTCAAACTGATTGTCAACCGAATTCGTCCGCAAATGGTCGAAAAAGGCGATATGCTTGACATGGGCGATATTGACGAAATTTTATCAGTTGTGTGCATTGGACAAGTTCCCGACGACGAAAACGTTGTAGTCGCGACGAACAGGGGCGAACCCGTTATAACAATGAGCAACTCGACGGCTGGGCAGGCGTATAAAAATATCGTCGCTCGACTGTGTGGCGAAAATGTCCCGTTCCTCAAGCCGCAGAAGGAAGGCTTCTTTGCTCGGCTGAAAAAACTTTTCGGCTTGTTGTAAGGAGGGCTGTCTATGCTTGACGTTTTAAAAAGGGTCTTCGGCATGTCCGAAAAAAAATCGGGGGCGGTCGCCAAAGAACGCTTGCAAGTTGTGCTGATTCACGACCGCGCCAGCATATCGCCGGAGATTATGGAAAAAATTAAGGAAGAAATTATCAGCGTCCTGTCTAAGTACATGAACATAAACCGCACCGAAATGGAAATTGCGCTGGAAAATGATTCTGATTCAGTTGCGCTCGTTGCCAATATTCCGGTAAATTCTATGCGGCACGCAAGATAAAAATTTTTGGGCGGTCACGATGACCGCTCTTTTTTTTATTGCGCGAATTGTCAAATGAAGTGCAAGGACTTTGAAAAGCAAACTTCCCACGGTGATTTGTAACCCAGACATTTTCGCGGACGTTTGTTAAGTTGCTCAACCACCGCTTCTAAAGTTTTCTCGCTCAGGTCATTGAAATCGTAACCTTTAGGAAAATATTCTCGCAACAAACCTTTAGTGTTTTCATTGGTGCCGCCTTCCCAAGGGTGATGCGGTGGCGGAAAATAAAACTCTACTCCCAACTCCTTTGTAACGAGCTTGTGGTCTGAAAACTCTTTCGCTCTGTCCGGTGTTATTGAACACAATGGTTGGTTTCTCAACAATTTTATCATTGCTTGCGCAACCGTCTTACTATCCATTAAGCCTACAATAGTGTCCGCCTCAAAATCGCCAAATCGAGTGCGCTCATTTGCCTCTTTCGGTCTTTGCGACAATAGATTGCTTATCTTTATTTTTCCGTGTTTTTCTACGTAGTTTTTGCTATGGCGCGATTTGCCTTTGTGGTTGATTTGTTCCTGCCGAGTCGATGAGCTATTTTGCAAAGAGATAGTCCATCAGCCAGATAAAACAGTATTTTTTCTCGCTCGTCTATGCTAAGATGTTTGTAATTCATTGTTCATCCTGCCTTTTTTGGTATGGTTACAAACATTTTAGCAGGAAACTATGAGTTTTTTATTTGTTGCACTTGGATTGTATATTCACGAAAATAAAAATCGCTCGTCGAAGTCGGCGGGCAATTTTTTTGTAAATATTAAAATTCGTCAGCAATATTTTTGTAAATAAATTCGCTTGCCAACATGCCGGTATATTTTGGGTAGTTAATATATTCGTCGAAAACTTTTTTGCGCTTAGCGGCTTTATCGTCCTTACCCTCGATAAAAACTTTCTGCATAAGTTCGGCAATGCCATTCAAATCGCGCCCGTCGACAGTATAAGACGCCTTTAAAATCGCGTCGCCTATCTTATTAAACTGTTCGCCTGCGCGGGTCAAGAAAATCATCGGCTTATCTACAAATTGATATTCGACGAGGAAAGAGCAACTGTCAAGAATCATGCCGTCGGAAGTGGCGAAAATGTCTTGATAATAAGCTCCTGTGTAGAATAATGCATTGGGCAAGTTATCCCACTCCTGCAGATATTCCTTGAACGCCTCAGCGGAAGGAAAAACTTTTTCTGTGATTGCCGAGAAAAGTAAATTCGGGTGAGGCTTGAATACCCATGAAATTTCGGGGTGCGCTTTAGCGAATTCGTACATAAACTTAAAGTTCCATTGGAAGGTTGCGTAATTTGAGTTGGAATTTATCGACCAATGCGGCGCGTAAATAATTTTCTTCGCGTCGGGGTGTGTCATCTTCCAATCGAAATGAAACTTTGCGCTCTTGTCGAAGAAAATATCTGTCTTAGAATAGCCGCT
>Ga0247609_10006547_pt1 | contig 11202 bp, 5 predicted proteins | sample 172DNAGHGlowgp2_FD_193487 | JGI IMG/M metagenome (GOLD analysis project Ga0247609, IMG submission 193487) | Sheep rumen microbial communities from Palmerston North, Manawatu-Wanganui, New Zealand - 1728 DNA GHGlow gp2 | ecosystem: Host-associated > Mammals > Digestive system > Stomach > Rumen ... | reverse complement strand
AGCTCGAGCCGGACGAGACTGTCGTTATCCGCTCGCACGGCGTCGGAAGGGCGGTCTATGAGCAGATCGCCGCAAAGGGCAACCGTATGCTCGATGCCACCTGTCCGTTCGTTTCAAAGATACACCGTATCGTTGCCGAGAAGACAAAGGAAGGCTATATCATCCTCATTGCCGGCGATGTCAATCACCCGGAGGTGCAGGGGATAATAGGTCATTGTGACCAAAATTATTACGTATTTAAGGATAATTTTGAACTAAAAGACCTTTTTGAAAAAAACAACAATTTTTTGAAAAAAAAGCTTGCATTTGTGGCGCAAACAACGTATAATATAGTAGTATGGGAAGAGTGTTTAAAGGTGATCCCAAAGAATGATCCCGATATTGTTATATTCGATACCATCTGCAATGCCACCGATACAAGACAGTCAGACGCGGCTGAACTTGCAAAGAATTCTGACGTTATGATAGTTGTCGGAGGCCGCCATAGCTCGAATACCGTGAAATTGTTTGAGGTGTGCAGCAGGTACTGCAAGGCGTATCACATAGAAAATTCGGACGAGCTTTCATCTTTGAAGCTGCCCTGTGCCGGAAGGATAGGCATAACTGCCGGAGCTTCCACACCGGCATATATAATCAAGGAGGTACAAACCACAATGACAGAGAATGTTAATCTCACAGCAAATCCGGATGAGGAGATCGATTTCGCTCAGGCACTCGACGAATCATTCAAAAAAATACATACAGGAGAGAAAGTTAAGGGCATCGTTGTCAGTGTAAGCAATGCTGAGATCACTGTAGACCTCGGTACAAAGCACACAGGCTATGTCAAGCTTGAGGATCTTACAGACGATCCTACAAAGAAGCCCGAGGACATCGTTTCGGTCGGCGATGAGATCGAGCTCATCGTTGTGAAGGTAAACGACGCTGAGGGTACTGCTGCTCTTTCCAAGAGAAAGGTAGACGAGCAGGCTGGCTATGACACCATCGTCAAGGCTAAGGAAGAGGGCACAGTTCTCGAGGGCACTGTTTCACGTGTTGTAAACAAGGGCGTTATCGTGAACTACCTCGGTGTAAGAGTATTCATCCCCGCTTCACAGACTGGTCTTCCCAGAGGTGCTGAGCTCGAGCAGCTCAACAAGCAGAAGGTACAGTTCAAGATCAAGGAAGTTGAAGAGGGCGGCAAGAAGAGAGCAGTCGGCTCTATCAAGGACGTTGACAGCGCTAAGAGAGAAGAGGCAAGAGCTAAGTTCTGGGAGACTGCTGAGGTCGGTCAGACATTCGTAGGCAAGGTAAAGTCCCTCACAAGCTTCGGTGCATTCGTTGACCTCGGCGGTATCGACGGTATGGTACATATCTCCGAGCTCTCATGGAAGCGCATCAAGCACCCGAGCGAGGTAGTGAACGTTGGCGATACTATCGAGGTATACATCAAGGATCTCAACCGGGAAGAGAACAGGATCTCTCTCGGCTTCAAGAAGGCTGAGGACAATCCGTGGGAGATCTTCTGCTCACAGTATCATGTAGGCGATGTAGTTAAGGCTACTATCGTTTCTATCACAAGCTTCGGCGCTTTCGCACAGATCATCGACGGCGTTGACGGTCTTATCCACATCTCTCAGATCGCTGACAAGAAGGTCGAGAACGTTAAGGATATCCTCACTGTAGGCGACGTTGTTGATGTCAAGATCATCGACATCGACACAGAGGCTAAGAGGATCAGCATCTCTATCCGCGCTCTTCTTGAGGACGCAGCCGACGAAGAGGCTGAGACAGCTGCTGAGGACGACGCTGAATAATCATTCAGTATAATATCAAGGCTGTACCGTACAGGTGCAGCCTTTTCTTTTAAGAAGGAGGGACAGATATGGACGGAAAATTCTGTATCGAATGCGGCAGGAAGCTTGATATGAATGCGCGTTTCTGCCCGACCTGCGGCCGTCCGCAGCCGGATATAAAGCTCCCGGAGGAAACAGCAAAGCCCGGAACCGTGACTTATGCAGCTGAGACTCCTGCTGAACAGGTCGCGGCTGCTGCGGCAGAGGATAACACAGCAGCAGCTCCACCGGAAACGGCGAAAGCACCCGTTCACGAAAATGCTCCAGGACCCGTGAATGCGCCCGGATCCGCAGCTCCGCCTCCGCCCCCGTATCAGCAGCCGGGAAATACGGTCAACGACGTATCTGCCCCGGAGCAGAAGAAGGGCGGTATGGCTGGTGCGTATATCCTGCTCATTGTGGCAGCTCTGCTCATAGTTGCGCTTTTTGTGTGGGCGGTGTTTGCGATGAACAAGTTCAGTATGACACATAAGACTAAATCGAGCTCGTCACGCAGCATCTCTGTTGTCAAGCCGGGCGAGCCGGATATAAGCGAATACAGCGGCGTCGGCGGAAAAGGCAGCTCCTCCGGTCACAGCGGCAGAAAGGAGACCTCCGACAAGGAAGGAGGTTATTCCGGAGTAGGCGGAAAGTCCGGAGTTTCGTATGAGGCTGACGATTATACAGCCGGACGCGACATCCCTGCCGGTGAATATCTCGTTGTTGCCGATACCGAGAACTTCGGATACGAGGAAGAGGAGTATATCCCGTCGTTCTATCTCGGTGTATACGAAGACCCGAATGAGGAACACAAGGTCCACACCGGCTGGTTCCAGTGCTCGACATACGTGAAGGTGAACGAGGGGGAGGATATACACTTCTCGTGGGCGACCGCATATCCTGCCGACAGCACCGCTGTGAAGAATGACCCGTTTGAGCGCGCAGGTATGTTCCTCGTCGGAAAAGATGTCGAACCCGGTGAATATGAGATAGAATCCCTGACGGATCAGGGATATGAAAGCTATGCCATTTTTGACAGCATAGACGATGTTATGGCAGACGACGGCTTCGGCAGCCGGGAATATCCCTACGGCGAGGCGGATAAGCTCACTCTCAGAGAGGGACAGTATGTTCAGCTTGAATGGTGCAGGCTGAAGAAATAGTATCTGACAGCATACAGCTTTTCGGAGCTGTATGCTATTTTTTTCTTGACAAACAGATGAAAGTATTGTATATTTAAACTGTATAGGTGCGAGCTATGCTCCGCCAAAAATACTGAGAGGGGTTAATCTAAAATGAAAATGAAAAAGGTTATGGCTGCATTCTCGGCTATGGCAATGTCGGCAACTATGCTGACGTCGCTCCCTGCCGCCAATGCCGCCGACAGCAAGTACAACTATGCTGAAGCTCTTCAGAAGTCGATGTTCTTCTATGAGGTACAGCAGGCAGGCAAGCTTCCCGATTGGAACTACGTTCAGTGGAGAGGCGATTCAATGGTCAATGAGGACGGCGAGGAGACCGATGTCTGCAAGGGCGGCTGGTTCGATGCCGGCGACCACTTCAAGTTCACGCTTACAAACGCATATTCCGCTTCTATCCTCGGCTGGGGCTATCTTGAGTACAAGGACGCCGTTGACAAGCAGGGACTCGGCGAGGTCTACCGCAACAACGTTCAGTGGGCTCTCGATTACCTTATGCAGTGTGACAGAGGCGACAAGATAATCGGTACTATCGGTGACTTCACCGGCGGCTCTACCGACCACAACATCTGGTGCAGCGCTGAGGTGTACCTCCGCAAGCACCACCTCAACAACAAGGACTGGGAGCGTCCCTACGATGAGATAGCGGACTCCTCCACAATGGCTCTCTCTGCCGCAGCACTCGCAGAGGGCTACCTTATGTTCAAGGATACTCAGCCCGACAAGGCTAAGGCTTACCTTGAGCAGGCTCAGAAATACTTCAAGACCGCCGACAAGATAAGAGATAACGAGAACGGCGCTATGTCCGATATGTACAAGCCCTCATCATGGGTAGATGACTGTATGTATGCAGCTATCTGGCTCTACAGAGCTACAGGCGATGAGAGCTATATGACGAAGGTCAAGTCCGACTATATCCCGAAGTTCCCGCTTGAGAACCAGTCGACTGAGCGCAAGTTCACATGGGGTCTCTGCTGGGACGATACTTCTCAGGCTGCTGCTCTGCTCTATGCTCAGGAGACAGGTGAGAAGGAGTGGGTAGACCACGTTTCTCACCACCTCGATTACTGGATAGACGGCTACGGCGGAAAGAAGATAGACTACACTCCCGACGGAATGGCATGGCTCTTCAGTTGGGGCTCGGCACGTCACGTAAGTGCTACAGCTTGGCTCGCAAAGCTCGCTTCCGATACTGTATTCAAGGACAATTCCGCACTTCAGGACAAGTATAACAACTGGGCAAAGGGTCAGATGGATTACATCTTCGGCGATAACGGACTCAAGATGAGCTACGTTCTCGGTATGGGCGACAATCAGCCGAGCGCATTCCACCACAGAACTGCTTCTGGTATCCACGATGACCACTGGAACAACCTCGGTCAGGAATCCGGCGGTTCCGACGGCTGGCAGACAGAATATGCCCACACCCTCTACGGCGCTCTCGTAGGCGGTCCTGATATGTCAGGCAGCTATAAGAACGACGTTTCGATGTATCAGTATTCCGAGGTAGCTATCGACTACAACGCAGGCTATACAGCTTGTCTCTGCGCTCTCGTTGATGATTACGGCGGAACTACCGACCCGTCATTCCCTCCCGAGGAGGAGCCTAAGTGGGCTGAATGGGAGGTAGCTGCTGTCATCAACGGTACTGAGGGCAAGAGCTACACTGAGGTCAAGGCATGGGCTATGAACCATACCGCATGGCCGGCAAGAGTTGCCAAGGACATCGAATATCACTACTTCTTCGACGTATCTGAGATAGTCGAAGCAGGCATTCCTCTTGATGAGATAAAGGTCGAGGGCAAGTCGCAGCAGTACAGCGAGGGCGAGCAGGGCTATGCAACTGTTTCCGGTCCCTACAAGTACGAGGGCGACCCGACAGGCAATACCTACTATGCAAAGATAAAGTTCGAGGACGGACGCGCTATCATGCCTACAGGTCAGTCAGAGCACCGCGATGAGGTACAGTTCCGTATCTCAATCCCGGACGCTGTGAACGGTCAGCCTACTACAGGTGCATGGGACGCTTCAAACGACTGGTCATACAAGGGCGGACTCGCTACAGCTACAGACCTCAAGAAGGCTGATTCACTCAACGAGCACATCACGATGTACGTTGACGGCGCACTTGTCTGGGGCGAAGAGCCCGACGGTACAAAGCCCGGCAAGAGCACAAATCCTGTGACGACAACTACAACTACCGGTCCTTCCGCAACGACTACCACAACTACAACAGTTTCCGGCGAGGATGGAGATATTCTCTACGGCGATGCAAACCTTGATAAGAAGGTGTCTGCTGCCGATGCTGTTGCTATCCTTCAGTCGATCGCAAACAAGGACAAGTATGAGCTCAAGCCGCAGGGCAAGATCAACGGAGACGTTGACGGTGAGAGCGGTATCACAGGTGCAGATGCACTTGTGATCCTCAAGAAAGATGCAGGTCTTGTTGACAAGCTTCCTATCAAATAAGAACTTATTCATATTTCATTCATAAAGGGAGATTCGTCTCCCTTTATTCTTTTTTATGCAATTGGCAAAATAAACAAAATTGCAGGCGCATCATTATAGAAATACACGAATTTCCGGAAAGGTATTTACTTTTTTTAGCGGATATAATATAATATGAATGATGGATCAGTGCAGCAATTTGTCCGCATAGGAATTGGATCTGTCGCGTTTCCATACGATATAACCGCAATGTATGCACTGGCATTGCGTTATAAAATTTATATTTTTTATTTTATCAGGGAGGGTATAAAAAATGCACAAGAAATTCTCAAAAGCTCTCACCGGTAGCCTGATGGCAGCAGCTATGGCAGCTACTTCCATGACTGCGGTTCTGGCTCCTATGAGTGCAAATGCAGGTCAACAGCTCGGTGCAACAGACTTCACTGACGGTGTAGGTCTTCCGTGGCATACCTGCGAAACTAACCCGGCTAAGCAGACATTCGAGATCAAGGACGGTAAGTACATCGTTTCTATCGTAAACAAGGACGGTTCCGACGGACGTTGGGATCTTCAGCTCCGTCACAGAGGTCTCAGGATCGAGCCCGGTCACAAGTATCACATCCACGCTGAGATCACTCCTTCGGACGATGGTTACATCTACACAAAGATCGGTGACTACAGCGGTAACTATGAGTACTGGAACGACGGCGGTAACGGTAACTGGCAGGTTCTTCAGTGCCAGGCTAACAAGACCATTGAGATCGATACTGACTTCGATGCAAGCAATCCCGTAAAGCCTATCCAGGACGGACCTGCTGAGTGGGCTTTCCACTATGCTAACAACAACGGCAAGTACAACAACAACGATACAGGTATGCCCAATGGCTCTACTCTTACATTCGATAATATGTCTCTCGAGGACCTCACAAGCGATGAAAACGACTTCGATCCCAAGAACGAGTTCGGCGTTATCAGACCTCAGTCTAACGTTCGTCTTAACCAGGTAGGTTACTTCCAGGGACTCAGAAAGAGAGCTTCCTACTGCTCAGATGCAGCTGATCCGCTCGAATTCGATGTATACGATTCAACAGGTAAGTCTGTATACAACGGCAAGTCAAAAGTTATCTCCGGCGACTTCGATTCCGGTACACCTGAGGATACACAGGTAAAGTCTGATAACGAGACAGCTACAAGATATAAGGACAGCGGTAAGTATGTTCACGTTCTTGACTTCACTCCTCTTCAGACAGGCGGCACAGGCTACTACATCGTAGTTAAGGATACTGTCGGTGTTTCAAATACACAGTCCGGTATCGTTAAGGGCGCTTACGATACAACTATCTCAGGCGACAAGGTAATGTGGAAAAACTGGAAGACAGGCGTTGAGTATCAGATGAACAAGTCTCATCCGTTCGCTATCTCTGATACACTTTACGACGGACTTCTCAAGAACGCAGTCAACTACTTCTATCAGAACCGTTCAGGTATCCCGATAGAGGCTGCATACATCACATCAGGCAACAAGGAAACTCTCGCACACACACAGTACGGTCATAAGCCCGATACAGCTTACGTTCAGTCCAAGTGGGTAAAGGCTTATGAGTCTGAGTTCAACGGCGATAAGGAATACTCCATCACAGCTAACTACGGCTGGTACGATGCCGGTGACCACGGTAAGTACGTTGTTAACGGCGGTGTATCTGTATGGACACTCCAGAATATGTACGAAATGTCCAAGCACATCGGCAAGGCTTCTAAGTGGGACGACGGAAAGTCTATGGCTATTCCGGAGCAGACAAACGGCTATCCCGATGTTCTCGATGAGGCAAGAGTTGAGCTTCAGTGGATGTTCGATATGATCGTTGATTCTAAGGATCCTTACTTCGGCAAGGATGCTGGTCTCGTTTACCACAAGCTCCACGACCACAAGTGGACAGGTCTTGCTGTTCATGCTTGGTCTTACGAGGAGGACGGCTTCAAGGATATGAGCCGTATCGTTAAGCCTCCGACGTATGCTGCTACATTCAACATGATCGCTTGTGCTGCTCAGGCTGCACGTCTCTGGAAGGGCATCGACGATGACTTCTCTGCTGAGTGCCTCAAGCACGCTGAGGAGAGCATGAAGGTCGTTGAAGGTCTCAAGTCCAAGTGGAACGTAAAGGCTGGTAAGTCCGCTCAGCAGGACGACGTAAAGGGCACAAATGCTATCGCTGGTGACGTTTACTTCGCTCCTCTCGATCAGGCTATCGGCGGTGGTCCTTACGGCGATACATACGTTGTTGATGACTACTACTGGGCACTCTGCGAGCTCTTCATCACAACCGGCAATGAAGAGTACCTCACAAAGCTCAAAGCTTATGAGAACGAGAACGACTCCACAGGTCAGGATAAGGGTCTCAGCCTTACATCCAACCTCGGCGGCGGCGAGAACAAGGGTTCATTCAGCTCATTCAACTGGGGCTGTACTTCCGGTATGGGTACTCTGTCACTCTACCTCAACAAGGACAAGCTCAGCGAGGCTGATGCTAAGACAGTAACTGATTCTATCGTTAAGGTTGCTGATGCATATATCGCTCAGGAAGACAAGTCCGGTATGGGTATCCCGTACGTTGGCTCAACATTCACTGATGATATCAACATCGGTAAGGACAAGAACGGTAAGTCTATCGAGGTTTCCGGTTACGAGTGGGGCTCCAACTCCTTCGTTGCTAACAACGCTATCGTAATGGCTTACGCTTACGATGCTACAAAGACTCCTAAGTACCTCAGCGGTGCTACAACTGCTATGGACTACATCTTCGGACGTAACGGAAATGACTTCTCTTACGTATCCGGCTACGGCACACGTTCACTTACATATCCTCACCACAGACTCTGGTGTAACGGCGTAGATCCCAAGTTCCCGCTCTGTCCTGCCGGCGTAATGTCCGGTGGTCCTGGCGCTGGTATGCAGGATCCCTACATCGGCGGTCTCGGCTTCAAGAGAGGAACTCTCGCAAGCCAGAAGTGCTTCGTTGACTCTGCTGAAGCTTGGTCTGTAAACGAGATCACAATCAACTGGAACGCTCCTCTTGCTTGGATCACATCTTACCTCGAGGACGTAGCTCCCGGCGTAGTTGACGGCGGAGAGGGCACAACTCCTGGAGTTGAGACAACAACTACTACAACAGAGACACCTTCCGGTGACACTCTCTGGGGCGATGCTAACGTAGATAAGAAGGTTACTATTGCTGACGCAACAGCTATCCTCCAGTCTATCGCTCTCCGCGACAAGTATGCTCTCAAGCCTCAGGGCAAGATCAACGCTGACGTTGTTGACGGCGACGGTGTTACAGGTGCAGACGCACTTGCTATCCAGATGATGGATGCTGGTCTCATCAAGCAGGCTGACTTCCCGACAACATCTGCAAAGATCAATGCTCTCAAGGGCTAATATCTAAGCGAATACAAATAAAAGGACGCTCATCTGAGCGTCCTTTTTGCTGTGTATCGCTGCAAAGCTATTCTTGCCGGAAGATATTCTCTGCGACCCTTGCCTTTTTTTGAAATATATGCTATAATTAGGTATAATTTTTATTTTGGAGGGATCATATGGAAAATCTTCATTTTTCGATTTCTTCCATTATCGGTGCGCTGTTGGAGGGCACATTAGCCGTGCTTATGCCTATAGCAGTTCTGATAATCTGGAAGATAAAAACCAAGGCAAAGCTCGTACCGTTCTGGATAGGCTGTCTGATTTTTCCGGTGTTCGCACTTGTCATCGAATCCGTCTGCGTTGCAGGTATAGCATTTGCTGATAAAAAGATGCTGAACCTGCTTTCCAACAACCTGCTGCTCTATACTTTTTCAGCGGCAATGGCTGGAATTTTTGAGGAAACAGGCAGATTTGTCGCATTCAAGTTCCTGCTTCGCAAGTATAAGGACCGCCGCGACAGCGTTACATACGGAATAGGTCACGGAGGTATCGAGAGCATTATCCTCGTCGGAGGTTCAGCAGCTCTGACACTGTTTATAGCACTTGTCACGAACTCGGGACTGCTCGAGCAATTCACCACAGCTTACAACGAAGGTCTCAAGGCAGCATTTATTGATAGTGTTGAGGCAATGGCATCCAGTACATTTGGAACCTATATGCTTGCTTTCTTTGAGCGTATCTCAGCGGTGATGATACATATATCGCTCTCCGTTCTTGTATTCGTGAGTGTACGTCAGAAGGGGAAGCTCTGGCTGTATCCGCTTGCCGTGTTCATTCATTTTGCAGTCGACTGCACGGTGATCCTTCCCCATGTGCTCGGAACACCGCTCTGGCTGTTCGAGATCGTATTTTTCCTCGCAAGCTTGGCTGTTGCAGTATGTGTTGCGGTATATTATCAGAAATTGCCGCAGGTCTTTGAGGCTCCTGCACCGGAAATGCAAGCTGTTCCGACTGACACTTATAACACCGAGATATAACAAAAAGGGCGTACAAAACTGTACGCCCTTAAATTATTCTGTTTTAAGATCAGACACCGTACTTAGCAGTAGCGACCGGAACACCGGGGCCCATTGTTGAAGTAACTGTGCAGCTCTTGAGGTAAGTACCCTTCGCAGCAGCAGGCTTAGCCTTTACAACAGCCTCGATAAGAGTTGTGAAGTTCTCGTCGAGCTTGTCTGCGCCGAATGAAGCCTTGCCGATAGGGCAGTGGATGATGTTTGTCTTATCGAGACGGTACTCGATCTTACCAGCCTTAGCCTCTGTTACAGCCTTTGCAACATCGGGAGTAACTGTGCCAGCCTTCGGGTTGGGCATAAGTCCGCGGGGACCGAGGACCTTACCGAGACGACCTACAACGCCCATCATATCGGGTGAAGCGATTACAACGTCGAAGTCCATCCAGTTTTCCTTCATGATCTTGTCTACGAGATCCATACCGCCAACGTAGTCAGCGCCAGCTGCCTGAGCAGCCTCATACTTGTCTTCCTTGCAGAAAACGAGAGCGCGTACAGACTTACCTGTACCGTTGGGAAGTACAACAGCGCCTCTTACCTGCTGGTCAGCGTGACGTGAGTCAACGCCGAGGCGGATGTGAGCCTCGATTGTTTCATCGAACTTTGCCTTAGCGTTCTGGCAAACGAGTTCGAGAGCCTCCTTGGACTCGTAAAGCTTTGCAGAATCAACAGCCTTTGCGCTGTCAACATATTTCTTGCCGTGTTTCATTATATTTCCTCCTATATAAGTGGTAATACCGGGATTGAGACCCGATTAGCGGAATTTTCCTCCCACCATTGAGAAGTCGGAACAGGGGATCTTGTTCCCCCATCGTCATTCAAGTTAATAATTAGTCAACAACTACAACGCCCATTGAGCGAGCTGTACCTGCGATCATGCTCATAGCTGCTTCAAGAGAACCTGCGTTGAGGTCAGGCATCTTTGTCTCAGCGATCTGCTTGATCTGCTCCTTAGTGATGTTAGCGACCTTAGTCTTATTCGGAACGCCCGAACCGCTTTCGATCTTGCAAGCCTTCTTGATGAGGACTGCTGCGGGGGGAGTCTTAGTGATGAAAGAGAATGAACGGTCAGCATAAACTGTGATAACAACAGGGATGATCATACCGATATCGTTCTTAGTTCTCTCGTTGAATTCCTTTGTGAATGCCATGATATTAACGCCATGCTGACCGAGTGCAGGTCCAACAGGCGGTGCAGGAGTAGCCTTTCCTGCTGCGATCTGAAGCTTAATGTAGCCAACTACTTTCTGTGC
>Ga0247609_10006546_pt1 | contig 11204 bp, 9 predicted proteins | sample 172DNAGHGlowgp2_FD_193487 | JGI IMG/M metagenome (GOLD analysis project Ga0247609, IMG submission 193487) | Sheep rumen microbial communities from Palmerston North, Manawatu-Wanganui, New Zealand - 1728 DNA GHGlow gp2 | ecosystem: Host-associated > Mammals > Digestive system > Stomach > Rumen ... | reverse complement strand
CTTGTTTTACTTCTTCTGGGTATCCATTTTTTGTCCCTGTATAATTACATCCGCAATTTTTACACTTATATCTTTGTTTTCCCCTATTAAATCCATTCTTTACTTTTTCTGTTCGTCCACATTTCGGACATCTTTTTTCTTTTTCCATACTCCACATTTTACTATATCTATCTACTTTTCGCAATGCCTCTTTCCCCCCTCCCTTGAAAATTATTATAATTTGATGTATAATAAGTATTATTAAAATTAAAGGAGGGTCTTTTATGATAGACAAGACATTATCGTTTTCCGTAGAAAAACGCTCGGAAGAAAACATTAGACAAATTTTAACTTATGTGTATGATGCATTGAAAGAAAAAGGATATAATCCTATAAATCAAATCGTTGGGTACATTTTATCTGAAGACCCTACGTATATAACAAATCAGAATAAAGCTAGAGCTCTTGTAAGTAAAATCGATAGAGATGAGTTACTTAGAATTCTAGTGAAATCATATTTGGACGTTTAAAAATTACATTTTAACAAACATTTATAATTTTTTGAGGTGATAATCTTGGCTACAAAATTAAAAGACAAAAATGAAAATTTCTTTTGCTTTAAAGGGAAACCATTAGTTAGAAAAGGAACCACGTTGTATTACGGAAATATGAGCGACCCATACGTTGCAATAATGCACGTCAAAGGTAGTCAGAAATTCAAAGACTTAGATTTAACTAATAAAATCTCAATTCAACTTGTTAGTACTGACGAAAGCCTCAACCTAAAAGATCGAATCGTAAAAACAGCTGAAAAAAAAGGCATATATTCAGCTATAGACATTATTGACGCATGGATACAAGAATTAGTTCCGTCATAAACTTTTAAATCTTAAATCCGGTTGTTGTAGATAAAAGTTCATGATTTGCCATTTTGTATAAACGTTTTTGCTATAACGTTTTCATTTGAATATTCGCTAAAAAATTATGCAAACTGAAATCTTATCTCGTATCTGCGTGTTTTAGTTTGCAGTCTATTTTTATATTTAAATTTATAAACTTATATTTTCAAATACTAACATTAAACAATAGAAAGGAAAAGTTATGGATTATAAAAAAGAATGGGAACAACTAAATTTTAAAAAAGGAAAATGGAATGAGTATATAGATGTTAGAGACTTTATACAAAATAACTATACTCCATATACTGGAGATAGTTCGTTCTTGACTCAAGCAACTTCAAAAACTAAAAAGCTTTGGAATAAAGTTTTAAAGCTCTATCAAAAAGAAAGAGAAAACGGTGGAGTATTAGATTGCTCTACAGACGTTGCTTCTGATATAAACAGCCATCTACCTGGATACATAGATAAAAAATTAGAAACCATAGTTGGCTTGCAAACCGATAAGCCTCTTAAAAGAGCAATTATGCCAAATGGCGGAATCAGAATAGTTGAAAAATCATGTAGCGCCTATGGTTTTAAAGTATCAGAAAAAATAGAAGATATATATCATCACTATAGGAAAACCCATAACGATGGTGTCTTCGAAGTTTATACTCCTGAAATAAGAGCAGCTAGACGAAATAAACTTCTAACCGGTCTTCCAGACGGTTACGGCAGAGGTAGAATAATCGGAGATTATAGAAGAGTTGCTTTGTATGGCGTAGATGAGCTAATTGAACAAAAAAAACAAGATTATAATAACACTATAACTTCTTGGATGAGCCCTGAAATCATCAAGGAAAGAGAAGAAATATCTGAACAAATTAAAGCTTTAGATGAACTAAAAAAAATGGCTCTGAGCTACAACTACGACATTTCAAGACCAGCTTATTCAAGCCAAGAAGCTATTCAATGGATATATTTTGCATATCTTGCCAGCGTAAAACAGCAAAATGGTGCTGCTATGAGCTTAGGTAGAGTTTCCACTTTCTTAGATATTTATATAGAGAAAGACCTAGAAAATGGAAAAATTACCGAAGAACAAGCACAAGAATTAGTGGATCACTTTGTGATGAAACTTCGACTAGTTAGATTTATAAGAACTCCTGAATATAATGAATTGTTTTCCGGAGACCCTGTGTGGGTAACCGAAAGCGTAGGCGGGATGGGAATTGACGGTAGAACCCTAGTAACTAAAAATTCTTTTAGATTAGTACATACTTTGGAAACTATGGGAACATCTCCTGAACCAAATATAACAGTCCTTTGGAGTAAGCATCTACCTAATGATTTTAAAAAATATGTTACTAAAGTTTCAATAAATACCTCTTCCATACAATATGAAAACGATGATCAAATGAGAAAATATTTGGGCGATGACTACGGGATAGCTTGTTGCGTGTCTCCTATGAAGATAGGAAAACAAATGCAATTTTTTGGTGCTAGAGCAAATCTTGCTAAAACTTTGACCTACGCTATAAACGGTGGCATCGATGAAGTCACTAAAGTCCAAGTGACACCTAAGTTTGAACCTATTACGTCTGAATATTTAAATTACGAAGAAGTATGGGATAAATATATGCAGATGATGGATTACGTTTGTAAAATCTACATGGACGCTTTAAATATAATCCACTATATGCACGACAAATATGCTTATGAAAGTCTGGCAATGGCTTTACATGATAAAGATATATTAAGAACTATGGCGTGCGGTATGGCAGGACTTTCAATCGTCGCAGATGCTTTTTCTGCTATAAAATATGCTAAAGTCAAAACAATTAGAGATGAAAATGGAATAGTTATAAATTATAAAATCGAAGGGGATTTCCCTAAATTCGGAAACGATGACGATAGAGTAGATGAAATCGCAGTTAAAATTCAAAAGGAATTCATGGATAGGTTAAGAAAACAGAAAACTTATAGAAACGCTAAACCTACATCCAGCATTTTAACGATCACTTCAAATGTTGTTTATGGAAAAGCTACAGGCAACACCCCCGATGGTAGAAAAGCCGGTGCACCTTTTGGACCTGGGGCTAATCCTATTCACGGAAGGGACGTAAATGGAGCAGTCGCAGTTTTAAATTCTATTTCGAAATTAAATTTTAAAGAGTCTGAAGATGGTATATCCTATACTTTTGCGATCTCACCTTCCACACTCGGAAAAAGTGAGAAAAATAGAATCAGTAATTTAATTGCATTACTTGATGGGTATTTTTCTAAAATGGCTCATCACATAAACGTAAATGTATTTAATAAAGAACTTTTAATCGACGCTATGAATCATCCTGAAAAATATCCTCAATTAACTATAAGAGTATCGGGTTATGCAGTTAACTTTGTGAAACTTACAAAAGAACAACAACTAGATGTTATAAACCGAACCATACAAAAGAAAATGTAAAGAAGGATTAATGTCTTGAAAAATATCATAAGAGGAAAAGTTCATTCGTTTGAAACTTTTGGAGCTACAGATGGTCCTGGAATAAGATTTGTGATTTTTATGCAAGGATGTCCATTTAAATGTAAGTACTGCCACAATAGGGATACGTGGGACCTTACAGGAGGAACGGAATATTCTGTTGAAGAAATTATAAACAAAGCATTAAGATGTAAACCCTATATTGATGCTTCAGAAAATGGCGGTATAACAGTCTCCGGAGGAGAACCTCTATTACAATCTAAATTTGTCACAGAATTATTTAAAGAAGCTCATAGATTCGGTATGTCAACTTGCCTAGATACATCTGGGCTCGTTGCTATTGATGAAAATATAAAAGAACTGTTGCTTGTCACAGATCTTGTTTTACTAGACATCAAACACATTGATGATAAAAAATGTAGAGAATTAACGGGAGTATCAAATAAAAATGAATTGAATTTTGCTAAGTATCTTTCCGAAAATAATGTAAATATGTGGATTCGACAGGTTTTAGTTCCGGGCTATACTGATGACGAAAAAGATCTGAAAAAAACAAAAAAATTTATAGATACTCTAAATAACGTAAAAAAAGTTGAAGTTTTGCCATATCATGATTTAGGTAAAATCAAGTGGGAAAATTTAGAAAAAGAGTACCCTTTAAAAAACACAAAAGCGCCTACATTTGATAAGATTAAATTAGCAAATGAAATTTTAAAAATCTAAAATATCTTTATTTTTATTATAATTATAGATGTATAGATGAATTTTAATATATTAAAATTCATCTTTTATTGTTTCATCGTCGGATTTTTTGTTTTTTCTATTTTTAAACTTGCCTATCAGTCTTCCTACCATACCTAAACCACGTGACGCCATTATAACATCTCCAACTATTGGTGTACTGTAAAGTTCACCCATCATTGCATCATTAGCCCTAACTCTGGCTGGTTGAGTTGCACTATCAATCGCATATTTTACCTCATCCTTTACAGCTTGTCTTCTCGTTTCAGGATCCGACATCGCACTTTTATAGCTTTGCGCCATCGTTTTCGTAACAAAACTTTTTTTCACTGTTAAAACTTTAAATAGGTCCATGTATTCTTGATTTATATCACTTTCTGAAAGTCTTCTTTCAAATTCCGTTACGTCTTTACATTCTTCTCCCAACTTCTTCATATCAGAAAAAACTTTCTCCACTCTTTCTCTTTCTTTTTCCGGTATAGAATAATAATCATATATACTTTGCTTTCTTGTTTCTATACTTTTTTCTATTCCTTTTTCCATGTTACCCTCTCCTTCTGCTTTAATGTATAAAAATATATTTTATTGTATCATAATTTTATTCAAAAAGCAAGTTTTTGGATGCAGCACGGCGACCCCGCAATGCACTAGCGCTTCGCGCTATAATAGAATTTTCTATTCTGTTTATAATCCATTTGGATTATAAACGTGCATTGCGGGGTCGCCACTATAGATTTTAACCTTTTTATTTACGACTCAACGAATTTAAATTTTTCTGACCTTTTATCGTAATCACAGACTATAGATTTTTTCGAATTTATTTTTCCTTCTAAGATCTCTTCTGACAATTTATCTTCTATTTTCGATTGAATAGCACGTCTTAGCGGTCTTGCTCCATAAATTTCATCAAATCCAGCTTTAGATATAGCTTTTATCGCTTTTTTGGTAAATTCAACATTTATATTTATTTTTTTAAGGCGATCTTTTATAATATCCAGCATCTTTTCAGCAATGAGTTCGATATCCTTGTCTGTTAGCTTATCAAAAACTATGATGTCATCTACCCTATTTAAAAATTCCGGTTTAAATGTCTTCTTTAGTTCTTTTAAAACGGTATCTTTTATTTTTTCACGATCCTTATTTCCATTATTGTCGCCACTAAAACCTAAGCTATTTTGCTTTTCGGTTATTAATCTTGCTCCTACATTCGATGTCATTATAATTATAGTATTTTTGAAATTGACTTTTCGTCCTTGAGAATCTGTTAAGACTCCGTCTTCCAGCACTTGAAGTAACATATTGAAAACATCCGGGTGAGCTTTTTCAATTTCATCAAATAAAATAACCGAATAAGGTTTTCTTCTGACTTTCTCCGTTAATTGGCCACCTTCATCATAACCTACATATCCAGGAGGAGAACCAATCAACTTTGATACGGTATGTTTTTCCATGTATTCTGACATATCGAGGCGAATCATAGCATTTTCGTCACCAAACATTGCTGACGCTAACGCTTTGCAAAGTTCGGTTTTTCCAACACCTGTAGGGCCCAAAAAGATAAATGATCCAGTTGGTCTATTTGGATCTTTAAGGCCAATTCTACCTCTTCTTATGGCTTTTGAAACTAAAGATACTGCCTCATCCTGACCTACGATTCTTTTGTGAAGAATTTCCTCCATTTTAAGTAACCGTTCGCTTTCTTCCTGAGTTAACTGCACTACAGGAATACCACTCCAAATCGATACAATATGTGCTATGTCATCTTTAGTGACTTCGCCTGTTATTTTTTCATTTTTATCTTGCCATTCTTTTTTTCGGTCATTTAACTCTGACTTTAGATTTTTTTCATCATCGCGGATTTTTGCAGCTCTTTCGAAATCCTGTTCATTAACAGCTGCAGATTTTTCAGCTTCCAGTTTCTTTATTTTCTCTTCGATTTCTTTTAAATCATCTGGCACTGTATAAGCTCTTAATCTCACTCTCGACGCTGCTTCATCTATTAAATCTATAGCTTTATCCGGCAAAAATCTATCTGCAATATACCTCGATGACAACGACACAGCTTCATTTATCGCCTCATCAGTTATCTTTACTTTATGATGTGCTTCATATCTATCTCTGAGTCCTTTCAAAATCTCAACTGTCTCTTCTTCGCTCGGCTCTCCTACCATTACAGGTTGAAATCTTCTTTCAAGCGCTGCATCTTTTTCTATATGCTTTCTGTATTCTTTGATTGTAGTCGCTCCTATAACTTGAAAATCCCCTCGAGCTAAACTTGGCTTTAAAATATTCGCAGTGTCAGCAGATCCTTCCGCAGAACCTGCTCCTATAATCGTATGCAACTCATCTATAAATAAAATCACGTTGCCTGCCTTTTTTATCTCTTCAATAGCATTCTTGATCCTATCTTCAAAGTCTCCCCTATATTTCGTACCAGCTATCATGCTCGTAAGATCCAGCGAAAATATCCTCTTATCTTTTAATATTTCCGGTACGTCATTTGAAACTATCTTTAAAGCTAAACCTTCCGCCACTGCAGTTTTTCCAACACCAGGTTCACCTATTAAGCACGGATTGTTTTTCGTTCTTCTTGATAAAATCTGGATAACCCTCTGTATTTCCTCTTCTCTTCCTATAACCGGATCAATTTTGCCGGTTGAAGCTAACTTTGTTAAATCCCTTCCAAACTGCTCAAGAGTTTTTGTTTTACTTTTTGAATTTATTTTTTTAGATTTGCCTTGACCAGTTGCACTCGAATTTATCGAAAATATATCTTCCTCATTTTCATATTCTCCGAGATTTCCATTCATTTTTTCTAAGATGCTTCTTACACTTATTCCCATTTCATCTAAAAACCTTACTGCGTAACTATCATTTTCGCCCAAAAGTGCTAACAGTAAATGCTCTGTGCCCACATAATTATGACCTAAAGTTGCAGCTTGAATCACAGCAACTTGCAAAATCCGTTTTGTTCTTGGAGTGAAATTATCAGTTGTCAATCTTGTTTTAGTGCCCACTCCCATTTCATTTTTTATAATCTCTTCTAATTCGTCCTGATCTAAACCTACTTCTTCCAGAGTGGTAGCAGCAACGCCAGAACCTTCTTTTAAAAGCCCAAGTAAAATATGCTCACTGCCAACATAGTCGTGACCTAAATTTTCAGCACTCTCTATAGATAAATTGAGCGCGTCGTTGGCTTTTTCCGTAAACCCATTAAATTTATACACTTTTCTCACCTTGCCTTTTTATAAATTAAAACTGAATTTTTTATTTTATTTTTATTCTTTTTCTGTTTCTTTCTTCAATGTTTTTCGAACTAAATCTGCTCTTATTTGTTCTTTTTGAGTTGCTGAGAGTTCCTTATTTTCCTTCATTTCTAGCATAGCTGGTTGCACGTCAATAATCAAAGAATCGATTTTCTCAAGGGATACATCTTTAATCTCCTGCATCGAGACACCCAATCTAACATTTGAAATTAATTTCATAAATTCACTTTCACTTACTAGTCTTGCACTAGCTAGGACTCCATAGGATCTATGGATCAAATCCACAAACTCTATATGTTTTACCATCTCGCTTCTAGCTGATCTTTCTTGCATTATTAATTGCATTGCTATATCTTCTAGGTTTTTTATGGAAGCTTTTTCCGATAGCCCCAGCGTCACTTGATTTGATAATTGGTAAAGGTCGGCTTTAGGGTCTGTGCCTTCGCCATAAATTCCTCTGATAGCTAAACCTAACTTTGATATACTTGATGCTATTTTACTCATTTTTCCGCTTTCTCTTAAAGCTGGCAAATGTAACATCACAGAAGCTCTCATACCAGTGCCTAAATTAGTTGGACATTGTGTTAGATATCCTAGATTTTCATCAAATGCAAAAGATAAGTTTTTATCCAATATATCGTCGATCAAGTTAGCAATAGAAAAGGATTCTTCAAAATTCAAACCTTCTTTTATGACCTGAAGCCTTATGTGGTCTTCTTCGTTTATCATCAAACTTATAGATTCATCTTGGGATAATATAAGTCCTCTACCCGATGTTTTCTTAATAAATTCTGGACTTACTAAATGTCTCTCAACTAAAGAAATTTTCTGAGGTTTACTCAAATTTTCTAAATCTATAAATTTTAATTTTAGATCTTTTATTTTCTTATTTTTATTTAGTTCTTTAAGAGAATCTTTAACTAAATTTACAACTTCAGCTTTTTTGCTAGAGTTAAGTTTACACGGGAAAGGGAAATCATTTAAGTTCCTAGCAAATCTAATCCTTGTGCTGATAACAACGTCTCCTTGCAGGCCTGTTTTTTGATACCATTTATTCATTAACTTTCCCCTCCTTTTTTAATTCGTTTATTTTGTCTCTGAGTTCTGCTGCTTTTTCAAACTCTTGTTTTTCAACTGCTTTATCTAATTGCAATTTTAATTCATGTAATTTATTTTCAACTTTTTTGGTTTCATCGACACTTGCAGCCAATTTCCCTATATGCTGAGTATTTCCGTGGATTCTCTTTATAGACGGTACTAATTGATCGTAAAAAACTTTATAACAATTTGCACACCCAACTTTTCCGGTATTTGAAATATCTTCAAACGACGATCCACAATTTTTGCAACGTTTAGATTCAAGGCTTAATTTATGAGGGATATTTTCAGTAAAGAAACTTCCTAAAAAATTATCGAAATCGAAACTAAAATCGCTGAACAAATTCCCATAACCCATTTTTTCTGCACATTCTTCGCATAGCATATATTCTTTAACTTCACCATTTATAACTTTTTTTATATGCGTGTTTGCCATATTTTTCCCACAAGATTGACATAACATAACTTTTTCCTTCTTTCTCTAAATTTTATAATTGCGTAAGCAATAAATTCTTAAATAACGAAGCTCTTAAAAGATCTTTTTCTTCAGGTCGAATGCCTAGATAAGATCTATCTGAAACAGCACATGAGATTAGTTTTGCTGACTCAAAAGAAATAATTCCTGTCTCTTCTAAATTTTGAATCATTATTTTGCAAGTTACATTATCAATTCTATCACCAATAGAATTAATAATATGCATTATAGCAGAACTTCGACTCATTTTTTTTCGAGTAATCTTTATATATCCGCCACCACCTCTTCTACTTTCTACTACGTATCCTTGTTCCGGCGTAAATCTCGACGTAATCACGTAGTTTATCTGGCTTGGTACGCACCCCAATAAATTTGCAAGTTCATTTCTTTGGATCTCTGCATAACCATCGCTTTCCTCTAAAAGTTCCATTATGTACTTCGCTACTACATCGCTTATCCTCACGAAATCACCTCTTTTTCGATATGGTTTGACTTTGACTTTCTTTGATCTTAATTATCATTGTAATTTCTTTTTTTAAAAAGCTCAAGGTCAGTTAAAGTCAATTCAATATGAATAATATATGATTTTATCATTTTATATCGTATATTCTCACTTATTCTAATTATATCTTATTTTTTAATTTTTAGATCTATTTGGCTGTAACCTTTGAAGATTTAAAATCGTATAATGTAATGTACTACTTAAAAAGGAGGTAATTACGCATGTGTAACAATGGTTTTAGTAATGGAAACTGCACTTGGATCATTATTCTTATCCTTTTAATTTGCTGTTGCTGCGGTGGCGATAACAACGGCTGCTCAAATGGTTGCTGCTAATTTTAAAAAGTAGCCACGTCTAAATGATATGCACCCCAAAAGTTAGACAAATTTTGGAGGTGCATATTTTCGTGAAAAAAAGAATAAACAAAAAATGTACTCACCTTAATTATAAGAATACGTTATATTGGATATTTGAGAGCATCATATGGCACATCGAAAAACACTAAGAAAACACTGGGGAACAGCATCACGATTAGAGAAGGGTAAATTAAAAAAACAATAAAACGGTAAAGATACACATAATTGTAAGATACCTAAGGCCTGATGGAATAAAAGCAAGTAAGCTCAAGCTTTTTCAAAATGGAGAAAATGTATTACCGAAATTTAACAATTACATCAAAGAGGATTTAATAGAGGAAAGTTAGCAGTTAATTATGAAAATAGAATATAAGCTTTAGCTCTTGAGAAAGACCAAAAGAAAAACAATAATCAGCAATTGCCTCTGAGCTAAAACAAAAACATCTGCTAAAAAATGGTTGAAGTTATCCGTTTTTGCAAAATCACAGGTAAATACAAAGTGTGAAAAGAAAGAAATAAATATTGAAAATATTTATTTCTAACAAAGACATATATGGATACCGTATAGTTTTGATTATTATGAGAAAAAGTTGTTTAATTAATCATAAAGCTGTATTAAAGTTAATGTGAAAAACTATCAATATCATTCATACAAATTAATAATTGGCAAAATTGCAGAAAATATACTTGCAAGAGATTTTCTACTTCGACAAGCCGTTTGAGTGATGTAACACGCTTCAATTTTTGGATATTGCAAAAAGAAAATAGAAGAGATAAAAAAATAAGAATGGAAAAAGAAATAAAATGTCTAAAAAGTGAAAGCAAAATAGAAGTAAGAAACAAGTTCAACAGAGGAAAACAAAGATATAGGTGCAAAAATTGTGTATGCAATTATACAGGAATTAGACGAGGGTAGCCAGCCACAACGAGACAAAAGGTGATACGAGTTTCATAAGAATAGAAAGGTTAATTAAAGCCAATACATAAAGAAAAGAAAAACGATAAAAAAATAGAGGTAAAAGCAGATGTTTTTAATTGTTGAGAAGAATATAATTTTGATTGATCCTAGAAGACGATTTTGCAAAGCTCATACTTGTATTGTTGAATAATCATATATTGTTGCGATATTATTTAGCCAGATTTGCTCGCAAACTTATTGTTGGTCTAAGAAACTATTCCGCTCCTTTCTTTATGCACCGTGATTCTCTACTATATATTCAACTTTAGCAATATTCTTTCAAAGGCAATGCTAAAAGCGAATATAAGAGATAGAATGACGATGTAAAAAAAGGAGAAGAGAATCAACAATCATACTAATACTTTTAGATTGGCAGTAAGTTTTACGAGCAAATCGAGCAAGATAATGACGTAATAATCTATTCATTCTTTCTACGTTATAGGTATGTGCTTTACCTATTAATCTT
>Ga0247609_10006545_pt1 | contig 11205 bp, 9 predicted proteins | sample 172DNAGHGlowgp2_FD_193487 | JGI IMG/M metagenome (GOLD analysis project Ga0247609, IMG submission 193487) | Sheep rumen microbial communities from Palmerston North, Manawatu-Wanganui, New Zealand - 1728 DNA GHGlow gp2 | ecosystem: Host-associated > Mammals > Digestive system > Stomach > Rumen ... | reverse complement strand
TGCTCCTTTTCGTAGGCCTTGCGCTCTTTCTTTGTCATCTCCGCGAGCATTTCACGAAGTTCCTGAGCTTTCTGTGCTTCAAGCTTCTTCTGCTTTCTCTTGCTCATCTGAAACTTCCTCCTCATCCGGTTTATCCGTGACGATTTCCGTCGGATTCTTCCTGTATTTCGCAAATTTCACAACTAATAATACCAAACATACCACACAAAGTGCAATAGACAATACCTGTGAGACACGTATATTTGTTGCGCCGATGTAGAGACTGTCTGTCCTGAGTCCTTCGACGATGGAGCGCTCAAAGCCGTACCATACACCGTATGACAGGGCTATTTGTCCGCGGAACTTCCTGTGGTCCCTGAACATGAAGTAGAGAAGGACGAAGCCTATGATACACCAGAGTGACTCGTAGAGGAACGTCGGATGAACGCCGGCATACGGTTCCACGGTCATACCGTGCTCAACCATGAAGTCCTGATGCTCAATGAGGTATTCCGAGGTCTTGTCGCTCATCATGCCCCAGGGGAGATTCGTGTTTGTGCCGAAGGCCTCCTGGTTTGTGAAGTTACCCCAGCGGCCGAGCCCCTGGCCGATCAGAAAACCGACGGCGGCAAGGTCTAAGACGTCGAGCGGGTGGAGTTTCTTTATCTTGCAGACCAAAACAGCCGCGAGACCGCCTCCTATGACGCCGCCGTAGATGGCGAGGCCGCCCTCCGATATCCGCAGGATATGAGAGGGATTGGCGAGATAATACGGCAGATTGAAGAGCACATAGTAGGCTCTCGCACCGATAATACCGCCCAGGGTGCCCCAGATGATTGCGTCATAAAGAGCATCTACATCTATCTTCGCCCGCCTTGCAAGTTTAGTGCAGAATATCAGGGCGAGAAGATAACCCGTGGCTATGAGCACGCCGTACCACTTTACCGTAAACTCCAGATTTCCGATGGTGAAATCCGCGAGCGTGGACGGTACAGAAAAGCCGCGTTTTATCGCATTGAAATATACTATGGTGTAATCAGACATAAGCTACTCCTTCGGAAGAATGACCGACAGGGACGCATTCTCCTCGTCAATTCCTCTCAGATACTCATTGACGTCATCAAGGGTCAGTTTCCTGTATATTTCGAGGTCATCGTAAATGCATGCACGCTGAAAATATGATACGACAAGCCAGTTTGCGAGACCGTCTACATTGTTGTAATCCATTACCGCGAGACCGTAGTGAGCTCTGCGGGTGCGTTCAAAATCCTCGGCTGAGATGCCGGTCTTTTTAAGTTCTGCGATTCTCTCCTTTATCGCATTCGCGACGTACTTCGGGTCCTTGCTGTCACATATGAACAGAATCATTCTTGAACCCGGGCCGGAGAACGATTCCGCACCGAGATTCGGCGATATATATCCGTCATCGAGGAGTTTGTTGTAGAGTTCCGTAGTCGTACCGATTATGCAGTCCGTGACTATGGCGGTTATTATCTTCTCCTCTGCCGTAGGCCTTGAGCCCGTATCGCTACCGGGATCAAGTTTGATACCCAGGGCGAGCTGCGGCATGGCCACGCTCATTTTTTCTTCGACATAGTGCTCCTGCACCTCGTAAGGCTCATCAAACGAGCGCTTTATCGGCTCGCCCGCCTTTGCATTGCCCGGCAGCACCCTGTCGGCAACTTCGACAACCTCTTCCACCGTCGTATTGCCCACACAGACAAGCACCATGTTGGAGAGGCAGTAAAACTTATCGTAACAATCATAAAGAATGTCTGCGGTAATTTCGGCGATTGATTCAACCGTACCGGCAAGATCCACACGTACCGGATGATTCCTGTAGGCGGCCTTCAGAAGATTGAACAGCGAGCGCCACATGGGGTCGTCCTCGTACATCTTTATCTCCTGGCCGATTATACCCTGCTCCTTCTCCACGGTCTCCTGTGTGAAATACGGGTGAGTGACAAAGTCGAGCAGTATCTCAAGGTTCTGAGCAAAATTCGCACCGCAATTGAAGAGATAACAGGTGCGGTCAAAAGTGGTATACGCATTTGCGGACGCACCGGTCTCAGCGAAACGCTTGAACGCGTCTATCTCATCAGACTCAAAGAGCTTATGCTCCAGGAAATGAGCGGTTCCGTTCGGTATGCCGTCAGCGTCTATCGAGCCGTAATCCGTACCGAATACCGCATAAGTGCTGGAATAACCTTCCTTGGGATACACAAGGATTGTGAGTCCCGAATCGTGTTTGATTTCAAAATAGGAGTCATTCAGTAGGTCATTTCTTATCTCACGTACATTCATGACTGCACCTCCTCGCTCGCTTTGAGCAGATATACCGTATCGAGAGTGACCGTCGCAGCAGCTGCTTTTGCCTCATCAAGAGTTACGGCCAGAAGCTTTTCAGCATGCTGATTCGGCGTCTCAATCTCATCATCGACACACTGCGCATCAATCCAGCTCGCGATCATCTCGGGAGTATCACAGATTGAACTGTAGGTATCCTTGTCCGCGCGTTTGATCTTTTCAAGGTCCTCTTCAGTTGCGGAAGAAGCCACATACGCAAGCTGATTTAAAATCTCCTTCTCAGCCTTTTCCGCATTCGCATTTTCAATACCGCTCTGTACATACATTACGCCCTTTAGGCGATTGAGACTTGACGAGCAGTAGTAGCAGAGACTCATCTCCTCACGTACTACATTGAAGAGTCTTGAAGAGACATCTCCTCCGAACATGCCGCACATCATCTTGTACTTCGGATAGTCAGCGTCCGGATCGGCCATGCCAAGACGGAAGCCCATGACGAGCTTGCCCTGATTCACAGGCATTTCCTCAGTCACCCTGCGGACCTCATCCGCCGAAGCGACAATTGAGGAGAACAATGTATACGGCGAGCGTTCAATACCGTCAAGATATGTCATAAAGAGATCGGCAATCTCCTGCGGGTCCGCGGAGCCGACCGTGCTTATCTGTATCTTCGCTCCGCGAAGCATATCGAGATAAGCATCGTAAATGCTCTGCGGCGTGGCAGCAGCGATGCCCTCAAGCGTTCCGTGCTTGTACTCAGCATAGGGCTCGCCTGCGAACATCTCTTTTTCAAGGCGTGTCTTTGCATAAACGCGCTTGTCGTTTACGACATTCATGACTTTTTCAGTGGAAAGTCTCTTTTCCTTTTCAACCTCTTCGGCTGTGAAAGCACCATCGCGGAGATTGGGTCTGAAAATCATATCAAACAGGAACTTCGCGCACTCAAGTGCCAGGTCCTCACCGCCCAGGGCAAACCTGTTTTCAAGCAGCGTGAGAGTGACACCAAGCACATGGGCATCGCCCTGTTTCTGAGTATACGGATGGATATCAAGACCGTAGAGTTCATAGGCCTTCTTGCACACATCAATGAAGGAAGGATAGTCCTCCGATGAGCGGCAGAGAAGGTACGGCACCATGGCATTTTCGGCAATGCGCGAGGCATCAAGAGGCACGACAAAGCTGATACCGAGTTTGGCCGTCGTGAACCTGTCAGTTCTGTACGAACAAAGTCTGACGGCAGGTGCCATTTCAATGGTTTCAAAGCAATTCTTCATTGACACTTCTCCTTACAAATATAAAGATATTTTAACATAAACACCGCTTTTGTTAAAGCCTCAGGTATGGTATAATTTCACGTGAGGTGTAAAATATGGCAAATATAGTGCTTAACCCCTTCAGCGAGGCTGAAACATACAGTGATTTCACAGAATTCACTGCAAACGGAATACTCAAGAAATATGACGTCAGGGAGGCCAAGAGCGGCAACAAATATGTTGACCTCGTAATCTCTGACTCCACCGGGGAAATCTCCGGCAAATTCTTCAACTACGAACCCGGCGTCTCAAAGATTTTCTCCGCAGGCGACTTTGTCTGCATTGTCGGAAAAGTAAAGCGTTTCAACAACGCTTTCCAGGTTACGGTTGACGATGTCTCAAATCCTCCCGCAGACGCGAAGAAGGAGGACTACGTCAAGGCATCCCCGTATGACACAACCGCAATGTTTGCGAAAGTCATTTCAATGATTTCGACAGTTAAGGATGACGAGCTCAAAAAGCTCACGACAACCATCCTCGAGAAATACCACGACAAACTCTCATACTACCCCGCAGCAAAGAGCATGCACCACGCGGTACGCGGCGGTCTGCTCATGCATACTCTGAGCGTCATGACCCTTGCAGAGAAAATCTGCGAAGTCTATCCCCAGGCAGACCGCGACCTGCTCATCTGCGGCGCCGCGCTGCACGACATAGGCAAGATTTCCGAGATGGATGCCGATGACCTCGGTGTCGCGGGCGACTACACGGCAGACGGAAATCTTGTAGGCCATTTAGTCCGCGGCGCCATGATTGTGCGCTTTGTCGGCACGAGCCTTAAGACGGACGACGAGAAGCTCCGTCTCATTGAGCACATGCTGCTGTCGCACCACGGCGAGCCGGACTTCGGTGCCGCCGTCCGCCCGAAGTTCCTTGAAGCCTACCTTCTCCATATGATTGACAATATGGACGCCAAGGTATACGAGTTCTCGGAAATCGAGAGCGAGCTCGACCCCAAGAGCTTCAGCCAGAAGCAGTGGGCCCTGGACGGAATAACCATCTACAACCCGGGCCGCAAGGAAGTAAAACCCGGAGCCAACATACTGGACGACTGAAATGGACAATAATGCTTATGTTAATTTCGGCCCGGATGAAAACTGGACCGAAATAAAGATAGAAATTTCCGCGAACGACATTGACCGAGCGGCAGACATAGCAAACATGACCGTCCCGTACGGTATCTTCATCGAGGACTACAGAACCCTTGAGGAAGAGGCATGGGACATAGCCCACATAGACCTCATAGACGAGGAGCTTCTCGAAAAAGACCGAAACCTGGGCATAATACACATCTACATAAAACCCGACGAGAACCCGCAGGAGGCCGTCCAATACCTCTCGGAATGTCTGAACAAAGAAGGCATAAAACACACCATAGACACGAGCCTCTGCAAAAACGAGGATTGGCAGAACAAGTGGAAGGAAAACTTCCACCCGATAGAAGTGGGTGAAAACCTCGCGATCTGCCCGACCTGGATCACCGATTATGACCCCAAAGGAAGAAAGGTCCTCAGGATTGATCCGGGCCTCGCATTCGGCACGGGCACGCACGACACCACCCGCCTTTGCCTTGAAGTTTTAGAGCAGAATATCAAAGGCGGCGAGTCTCTGCTCGACCTCGGCTGCGGCTCCGGAATTCTCGCTCTGTCCGCCCTCCTCCTGGGCGCCGAAAACGCCACAGGTGTGGACATTGACGAGCTCGCAGTAAAGACTGCATACAAGAATGGCAAGTTAAATGCCTTTACACCTCGCCAATTTCAGGTCGTTTTAGGCGACATGACCGAGAAGATTCACGAGAAATTCGACGTAGTTACGGCAAATATCGTAGCTGACGTTCTCATAATATTCCTAAAAAACGCGAGACAATTCATGAAACCTGACGGTATATTCATAATCTCCGGAATCATAGACTCCAGAGAGGAAGACATACTAAAATCAATAAAAGAAAATAATTTCACCATAAGGGAAAGACATCAGAGCGGTGAATGGCTCTGCTTCGTCCTCACCTGAAAGGAGATAAAATGAAAAGACTCATAACCTTAATACTCGCAGCGACAATCATCCTCACCTTCGCGGCCTGCAAGCCGAAGAAAGATCAGACCCCGACAACAACAAAGGCCCCCGAGACCACAGCGGCACCGGAGACCACGACAGAGGAACCTGAGACAACCACAGAGGCTCCCACAGAGAAAAGGCCCGTCATAGAGGGCAAGTACGTTGCAGCCGAACAGGAAGACTACGGCATTGAGAAGGAAGAGTACTTAAACAAGATCACCTTCAAAGACGACAAGGCCTATGTTCAGATGAACTTCATGGACGCAGTCGCAGAGTTTGAAGTAACCTACCAGCTCGATGAAGAGGACGGAGTAATCATCCTCGGCGCAGGCAAGGCACAAAACGGCGCAGTCGTCTTCAACAGCGGCGCAGTCCTCACCCCCGACGAATACTGGCAGACCCTCACCATAAACGGCATGGAGAAAGCTTTTGTCCTTGAAGGCTACGCCTGTCCTCACTTCTTCGAAGACGGCACAAACTTCATCGCCACCCAGATAGACGCCGGCTCAACCGGCTCCGGCAGCAACTAAACATAATAAAACGGAGGCTCATCCGAGCCTCCGTTTTTTCTTCTTCAAATGAATGTTTTAAGCAGTTCATCGTTATTGAAGACAGTTTCAAGTATGTCACTCATGAGGGTTGTGTAGCCTTTGCCGAGCGATTTAGCCTTCTTGATTGTCTGAGGCTTGAGGCGAATGGTTATTACCTCTTTAGTTCTTGCCGCACGCCGCTCTTCAAGAATTCTGCGCATTTGCTCCAATTGTTCATCTGTAAGTTCCGGACAATCTTCATCTGGTACAACAGGTCTTGTTTCCAGTTCTTTCAGCATTTTCTTCTGCCGTTCAGTAAGCGGTGCATTAAAATCAATTTCTTTGCGAACCATCATAGTATGTATCCTCCTCCCTCTTTGTTGCACGACGCGCAGAAATTATTCTCAGTACATTTCCGCGTTCGGTAAAAACTACATTGATAAGAAAGACAAATCCATCAACCATACCGATTGCAATATATCTGTCCTCTTCCGTTGAATGTAGCTCATCATATATTTCTACTCGGTTAACGTCTTTAAAAACCAATGAAGCAGTTGAAAAATCAATTCCGTGTTTTTGAATATTGATTATTTCTTTTTTTATATCCCATTCGAATTTCAAAATGTTCTCTCCTTTCATTATAATCTTTGTATTCTATTTTGCAATACTTTTTGTAATACATTTTAGATAAAAATAATGCCCCATATGGTTGTCATATGGGGCGGTTTGTTGTTCTGTTCTTTTGTTTTGCGCTTTTGTTAAGCTCTGTCTTTGATTTCCTTCGTAATCTTCTCTACGAAAGCCTCAAAGGACATTGTTTCGGTTTCGCCTGTGTCACGGCTTCTGACAGCTACCGTGTTCGCTTCGGACTCCTGAGGGCCGAGGACGAGCATGTAAGGTACGCGGTCAACCTGCTGTGCCTCACGGATCTTGTAGCCGACCTTCTCGTTTCTGTCATCGAGTTCGACTCTTATGCCGAGATCCATGAGTTTCTCATAGACGGCAGTTGAGTACTCTATCGTCTTGTCCGAGACGGGAAGTACCTTGACCTGGAGCGGCGCAAGCCATACGGGGAACTTGCCCTTGGTCTCCTCGATGAGGTAGGCCATGAAACGGTCAAGTGAACCGAGGATTGCGCGGTGCAGGACGACGGGAGTCTTCTCCGTACCGTCCTTGTCAACGTAGGTGAGTTTGAACTTTGCCGGAAGGCAGAAGTCGAGCTGGCAGGTGGAGAGCGTGTACTCGCCGCCGACTGCCGGCTTGACGTTTACGTCGAGCTTCGGTCCGTAGAAGGCGGCCTCGCCTATCTCCTCCGTGAAGTCGAGACCGAGGTCAATCATTACTTCGCGGAGAGCGGACTCAGCCTTCTCCCACATCTCGTCATCCGGATGGTACTTCTGTGTATCTGCGGGGTCTCTCAGTGAGAGAACGCAGCGGTAGTCCGTAATCTTGAAGTCTCTGTATGCCTCGAAGATGAGGTCGCATACTGCGGAGACTTCATCTTTAATCTGCTCAGGTGTTACGAAGAGGTGTGCGTCGTTCTGGCAGAAGTGACGCGCGCGCTCAATACCCTTGAGTGTGCCTGAGGCCTCAAAACGGAAGTCGTGGGCAATCTCGCCTATTCTCAGGGGGAGATCACGGTATGAGTGAGGCTTGTTGGCGTAGATACGCATGTGGTGCGGGCAGTTCATGGGACGAAGGACAAATGCCTCACCCTCAACTTCCATTGCGGGGAACATGTTCTCCTTGTAGTGGTCCCAGTGGCCTGAAGTCTTGTAGAGGTCAACTGTGCCGACACAGGGTGTCATGACATGCTGATAGTCAAGCCTGCGCTCCTTCTCCTTAATGTACTCCTCAAGCTCCTGCCAGAGTGTGTAACCTTTCGGAAGGAACATCGGAAGGCCGCGGCCGACAAGGTTGTCGGTCATGAAGAGGCCCATCTCCCTGCCTATCTTTCTGTGGTCGCGCTGCTCGGCCTCGGCAAGTTCCTGAAGATACTTCTCAAGTTCTTCCTGGGTTGCAAAAGCCGTACCGTTTACACGGGTGAGCATCTTATTGTTCTTGTCAGCCTTCCAGTATGCGCCGGACTGTCCGGTAATCTTGAAAGCCTTGAGCGCTTTTGTGTATGTGAGATGAGGGCCGGTGCACATGTCAATGTACTCGCCCTGCTGATAGAAGCTTATTACGGCATCCTCGGGGAGGTCGCCTATGTGCTCAACCTTGTATGACTCCTTGCGGTCCTCCATGAGCTTTATTGCCTCTTCTCTCGGAAGAATGAAGGACTTGATGGGAAGGTTCTCCTTTACGATTTTCTTCATCTCAGCCTCAATGGCCTGAAGGTCCTCGTCGGTGAGTTTGGTGTCACCGAGGTCTACATCGTAATAAAAACCTCTCTCGTTTGCGGGTCCGTACGCAAAGTCAGCGTGCGGCCAGAGGCGCTTTATGGCCTGTGCCATTATGTGAGCAGCCGTGTGACGGATGACGTGGAGCTGTTCCTCCTCGGGGCACTCAGCCACATGTCCGTCGTTATAAATTACTTTCATTGTCGTAAATCCCCTTGAAATTAAGTCAAAGAGAATTTTACAACCTTAGTAATATAAAGTCAATTTATTCTTTTTTATAATTATTAATACAGTGAGCACGATTGACTCTATGGCAGTGATTATCAGAAGCCTCACGTTTTCTGAGAGTTCGTCCGATGTATCGGGTCCGTAGTACGCGCGCTCAATTGCGCGTTTACTCTCGTCCGGTCTGTTGATTATCTCGTTGTTTTCACAGATTTCTATTTCACAGACCGGGTCAGAGGCCGCCGGCATAAAATCAAACGAGTATTCATTTTCATCATTCACATAGCCAGAGGCGGTCTCAAGCTCTTTGACATAGTATTTAAAGCCGTACGGCAGGTCGGCTGTCATACGGCAGCTGCCGTATCTGTCAGGCCGGATTATCTCAAGGAGCGAGCCCGCGGGCAGGCCTTCAATATCCTCGCCGGCGAACACGCCGAAGACCACCTGTTCATAGAGTGTCGGCAGAAGTTCGGGCATGGTGTCTGACATGAGTTTCATAAATGTCAGATTACACTTTATTCTCTCATTTTCAAAAGTCACGGACATGTCATCTTCAAAGAGAGAGACTTCGGTCTTTTCCTCGCTTAAGGCATAGCCTTTCGGAGCAGCGATTTCTTTGGCATAGTACAGACCTTCAAACAGGTCTTTTGTGAAAGCCGGACCGTCCTTTGCCGTGACTACTGAATCGACAAGTTCATCCTTTTCAAAGCGCTTTGTTCCGTCTGCAGTGTAAACGTCCTCTCCGGCGTAGATTCCGACGACGCAGCCTGAGAGATACTGTTCCTCATATGTCGGTGTGAAGACGGTTCTGTCTCCGTCCTTCGACTCAGTGAAACCCGTCAGGACTTCACCCTTTTTGTATACGGAGAAATTCCGCATCAGGTTCTCGTCCTCAAAGGTCTCCTCAACTGCCTGTCCGTCCTCGGTGATTGAAAACTCAAAACGCTTATCCGAAAGTATGTACCCATCGGGTGCCGTGCTCTCTATGGCATAGTACTCTCCGTACGGCAGATTCTCAAAAACGGCCACGCCGTTTTCATCAGTCTCCGCGCTTGCGACTTTATTATCGCTTGTATCATAGACATCGAACACTGCGCCGGGTATCGGCTTTTCCGTGCCCGCGTCTATTTTCAGGGCAGTGAAGGTTCCCCTCTTGATTTTGTTGCTGAAGGTGACGCTTGCGGTCTTTCCCGACTGTACAGTCACGGTCTGCGAAGCGGTCGGGATGTATGAATTGTCCGGCATGACCTCTTTCACCGTGTATGTGCCGGGCGAAAGATTCGGGATTGTAAATGTGCCGTCAGCCCCCGTCTTTACAGTTGTGGTAAAGTTGCCGGGTCCCGTGACGGTAAAAGATACATTTGCCGCCTTCCCGTCTTCTGACACTTTTACGATTTTGCAGGAGCCGGCATCCTCCGTGACAGCTTTGATTTTAAACGGAATCGGGTCAACCCTGTTTATTCCCGTGACCATTTTCTGCTGCGTGCCGTGGTCGAGAATCAGAAGCGCCTGATCCGTCAGATTCGATGAGTTAAGCACGGAATGATTTATGCTCAGACTGACATTGTCGGCATTTTTATCGGTGGTATAAAGCGTCATCCTGTTGCCGCTTATCGACCAGTTTATGCCGCCTGACGAACCGCTTGTGACATAGTTGCCGAGTACATTCTGGGAATCCGTGACTGTCGCTTCATAGCGGCTGTTTGCATTGCTCCATTTCAGGGTAACCGTATTGGTACCGCTGTTATAGTCTGTGCCCGTTATAACCGGTTCCGTCAGGAAAGTATTTACTGCGGAAACAAGCGCGTTATATGCCGCCTTCGTCGTCGAATTGAAATAGGCGGTTTCACGCGCGCTTGACAGAGTGGTTCCTCTGTACTTACCGTTCACTGTATTTACAGTACGGTTGTTTCCGTACTGAAACTCCCATATTAAAGCCTGCGTCGCGGCATAGAGGTCGCAGTTTGCGGTCACACCGCCGAGTGATGAGACACTCGGAAAGCCGCAGAGCAGAGTGATTTCCAGTGCGCGTCTCTGTGTCTCACTGAGACCTGCCCAGAAAGCGTTTGCGCCTGCGTTCTGCGCCGTGTAATTCAGCCCGTCATTCGCGCTGGTGTGATGCTGAACACAATATACCCATATGGGTTTACCCGCATTGGTCTTCTTTATTTTGCTGTCGGTCAGCGCTCCGCCGACACCGATATCCGATATCGTCGCTCCGTCGGCTTCGACGAACAGCATGCAGAGACCCTTGCCCTCATCGTCTCTTATTGTATTTGCAAGCAGAGACGATGCACCGCTCTGCCTTCTAGGCATGTTTTCCCCCGTCTGAGCATAAAAGCAGGTTACAGCCGTTATGTCAGTCATGCCGGGAGTAATGCTTGCGGCAATCGCATTCATCGGGAACGCGAGAACGGTTAACAAAAGTGCCAGCAGGGTTGCTGACACCCACTT
>Ga0247609_10006544_pt1 | contig 11205 bp, 22 predicted proteins | sample 172DNAGHGlowgp2_FD_193487 | JGI IMG/M metagenome (GOLD analysis project Ga0247609, IMG submission 193487) | Sheep rumen microbial communities from Palmerston North, Manawatu-Wanganui, New Zealand - 1728 DNA GHGlow gp2 | ecosystem: Host-associated > Mammals > Digestive system > Stomach > Rumen ... | reverse complement strand
ATTTACCTATCTATAGCATATAAATAATCTTCTACCATATCATATGTTTCACCTCTCAAATATGGATACATCCTCATAATCATCGTATCTAATAAGTCTGGACTTCTTCATATTCTCTCTTTCATCTTATCTTTAGATTCTATCTTAGTTTTTCAATCTAAACTCTTCTCATCAATATAACAATTCAATAACTCTTGCTGTAAATCATGCCAATCTTGATCTTTATTTGCATGATCCCAGTCTATTACTATCTCTCAATTCTCTATCCTTCTCTTCAACTCAAATGCACACTGACTTTTCAAATTAGCATAATTCTGTTTACTTCAAGTTACAACAGGAGATGAATTATTTATGAATCCAGTACAATAACTTATTCAATCTACTACTCATCATCATACTCAATCACTATCAATGATTATGTCTCTGTGATCTACTTCATATTGTCAAGCAATAAACAGAATACTATCTATAACTTCAGTAACTGTATTCTTCTTATATGTCCAAACTTTCCTTCGTGTATTTCCTCTTCGTAAACTTATTCTCGTCGTATCTTTTCAAAATCTAGCTACATCTGCTACAATACAGTATTGTGTTCATTTCTGTTCGTTTGTAAATAGTCTATCTATATCTCTCTTCTTGAATAACATCCATGTATCATCCTCGAAATCTCGTTGTCAGTATAATAATCTTTTCTTGATAGTCTCGTCTGAGTTTTCTAGGTTCTCTATATATCATTTATCCATAAAGGTATTAGAATATACTAACGATTCGATAAATACACTCTTAGGTCATCACTTTCACTGATAGAATCTCTCATATACATGTCCTGGATTAGGATTGAATGTCTCTAACACCTTACCAAGTATTCAATATTCCTCGTTCTTATATCTTCAAACTCTTGTTGTAATAATCTTTATTGCATCTAATGGTACTTCAGCAGACTCCTCTATGAATGCTCATGTAAGTTCTAGAGATCAAAATCTGTTATATAAAGGATCAGATGGATAATAACATCATTCAAGCAATAATATAGTACTTCAATTAGCAAATTTTATTAATGATTTTTGTTCGTTTATTTTTCATCTCATAGAATCTGGTATATTATATATATCATAGAATTTCTCTAATGATACTACTGTAGTATTCTTTAAATTCTTAATCGTATCTCTGACTAAAGCATATCTTACTCATGGATATTTAATACACATCATCCAAACTCGTATAACTCATAAGAAACTTTTTCATCATCATGCTCAACCTCCATATCAAATAGCTGTATGAACAGCATCTTTAAGTACTGCCATAGCCTTCTTTTGGTTATCTGTGAGATCGATGTCAATGTTCATTAGCTTTTTTAATTAAAATTGATAGTTATATTTTGATTCTCGGTAGGTTTTCACTCTAACAAGTTTTGTCTTTCTAATGTATCCTTTGCTATAGCAGATAAATCTTTCAACTCTGACGTTCTGAATTCTTCTTTTGATTCTTTGAATTTTTTAATCTGATCTCTTGTAATATCAGTGATATCGTTTATGATATCGTGATAAGCTTTTAAAGCTACGTCGTTTTTTCTCTCTTCTTCTGTCATTTTTAAATAAGGTGAAGCATTTAAAGTATCTTTTACTGTCTTAAGTTTAGCTCAACACTCATCAGCTATCTCTTGATGAGTTTTATTTGGACTTCTTAATTTAACATTAATGATCTTTTTTCTCAGATCTCGCATTTTTTGAGACATTGGTGATTTTATATATAAATCATACTATTATAAGTCTTTTTCGATATTTTTTAATTGTTTTTTCATTTTCCTCCTCAAATACTTAGCATTGTATGGTATGAATTTTCCTATCCGTTTCTGAAATTGTAATAAGGAGTAATCGCTTGTAGAGAAATTAGTTTTACTAGGGTTGTTAAATTCTTCTTCCGGATATATATGCATAAATTCACATATCATATCCAAACAAATTTTAGCTCTATGCTCCTTAGTTAATTTTATTTTAGGATCTCTTAACATTTAATCTCTAAAAATAAAATTTTTTTGTTTATAAAAATTTTTTAAAAAAAGTAAATAGAATCTCTTTAGATTTTACTAAATCAGTTTAAATCTATTGCGTCTTTCTTATCCTTAAAATACATAGAAATAACATCATCTTTAGTTTTTAATCAACACTCATCACATAATACCACAAAATCTCTGTTAGTTTTCTCAGATTTTTTCTTTCTCATCCAAAATCCCTTCATGATTCTTTTATTACATATCTCACATCGTAATCAATACTCAGGATTTCATGTTCGTTTTCGACTTTTTCTTTCAAATTGACTCATTTTTGAAATTTTATAAGATATAAATTCTATTAATTTTAGCAATTAGTACTGTTACCTTCACAAATATAAAGCTTATAGAACATCTTTACCTTAATAACTTATAACTTTCATATTTTTATTCTAAATTTGATTGAAATCTTTCGTAATATATTAACTAACAAGTTTAAATCTTTTTAATAATTCTTTGAAATATATAGGATTCTGACGTTCTTCTATCTCTATAGTTTGTGCTCGTTTAGTTTGTCAATTATCTTTAAGTCAATCCATTATTCAGATTTCTAGCACTCTTCAATCTTGATAAAAACCAAGATTAACAACTTCATAGTTATATCATCAACCATTCTTTATCTCAAATTCTTTTAATTTACCCTTTATATCGTTTTCCTTAATAAATCTATATTGAGAACATCTTTCGTCTCTGATTTTATTACAATATTGCTCAGCTACATCTATTTTTTCTCAATTAAATCTCATTCTTCAGTAATTAAACCAAATTTTTTGATTCTTTTTATCCTGTTTTAATTCATCTATAGTCTTATTCTGAAAATAAGCTATCACCTCAGATTTCTGTTCTTCGGTTAACGGTTTCATTTTGATCTTCTCCATCATATTGTTTGTTATTATCTAAAAGTTGTTGAAATTTTTGTTGTTGATTTTGTTTACTTATTGAATTATTTTGTTTTATATATTTATTTCATTTATTAGCATATAATTTCTGTTTTACTTCAACTTGATCCTGTATCCATTTCTGATTCTTCTTATACCAATTCTTTATAAATGCATAATAATTCTTATATTTTTTTCTAGGATGTAATTCTAACCATCTATCACATTCTTCTATAATATCTCTAACTTTTCATCATATCTCTCTACGTAACTTCTCATACTGTTCATCAGTTAACTTTATATGCTCAAACTCTCAATAAATCTTATATTCATTTTTATCTTTTTCTTCTTCGCTATATAATAATATATCTTTAGATATATTATTATTACTATTATATATACTATTATATGGTGTCCTATTTTTACACACCCCCTGTCCTATTCTAGGACACCCTGTAGCATAATAATCAACAAACTTAACTCAGTTGATTGTTTTTTCTTTTCTAGAAATTAATCATTTATTTTCTAGTTTTTTAAGATTTTTCATAACATTTGATCTACTAATTCAAGCTCGTTCACTTAAATATTCAGCACTTCAATGAAAACAATGATCATCAGTTCCATTCGTAAAACTAAAAATAGTAGCATAAATTATCAGCTCAGATCATTTCAGATGAAGCTCGTTTAACATCCATCACCCTATATGGATATAAGATTTGTCGTTTATCATTACATTTTAGTAATTAGAATATAAAAGCTATAATTTTAGTAATTATAAATCTTTTCTAGAAGTAAATCTATTTTATCTTGTGTTCGTCATTGTTCTCTTAAAAGAGCTTGTAATATATTTGATAACAACTCTCTTATAATTAAATCATTAGATTTTTCTGCTTTAGTAGAATATTTGATTTCTAGCTCAGGTTTTTCTTTATTCATCTATAGTTATTTAAAATATAAAGATCTATTAATATTTTATAAACCACAATCTCTCATCATAGCAGCAAAGTCATCCTGCTGGTCATCTTCTATTTCTTCTCCTAGTACCAACCTTCTGATTGTAGGATTCTTTTCATTCTCTAGGCATAACACCTTTCGTACGCATTGTCTGCATTCTGCGATTGGTACTTCACTACTCCTCGCAAACTTCCTCATAGGATTTCTTCATACTAGTGGCTCTAGGTAGTCTTTGTTATTTGGCATAGGTATAAAGTTAAATAAATAAATCTGATTACTCTCAATGTAATAATTCCTCAAACTCTATAATTCTATGTTCTAATTTCTCCTCATATAATTGATGGTCTTTTATTGTTTCTTTTAGCTCTTTTACTTCATCTCTCAATTTTTGATTTTCTGCTACCGTGTTGACTAATATAGTTCTTATAGTGTTAAGTAATGATAATTGACTATCAACTTTCCTCTTTAATTCTTCAATCAGTTTATCTTTATTTTTCTGTTCTCTTTTCTTCTTCTCTTGCCATACTTTATTCCTAGCTCTTATTTTATCTTTATTATTCTCTCTATATATTTTATCCTTAACTTTTAAGATGTCCTTGTTCTTCTCTCTATATTTCTGTTGTGCTATTCTATGTCTTTCTTTATGGTCAGATTTTTTTTCTTTTTCTTTACTCATCTCCAATAAGCTTAAAATATAAATTCCTATTGATTATATAGTTTAGACTTTCTCCTATATACACATCTACTAAGTTAGTCCCTGTTCTAAATCTGAAATTCACCTTGTCTTTGGCTCAAAAAAGAATGTCGTGTAGTTCCTCTAATACTTCTTCATCTGTGAAAGTCTTTGGTTTGTTGTCTCACTCTCTTGGTGTCTCTAGTGGTGGCATTTTGTTTATGTCGTTTGAAGTAAAACTCTAAATCACGCTCTTTTCATCAATATATTTCATCATCCACATATTCTCTACAGCTCTTACATCGTAATCAGCTTTCTATTCCATCTCAACATCTCACACAATTTTTCATCCTACAATGACTCTACAATAAAACTCGAATCATTATTCCAATCCTCTATACTACCTTCTCCGGGAATCGATATCTCATACCATATCCATAAGAAAAATATTAATATAAGGATAAACATAAATACAATAAACCTATTCATCTATATAATATAATAAATAAATCCTAGAACTTTAAAAAAAAACTTATCCCCTGTTAATCTCTACTCATACATACATCTCATAATCTACTCTCGTAAATTAAGTTCCATGTTAGACATACATACTTTCGAGACTAACATGGAATAAGCCTCTCCCTATAATATACACCTACTTCATACATATACCACATCTTATATATGTACTTTTCTATATTATACATTTTAATGTAAAAGTAAATACTTTTTTTATCTTTTTTATCTCTCGTATCTATCTATTCTCCTTCTTATTAATTGTTTTTATCTATCCTCAAATCACCAAAACCTAGGTAATCCGTGATTCCGCCTCACTGAACTTTTTTAATTGTTTTTATTGTTTGTTAGCTCTACTATTTGATGACCAAGGCCCGCGCGGCTTCCGGAAAAAATTTTCCTGGTGTTCCCCTTGACCAAGGTGGGGATTAGGGTATAGGGTGATAACTGATAGTTATCGGGAAATAGAAAAAAAGCGTTTAGATAGGGTAGCAAATTGTTATATTATTAATGATATAAATAATTAATCATATTTATATCCTAGAATCATTTACTTCCTACATTTATACACTATGAAACAACAAAACAAAACCCTCAAAACTGAGGCAAATCCAACTGTTACTGCTACAGAGGCAAAAGCAGAACCTAAAGAAAGAATCATCCACCTCGATGACATCCAAAAAGGCATTCTAGACAAGTTCTCTTGAAACGAAGGTTGGTCCTCTAAAAGAGATGGTAAACTCTTCATCCTCTCTCTTCCTGGTAAAGACGTTACTTTCAAGAAAAAAGCTCAAGTTTCCTTTTTCATAAAAGGGATTTATTGGGGAATGCAGGGAAAGGTAGTCGAATAGGCTACCTTTTGAGATAAAAAGGATAGGAGTCTATTATGTATATATATATTAATATAGTCTACTGAGATGGGAAATGAATCCGCGAGAAAGCTATGAATTAGGAAAACGAGTAGAGATAGGTATATAAAAAACGATAGTATTTCTTATATATATATCATACTATAGAGAATCGAGTATGAAGATGAGAATTGATTCCCTGAGAGTTCTAGCTAAAATCGCTAGAGAAAGTATATCAATATAATTATAGCAGAAAATGAGGTAATCAGAGGCGATAACTAATAGTTATCAATTTTATATCATTTATCGTTTACATTTATATGCAATTTGTTATAAATTAATTGTACAAATAATTAATTTTATCTCTCTAGAAAACACCTATGAAAAGACCAGAAGTAAATTTCAGTAAATCTAAAGATTTGTTATCTGATATGATGCGATGTATGAATCGAATAGCAAATATAGAACCTAAAGAATCACGATGTGAGGATATGGTTCTCATAGTAAATCAATATAAAAAGCTCTGATATGATTATAAAATCGTATGAGTAGAGCAGAAATATTGAATTAAAGCTCTAGAAAACTATATCAAAATCAATAATCGTCGAGAATTTCAATTCTTAGTTCATACACAATATGAAGAATACTCAGAGATGTGTATTCAAGCAGTTCAAAGGATATTACCAAAGCTTTAGATTCTAATTAATTAATAAAATGTCAACAAGAGCAGTTGTATATTTCCATCATAAAGAGGAAAAAGATTGTGATTTGAATTACACAATGAAATTATATCATCATCGAGATTGATATCCAGAGTATTTAGGTAAGCAATTAAATGATATATTCTCTAAGTTTAAAGAAATGTATGAGAGTAGTAATAGTTGAAGTCAGAGAGATTTGTTTGCCTTAATAGCCTGAGAATGATGATTTGAGATGACTCCTTGGTATCATAGTGATACAGACTATGTATATCATGTGTACTTTGATAACAAACGAGAGACACCTTGATATACTAAGAAATTCAACTACGAGATATATTTCCAACAAGATAGCGACCATGAATGAATACGAGATGAAGACATGAAGTTATTATACAAAAACAATGTTTTATATCCTATTACTAACGAAGATGAAAAAAATTAAAGAAATACTAAAGGTATTTGATAAAATTCTCAATTGAGATTTCTCAGATGCTTTAAAGTCTCAAGTAAAACGAGCAAAAAACTGTTATACTAATGCAAATTCAGTAGATGAATTAGAAGTATTAGATAGTCAATTCTGAAATCTTATTGAATTATGTAAATATTACGCAGAAAGTAAATAAAAAAGCTAATATAAATCTCAACAAAAATAAAAAAACTCTCTTTATATATTAATCTATAACATCATGACTGAATTAAAAACTGAAGAATTGCAAAAAGCAATTAACGAGATTGTTAAAAAAATCTCAGAAAAACAAAACGAAAAACGAAATTTAGAATCTCAAAAGAGTAAATTAGAATCCTCTATTAAAGATTTACAGAAGGAAATTGACTCGCTTAAGAAGGAAGAAGAGAAAAAGAGGAGAGAATATTTTAATTCTTTATTAGAATATGCTAAAGAGAAATTAAATACTCTTGATTCTGAATCAAATTGAGTATTTAAGGATGAATCGTATGTAATATTCAAAAGGTATGATATGTATTATCTATTTAGTGAGGAAGATTTAGAGTTAATTGAAATCACAGAAGACAATTGTGTAAGACTTTATGACTTGAGAATGTATGAGGATTTATTAGACGATATAAAATCTGATTCATATGATAATGATACATTCATAAGAAGAAATCGAATTGATGAGATTGAGCATTATTACTATAACGATTCGTTAGCAGATTATATGTATTGAATGAGTGTAAGCGATGTTGATATAGATGATTTATTAGACAGAGAATCAGACTATATAAAATGAGAAGACCTAGAAGAATTAAGTGATTTTATACAATCTGATGAACAATATTTTGCTCAAATGGAATTTTATACTTTAAAAGATGAAGAGGATGAGACAAACAAATAAAAGAAGACTTCTCGAATATCTAATATATTGAGAGATAAAGGAGATACTATATTTATCATCTTTTAATCCTCCTGAAGAAGACCAAAAGAATTTGCTATGAGATTTAGATGAGGTTAGTGAGATTCTTAAATCTTTATCATATACAGCTGATGTTGAATCAGTACGAATCAGATTTAAGAATCGATACAGAAGTACTTATTGAAAGAATTTAGTTGTAGAGGATTTAGTTCTTGAAGAAGATTTATCTAATAAATTTAATTACGAATGATAGACTATAGTAAATTACCCAACTATTGATACAAACTAGAGAATAAAGAGGATTTAAAAGAGCTGTTGAAGAAATGTTATAAAACAGTGAATCAATTATATCAAGAAGCTCTAGCTGTGTGACACGAAAAGAAAGCTTGATGAGTAGAAATGCAAATATATTACAATCAAAAGAGAGAAGCGATAACTAATATTCTTAAGAGAGATAATGAAGAAGAAATGGTTGCTCGATATAAATTGTTCAATTATTATCTCAAAGATATCGATGAACGACATCATATTAAGAAATTATAGCTTTATCCTTTATTACTACTAAATATGGATAAATTGAATACTTATACATTAAATTTGCTGAATAGATACTTTACTCGAGACTTAAATAACAGAATGTGACTTCGAGTATTATCTTTAAATTGATATGAATATCCATTTGATAAACCTGAGCAAATTAACGATTTTGTACTCTGAATCGAAGTTGGAATTAATATTCACAGAATGTAATTTTTATTCCTTATTAATATATACCATGAAAGCTTTAGAAAAATTATGTGCAGATATCATAGCAGGTAAAATCTTTAAAGATAAACCAGAGTTATGAGAACAGATATTAAAAGACTGCTGATATAATGTAGAAAAGATAAAAGAGAATCAAAGAAGAGTAGAATACTTCAGAGCTAGCGCTGAGTATGAAGATTACTTAAATTCAATCTGATTAAGTTCGTATGATATGCAAAAAGATATGCAAGCAGAGACTTACGAATCAGATGAAGAAGCTTTAGAAGCTCTTGAGGAAATATAATCTCTGTTTTACCATTTAAATGAATTTAAAATGATATTAGCTATATTGTTATTCTTATTCTTCCTCTACAGATACTTTAAAAATGAAAGACAGGATAAGAAGAGAAAATATATAGATGTAATTGCTATGGTATTGATAACTATAGTATGTATTCCGTTGAGAATACTTAAGTATATATTATCACTTTAGTTTTTTATATTCTTATTATATATAACATGTCTGACAAACAAATTAACCCAGTTGTAAACTGAATCAAGAAGTATTTAGTTACACAACTCATTGACCCTTCTATAAATCGAATGGAAATTAAAGGGTTAGAAAAACTTGCTTTCATTCAAAAGACTCCTAAGAGTTCTATGAAATCTAGAATGGTAGCTGGTAAAGAAATTCCTTATGTATGAATAGATTTTGTAGAGAGAGCTCTTAACTTTATTTCAAACTTCAATTGGTGATATGAAATTCAAGATAAATGACTTGAGGAATGAAAAGATTCTAAAGGAAGAACTTATTTTGAAGCTCGAGTACAAATGCAATGTTATATAGTACTTGATTGAGTCAGAATAGAAAAAGGTTCATTCTGAGCTTGGAAGAGTTATGAGAATATTGCTACTTCTAAATTTGATACTTTTAAATCTGCAGAATCTAACGCAATCAAAAACTTTGCTCTAACGTTATGAATCTGATGAGATAAAAGAGTTGAAGAGAGTCAAGCAATAGCTAAATTCAGAGAAGATTCTTATAACGAAGAAGCTTTAGTCTCTAACTTTACTAAAAACAAATGAGAATAGAATGAAACGATTATGTAGAGAAGAACAGATGATATATTACTGCTTCTAAACTAAAGTATTTCCTTACTTATTGACCTGAAGCATATTATCATAAATTTGTTCTCGAAGAGAAATCAGAAGACGAGAATAAAGATTATTATATTACATGAACAGCGTTCGACGATTTACTATCATATTGAAAAGAATTCTTTTTTGATAACTATTATATTGATGAATGATTATTAAAAGATGATTTGATAAAAATGTGTGAAGAACTAGGATTAGATACTTCATGAAGAGTAGAAGATTTAAGAAAAAGAGTATACTGAGACAAAGTTAAATTAACTAAAAATCAGTGAGAACAAATAGTCTGAATGTATAACGAAGCTATGAGACAACCTTTAGTTGACCTATGAAATCCTAATTATGAAAAGCAGAAAACGATAGAATGTAAATTTGAATGAATGAAACTTAGAGGTACTCTCGATAGATTATCGCTTAAAGACAATATGATAAGAGATTGGAAAACATCTGGTCAATTCCAAAACTTCGAATATAATTTAGAAACTACTTTTGATTATATATTGAGCATGAGCTTTTATTATGTATTAGTTAAAGTGCAGTATAATCAAGAGTGTGATGTTATATTAGATGTCTTCTGAAAGAACAAGCCATATCCATACATGTGATATAAATTAGATAAGCCTAGATTACTCTCTAGTCTTGAAAACAAAATAATACCATGATTAAGAGCACTCAAGGAATGTATGAAGAAAAATAAGCGAGAATCTATATATCCTATAAATTTTGTAACACAGAATAGATACGGAGATGTTATTACTCATAAAAAATGAGATCCCATTCCAAGAACAAAACTCATGGAATGTGAATTTTATTCTAAACTATCATGATGAATATCAGAGCACTTTATTACGCCATCCTTCTAATCTCATCTTTTATACCAACTTACTCTCAAGATTTACAAAAATTAGAAACATGAAATGTATCAAATGATATGTTACTTAGTTTTGAAAATAAACAAGTCTTAAATTCGAATACATGATTAAACGAATTAGCAAAAAGATATAATTTAGATTGAAATATACTATTTCAGATAGATGAAAAGTATGGATTAAAGGAGTGAACTACTCTATGTATAGCTATAGCTGAGACATGAGGCTGAAAAAAATGAAGATGAAGAGCTTGATGTTGGAATTATTGAAATGTCTGAAGAAAATGTTTTAAAAGCTCTCAAGAATGATTAGAAGCTATATGAAAAACTCTTAACAATAAATATCTCAGAAATAACGAGACTATATGATGTTTAAGTGCTGCATGAGTATGTACTTTACCTAAAGCTTCTAAATCTAGATATGCGATGGATAAGTCTTGAACTC
>Ga0247609_10006543_pt1 | contig 11208 bp, 7 predicted proteins | sample 172DNAGHGlowgp2_FD_193487 | JGI IMG/M metagenome (GOLD analysis project Ga0247609, IMG submission 193487) | Sheep rumen microbial communities from Palmerston North, Manawatu-Wanganui, New Zealand - 1728 DNA GHGlow gp2 | ecosystem: Host-associated > Mammals > Digestive system > Stomach > Rumen ... | reverse complement strand
TCCATGAAATAAATCAATAATAAATGAATTATTTTTTTTATAAAATTTATTCCAAAAATTTAAATAAGGTTCTTTTTCTTCATTATTATCTGGAATATTAATTGGTTCTGATTTTTTAGGTTGATTAATTTCATCATGTATTTCCATCAATAATGTATTAATAAATTCATTTGAATCTTGCTGTTCTTCTGTTTTATATTTTTCATCAATTAAACCCATTATATTTTTTATATTTCTTGGATTAATTAATTTTTCATTATTATTTATTTTCTCTATCAACTTTTTAAATTCTGGAATTAATTTTCCTTTTCCAGGAGTATTATAATTAATTTTAGATTCATTTATATTTATTATTTTTTCAATTAAATATTCTTCATGTGTTAATAATTGTAAACTTGCATTCATAAAACAATCATTCTTTTTATTTTTAAAACCATAATTTCTTTTTTTTTCTAGTAATTTATGATTATTATATTTTTCTTCAAAATTTTCAGATTTTTTTATCTCTAATTCTCTATCACTATTTTTCTCCAAATCTATATGTTTTATATTTTTAATATTTTTTATCATTGAATCGAAAAAATCATATTTTTTGTAATTATTCTTCTGCTCATTTTCATGAATGCTTTTATTGTCCATAATTGATCCAATATTATCCATTACTTGTTTTAATTTATTCAGGTTGTCATCAATTATTTTTAGTAATTCTATATATTTTTCCTTTTCCTTTTGATTTAAACCAATTTCTGAAAATTGAATAATTTGATGATTGGAATGTTCTTCTACACAATTATTGCAAATATTCTTCTTACAATTTTTACAATAATAATTAATGTTTTCAAAATGTTTTGCATCACATTTAAAATCAAAATTAAATATTTCTTTTTTAAAAAAAGAATGATTAAAATATTCTTCCCATGTTATTCTGTCTTTTTCATCAAATTTTAACATTTTACTTAATAAATCATTTAATTCTTTATTATCTATTTTTTCTAAATTTTTATTTAATTTAATGTTATTTAAAATTTCATTTTCATCTTTTCCCTTATAAGGATATTCTTTAAATAACATGTAATAAATTATTATTCCTAAACTCCAAATATCACTTTTAAATGAAATTTTTTTTTTATTTTTTAAAACTTCTGGAGCCATTGATAATAATGTTTCAATTTTTAATAATTTATTATCCATTTTGATTTTACTTGAACTATATAATGATAATTTAATTAAACATTTATCTAATCTATTTAAAGATATAAATATTTTTTTTGGGGATAAATAACCATGTATTATTTGTTTTTCAAACATTTTTTTAAATGAATTGTTTAATTGATTTAATACTTCTTTTATCTCATTTACAGTAATTGAATTAATTCTTTTATTAACATAATCTTCCAAATTATATTCACAGAAATCCATGATAATATTCAAATTATTTTCTGAATTTATATAATCTTGCATGCAAATATTATTTTCAGTTTTTAATTTATAAAAATTTTTAATTTCCTGTTCAAAATTATTTATACCTTCTTTTTTAATATTTGTTTTCTCAATTATTTTCATTGCATAATAATGTCTTGTTATTTTATTTTGAACCTTTATAACTTTATTTTTAAATGAATCAATTCCAATATTATCTGTTTTTTTATATTTTACATTTTCATAATTCATTTTTATTTTTTAATATTTATTGATTTAAAATTAATGAATATACTATTTTAAATATTAAATATATAATTTAATCCAGATAAATTTATTTCCTTAATATATATTATTTAAAAAAATATCGGTGTAATAAATATTATAATAAATTATATTATCTAAATAATCTCTAAATAAAAATAATTAAATTTTTAAAAATTTTTTTTATTCAAAAATTTTTTTCAAATAATATATTTAATGTTATAATTTTATTGATGATACATAAAAAAATCCTATTTGAAAATAGAATTAATTATTTGTATTTTATTTAAAGCCTTATTATATTTCATAAAATATATCAATAATAATTATATTTATTGAAAAATATTGATTGAATTAGTTTTGGAATTTAAAATATATTAAAATATAATTATTTAAGATTAATCTTTTTTTAAGATAAAGTTTAATAAAAATTTGTTTATATAGTATTTTTAAATATTAATTTCCTCCAATAACATTAGATGTTAATATAAAATGGTCTTCATTTTCTACTCCTAATTCCTTTAAAGTTTTAGTTTCATCATTTATTATTCTTCCATCATATTTCCATTTTTCATTATTATGATTTCCACTAAGTGCTTTATATTTTTTTTTACAAATAGCAATTGTATCAGATGTTTGAACCATCATTTCTTTACTATCACCTTTTGTATCATCTATAATAATTATTATATCCATTTTTTATATTTATTTTAATAAAAAATAAAGGAAAAAAAAATTTCTTTATTAAAGTCTTTTTAAAATGGAATCATTATTTGATATCAATTTGTATTCTCGTCAAATTAGTACATATGGAAAAGAAACAATGGAAAAAATCATTGATTTAAAAATATTAATAATAGGATTAAGAGGTTTAGGAATAGAAATTGCTAAAAATATTATATTACTTGGCCCAAAATTAGTTAAAATATATGATAAAAATCTTTGCACAATTAATGATCAATGTGCAAATTTTTATATTAATGATAATGATGTAGGTAAAAAATCAAGAGAAGAAGCATGTATAAATAAACTACAACAATTAAATGCATATGTTGAAGTTTCATTTTTAAAGGAAAATGAAATATTTGAAATAATAAATGATTTCAATGCTATTATAATTACTGAGATTATGGAAATTAATTTTTTATTTGAATTAAACAAAAGATGTAGAGCAAATAAAATTAATTTTATATATACTGCCTCTTTAGGACTTACAGGTTTTGTTTTTAATGATTTTGGAGATGAACATATAATTATTAATGAAACAGGTGAAGAACCTTCTTTATTTTATATAAAAAATATAATTAAAGATAAGAACATCATAATAATTGATAATAGTAATAATCAAAATTTTAATTTAAATACAGGTAGCATGGTTAGATTTAGAGAAATTCAAGGAATGAATGAATTAAATGATGGAAAAATAAGAAAAATCAAATTACTTTCCAGTGATTCATTTTCAATTGATGAAGATCTTTCATCATTTGGAGAATATATTCGTGGAGGAATTGTTGAAGAGATTAAAATACCAAAAAAAATAAAATTTTATTCTTTAGAAAAAAGATTTAATATACCTTTTGATGAGAAAATTCCAAAATGTTTGGATTATAGTAAAAAAGGGAATAATCAATTATTACATTGTGGAATAATAGCCTTACATCAATTTTATTCAAAATATCAAAAATTGCCAAATATTAATGATATGGATGAAGGTAAAGAAATAATAAAAATTGCAAAAGATATATACAATTTATGTTTGGAAAATAAATATAAATGGATTGAAAAAATTAAATTATTTGATGAAAATTTTATTTTGAAATTAGCAGTTTGGTCTAGATGTGAAATTTCACCTGTTTGTTCTTTTTTAGGTGGAATTGTTTCTCAAGAAGTTGTTAAAATAACAGGAAAATATATTCCAATCAATCAATGGTTATGGTTTGATTTTTTTGAAACTCTGGGGAATAATTTAATTAATGATAGAAGAAGTATTAACTCCAGATATGATGAACAAATAGCTATATTTGGACAAAATATTCAAAATCAATTATCAAAATTAAATATATTTATAATTGGAGCAGGAGCTCTTGGATGTGAGTTTTTAAAAATTTTCTCTTTAATGGGAATTGCAACTTCACCATATTCTTCAAATAAAGTGATTGTTACAGATAATGATAATATTGAAATAAGTAATCTTAATAGACAATTTTTGTTTAGAAAAACTGATGTAGGTAAAAGTAAATCAAATATTGCTTGTAAATCAGTTAAGCAAATTAATGAAAAATTTAAATGTGAAGATTTACAACTATTAATAGGAGAAAATTCTGAAAACATTTTTGATGAAAATTTTTGGGAATCACAAGATATAATTATCAATGCCGTGGACAATATAGAAGCAAGAAGTTATATTGATACTCAATGTACCTTTTATTCAAAACCATATATAGATTCTGGTACATTAGGTACTATAGCAAGTTCAAATGTATTTATTCCTAAAAAAACAATTTCATATAGAGAAATATATCATGAACCAGAAAAAAATATTCCAATGTGTACATTAAAAAAATTTCCATCATTAATTGAACATTGTATTGAATGGGGAAAAACTATTTTCTATGAATTTTTTCAAGAATATATTACAGACATTAAAATTTTAATTAAAGATAAAGAAAAATTTTTACAAATTTTAGAAAAAGAAACAGATTTTTATGAAAAATATGCAAAAATGTTAAAAATTAAATTATTAATTGAAATTATTGAAACAGATGATATAAATAAATTAATCGAATTTCCTATTTTAATATTTAATGAAGAATTTATTTATAATGTTAATAGACTTATAACTGAATACCCAATTGATAGCAATAATAGTGATGGAACATTGTTTTGGAATGGAGTTCATAGATTTCCTCATTCTATTTCCTTTAATGTGGATGACCATCTTATTTTACTTTTTCTTAATAGTTTTATATCAATTATGAGAAGAATAATAGGGCTAAAAATTGAGATTAATAATGAAATGATTTTAAAAACTTCAAAAGAAGAAAGAATATTAAATAATGACTATAATTTGACAAAAAAAGAACTTGAAGAAAAATTTAAAAAATTAAAAACCGATTTGGAATTAATATTAATGAATAATAATAATTTATTTAACAAAATAGAAAAATGTCAGCCAGAGATATTTGAAAAAGATAATGATAACAATAACCATGTATCATTTATCCATTCAATTTCAAATTTAAGAGCCAGAGTTTATGGAATTCCTGAATGCAACTATTTAACAACAAAAACAATATCAGGAAAAATAATTCCTGCAATTGCTTCAACAACTGCTGCAATAACAGGAATAGTGGCACTTCAAATTTATACTTTAATGCATACTATTGATATTAAATTTTTTAAATGTGCTTTATTTAATTTTGGAACTTGTGTATATGATTTATCATTTCCAGAAGAATTAAATTATATAGAAAATAAAGAATTTAATTCAATATCATCAATTAATAATTCTATTCTTAAAAAATTTAATATATGGGATCAAATTGAAGTTTATGGTTCCTTAAATTGTAAACAATTCATAGATGAATTTAAAAAAAATTATAATATTAATATTGATTTCATTAATTCAAATTCAAATTGTATTTGTGAAATTTTTATGATGGAAGATGATGATGAAGATTATAAAAAACTTATAGAAGACTTATATAATGAATCACATAAAAATAAATTATCTTCTACAAGAAGGTATTTGCCTATATCTATTTCAGGTACTATAAATGATAAATTAATAAATATTCCAATTATTAAATATTTTTTTGGAAAACAAACAATTTTTATAAGAAATGAAGAAAAATTAATTAAATTAAAGGTTAATTTATTTGAAAAAATTAAATTAACAAAAAAAAGATATATAAAGGAAATTAATTATGAAAAAGGAAAAATATTTTTTAGAAAAAATTGTGAATTATTAGATGAAGAAAAGACATTAAATTATTATTTTATTAAAAATGAAGATATTATAGATGTATTTATAAATAAATAGAAATAATAAAAAAATAAAAATAGTTTATTAAGAATGTAATAAAGTATTTAGAAGTTATTAACAAAATTCAATTAAGTTTTTCATAAAATAAAATAATAGGAGAATCAATATAATTAATATCTATTTTTTTTACCAATTCATCATTGAAACAATACCATTTGTAATCTAAATAATTATAACATTCTGCAATATAATGTCCTATATTTCCTGTTCCTATATATTCAATAGCACCAACCAAAGTAAATTTTTCTGATTCTCTTACCTTATACATATATTTTGACATATATATTTCTTTAGAAGGTTTTAATTCTATATTATTATAATGTCCATCAAAATTATTATTTAAATATAAAATTAAATATTTTGGAGTTGAGTATATTTTTCTCCTTCTAGTAAATTCAACTTCTTTTTCACATTTTGGACAGTTTTTTTTTTGAGAACTTTTTTTAGGAGTAATAAATTCCTCTAGAACTTCTTCAAGTTTAATATATTTTTTTCCTACACTATCAGAATGTATTTTTTCTATAACAGGTAATTCTATCATATTATATGGTTGAAATTTCACATTAATACGATGTCCTTTTTCACAAAAAACCTCATCAATAAAATCTCCATAAAAGTAATCAATAATGAAAGAATCATTCTTTGAATAAAATTTATTATAAATTTTTGCATATGCAATTTTTTCTTCTGAATCTAAATCTTCAGGAAGATTTTCATCAGTTATTTTTGTTGTAGTTTCTTTTTTAGTTTCATCATGAATTGCCATAATACAATTAGATATAAATTCATTTGCATCTCTTTGTCTATCTTTTAAATATTTTTCATCTATTTTTCCTATTGCTTCCCTTATTTTTTTTGGAGAATAACTTTTTTTTTCGTTGTTTAATGACATTTCTTTAATAAAATCCTTAATTTCATAAACTAAACTTCCTTCTTTTGGTTTTTTCTTACTGATTATTGAAGTATTAAATTCTTTTAAATGAACTAAACATTGAATACTAGCATTCATGAAACAAGAAGAAGCATTTATATTTTTTAATCCCATTACACCTTCTTTTCTTATTGATCTATTATAATAATTTTGATTATAAGAATGATCATTAGTACCTGGAATCAACCCATAATAATATTCCATTTAATTATTTATATTATTTTATTTTATAAAAGTCAATGATTTTTAAAAAAATTTTTTAATATTTATTTAATTTATAAACTTTTTTTAAAAAATTTATAATATTATTTAATTAAATAATTAATATAAATGACTTCTATAACAATAATCTTAATTGATCCAAAAGGAAAAGAAACTGAGATGGATGTTTTAGATACAGATACAATCCAAATATGTAGAGAAAAATATTTTAAAAAAGTTAATAATAGAACAAATAATCAATGGAAGTATGATGGAAGAGTAATAAAAGATCTAAATGTAACTGTAAAGGATTTAGGAATAGAAGATGAAGATAAAATAGTTGTAAATAGTGAGGTTAGAGGAGGGATTAAATTAAAAATTTAATTAATAATTATTAAATTTATAAAAATAATTTATTTTTTTTTATATAATAAAATTATTGCATTTTTACTTTGAAAATCATATATCTGATTATAATATTCATCATTATATTTATACCAACTAGAATTATTATTACAAATTGCAGTATAATGACCAGAATTTGCACTTCCTATATGTTCAATTAATCCTATTAATTGATAATTATTTTCTCCTTTTATAAAATTATTCATATTTAATTCTTTATCATATATAATATTATTATAATAATATTTTCCATCAACAACTCTATTAAAAAATAAAAGAAGTAAAGGAGGTAATGAATAAATAGATGTTTTACGATAATAATAATTTTTTTTTTGACATAAAGAACAATATTTAGTTTTATTTGTATTTTTTTCATTTAAAAATTGTTTTAAAATTTTATCTAAATATATTTTATCATTTGAAATAAATTCAATAATTGGTAATTCTATCATATTATATATTCTAAATTTTATATTTAATCTATGATTATAAGCACATATTACTTCATCTTTAAATATTCCATGAAATAAATCAATAATAAATGAATTATTTTTTTTATAAAATTTATTCCAAAAATTTAAATAAGGTTCTTTTTCTTCATTATTATCTGGAATATTAATTGGTTCTGATTTGTTAGGTTGATTAATTTCATCATGTATTTCCATCAATAAAGTATTAATAAATTCATTTGAATCTTGTTGTTCTTCTGTTTTATATTTTTCATCAATTAAACCCATTATATCTTTTATATTACTTGGATTAATTAATTTTTCATTATTATTTATTTTCTTTATCAACTTTTTAAATTCAGGAATTAATTTTCCTTCTCCAGGAGTACTTTCATCAATTTTAGATTCATTTATATTTATAATATTTTCAATTAAAGATTCTTCATGTGTTAATAATTGTAAACTTGCATTCATAAAACAATCATTCATTTTATTTTTAAAACCATAATTTCTATTTTTTTCAATATTAATTTTATTTTCAGTATATATTTTAATATCAAATTGATTATTTTCTTTATCTTCTTCATAATTATAACATAGTAATGTTCTACAAATTATTATGCCCATTTTTAGGATTAATATTTCTATTTTTAAATCAGATGTGAATAAGTTTTAATAGTTTTTTAATAATAAAAATAATAATTAATGAACAATAATATATATTTTATTCATTTATCATTTTAAAAATATATTTGTAAAATAAAAATAATGTCTTTTGCTGTAAGTTTATTACAAAATGAATATAAAAATATAAAAAAAAAAGGATTATTAAGTGCAATTGGTGGTTCTGCTGGTCCAGTTAAAAAAACAAACTTCAAACATTGGGTAGCTTGTTTTATAGGTCCTGCAGGAACACCATATGAAGGAGGGTTATTCTATATTGAAATGAAAATGACTGATAAATACCCTGTAGAATGCCCAAAAGTAAGAATGAGGACAAAAACATATCATGCAAATATTTTTAATGATCAAATTTGTGTAGATTATTTGACCAATTGGAAATCTGAAAATAATATTGTTGGATTAGTTAATGCAATATTTGCTTTGTTGGCAACTCCAAATCCTTCTGATGGATATCATGTAAATAATGATGAAGAAGCTAGAAATTATACGAATCAATATGCTGTTCAATCACAGGAATATAATTATGATGAAAATTGGTAATTTTTATTTTTATCAAAATTTTTAATTTTAATTATTATATTCATGTTATAATTATTTATAATTAAAATTAATATTCAGAATTGAAAACATTTTTAATTCCTTCCTCATTTCAATAAACTAGATGATAATTATCTAAATATAATTTAATGTTTTAATAAATTATTAATAAATAAAATAGTTAAAATAATTTAATATTTTATTTATTATTTTTTTTAAGATATAATTAAAAATATTAAGTTAAATATTTTTTCATATTAAATATCATTTTCAACTAACATTATTATAAATTCATTTATCTTTATTTTTTAATTCTGTTTTTTATTTACTTTGTTTTATATTTTCTTTTTTAATGTACTATAATGAATTGTTTTGATGGTTATTTGATAATTTTTTTTTTGAGAAATATTACATTTAAATATTGATTCAAATTTAATAATTATTACTTTCACATTTTCTTTTTTTTTTATTTTTTCTTTTATCAAAAATTAAAAAGAATTAGATTTTTGTAATTCATATTAGATATCCCCAATCCCTCCATTTTTACATTAATTCAAAGATTCAAACTATGATAAAAAATTATTTTTTTTTCTAAATTTATAATAAGCAAATAATCAAAAATAAAAAATATTTTTTTTATTATTATAATTTAAATTTTCAATATACAATTTAATAAAAATTTAAAAATGGAATAATTGAGGATAATTTATGAAACTATTTAAATATGATATTTATTTCTTTGTTTGTTTATTAAAAAATAGAAATAAAGGAATATAAAAAAAATAATTTTTAGTCCTATATATAAATCTCAAAATTATAAACTATTTTCTTCCATATTTTTATTAATTATTGATAAATTATAAAGTAATAAAATTTATTTCATAAATATATTAATATTAAGCATATATTCCCAAAATAAAACTAATAGATAATAACCAATTACCAATTCAATGCCTGTGATGAATATTTAAACAAAATATCCATTATTTAATGATTAACTTATCTTGTTATTACTTTTTTTAATGTTAAAAAATTAGAATCAAATTAAATTAACAAATAATAAAGCTCCTTAAATATCATCAGGATATAAAATAATAATATCTCAAAGAATAATATCATTTATTCCTATAGAAATAATTTGATTAATAAATTTACAATGAAATTAAAAAAATAAATCAATCATAAAAATAAATTGATTAAATTCAATGATAAAAATAAAATATTAAATAATAATAATAATTAAAGTAAATAATTTATTACCAAAAATTAATTTTTAACAGATATAATAATTAATAAAAGAAGTAGAAATTTATAATGATTTATTAAATAATAATCATTCTAATTTAATTGTTCAATATCTTTTTATTTATTCGAATGATTTAACTCAATACAAATTTAGAAATTTATAGTTTAAAGTATAAAAAATATTAAATAATAATAATTAATATTAATAAGTTTATTACCTAATGATTTAAACCTGGAAAAAATTGTGAGAAGCTCCAAATATTAATTGTTTTTTTTTGTATTGCTTTATTATATAAATTTTATTATTATTATTATTTTATCTCTATGACTAAATATTATATATTAAATAAACTATTATTTTTAAATTATTAGTTTAAATGAAAGAAATAAATAATGTTTTTTTTTCAATTTTTAAATTCAATTTGAAATAATAATCATTAAATAATGAATAATGAAAATTTAATTAAATTAAATATATTTAAATATAGACAAAAGAAGTATCAACTTAAAATATTTTCCTTATTACTTATCTAATATTTTAAAATTAAAACTAATTTTTTCACTATTATAAGTGATTGTTTAATATTTTGTTTTATTTATAATATTTAAAATATAGTTTTTATATTTATAATTTAATAGTTTTTTTCAAATTAAATCAAATCATTTGAATTATATCCTATAATCTTATTAATGATTTGTAGATTTACAAGAATTTTTTATAAATTAAAATAAAAGTGCAAGTCTCCAAATGATTTTTTTTTTAAAAACTTTATAATTTTGAAAATTTTTTAAAAAAGTCATCTTTATATTCTTTTAATCCAGTTAACTTATCATTATATGAATCAAATATTTCATTAATATCTTTTTTAAATGATGAATATATTGGATGAATATCATTTTCAATTTTTTGAGAAAAAGAAGACATTCTTTCTTCCATTTGATTGTTATATCAGTATAAGTATTCTGTCTTTTCATAATCAGCAATAAATTTTGAATTCCTTTAAATATTTTTTAAAAAACTATTTGAA
>Ga0247609_10006541_pt1 | contig 11209 bp, 16 predicted proteins | sample 172DNAGHGlowgp2_FD_193487 | JGI IMG/M metagenome (GOLD analysis project Ga0247609, IMG submission 193487) | Sheep rumen microbial communities from Palmerston North, Manawatu-Wanganui, New Zealand - 1728 DNA GHGlow gp2 | ecosystem: Host-associated > Mammals > Digestive system > Stomach > Rumen ... | reverse complement strand
TAAATGAATTTGAGCAAAGTACATTTAAAGAACTAGTAAATCACTACTATATTGAAGGTGCAAAGGAAGTTAACAAGAATAAAGCTTCTAGTGTAATACCAGAAACAATATTGTTAATGATTTTATCAATGCCAAACGCTAGAGGTTATGTATACGAAGATTATCTGCAAGCCACAATCAAGTATAACACAGACCAAATATATAGACAAGCAGTTATCTGTCTACAACAGCAGAATAACCTAGAAATCGAAAATAACGCATTTCAGAGCATAATAAAAAGGCAACAAAACACAAAGTTATGTATTAATGAAGATAAAGTATCCGGAATGGTTGATGACACATTAATAGGCTTTAACAATATGGCAAAAATAGAGGGAATAAAGAGTCTAGCTAAAGAAGACGACGCACAAGTAGAATTTTGGGCAGTAACTGATGAAAATTCAACTGAGATGTGCCAGTCAATGAATGGCAAAAGGTTTTATATAAACAAAGAAAACTATTTTGATAGATATTGGGGGGAAACGAAGAAAGAACTTAAGATTATGAGGGTCCGAGTAAGAGGATTAGTACCTCGGTGTCAATTTGCCCCCAATTTCACACCATTGGCATTGTTGTCGTTCAACAATTAGATATGTAAATCTAGTTGAAAAACAAGAAAAAACAAAGTATAATGGTTTAGGAAGCTCTGACACAAATACTTTAGAAAACCATCCAAAGCCAAAACTATTAGAAAAAATAGATTATAGCAATAAACAAGAAGTTATGAAGTGTTTAGAAAAATATGAGGAAATAATAAAAGATGACAACATAGAAAATGCAATAGTAATTACTAAGGGTGGAGAAGTATATCAATGTTATGGAAATAACAGTAGTGTATGGCCTGACAATGATTTGAAGGACAAGTTAAAAGAGGCATATGTAACACATAATCATCCGGAAGAAGAAACAGAATATTCATTTAGTGAATCAGATATAAATCTTTTTAACGAGTATAATTTAAAAGTCCTTAGAGGTAAGGATTATAAATATACGTATGAGCTTAATAGGAATAAAGATGATGTAGACGCAATAGATATTTTCAATATGTCAGATGAAGATGGTATACATGCTTTAAATATAAATAGAGCTGAAAAATATAAAATAGGTTATAGAAGGTGGAAGAATGACTAAACAAGAATATAAAAAGAAATTTCAAGAAATAGTTAACTGGGCAGAGAAAGAAACTCAAAAAATTAGTAAAAATGTACAGAATGTTGGGTTAGATGATAATAAAGATAAGTATAAAAAAATACATGATGAATATCAAAATAAAATAAATGAATTAAAAAAAGAATTAAAAAATAATACTTACTGATATGTAAGTGTTATTTTTATGGGAAGAAGGTGTTTAAATGATAATTGAAAGAGAAGTTTTAGAAGTAGCTGAAAAGTATACAATAGGAGATGACGATACCTTAAAAATAGAAACAAATGGTAGATGTACAAAAGTTTTTATTAATGGAGAAGAGATAGATTATATTACTAAAATAGATTTAAAACAAGAAGCTGGGGAAGTTGTAAAAATAGAAATAAAAAGGTGCTTTATGCAAGACGATTTTAAAAAAATAGAACCAATTTTCAAGGAGCAAAATTAATATGTGGTTATTATTATTAATATTAAGTATAAAAATGAATTTACCAATTTCATACTGGATTTTATTTACTATAATGACAATAGTACAATTGTTAATAATAGAACCAGTAAAATATAAATTTTATCAAGGATTTACAGAAACAATGAATAAAAGTAGTTATTAAATTTAATAAGATAAAAAAGAGCCAAGTCGACTGGTTCTTTTTTATGCCGTTTTTACTGTGGTTAGGCTATATAAAATAAACAGAATACATAAACGCAATAATTAGGGCAAAAGCACTAATTGGGGCAAAAGGAGTAAAAATGGAAGATGAAAAAATAGTTGGGGCAGAAGCAACAACACAAGAGAACAAGGACGTTGAAACAAGGAAAACATTGGACGAGTTATTGGCTAGCAATAAAGAGTATCAAAGCGAGTACGACAAAAAAGTTGCACAAGCAATGAATACAAGGCTAGAAAATGAACGAAGAAAATGGGAAGAAGAACAAAAAAACAAATTAGCAGAAGCTGAAAGACTTGCAAAAATGGACGCAGATGAAAAGAAAGATTATGAGTTATCACAATGGAAAGAAAGAGCTGAAAAAGCTGAAAAACAAAATGCTATCAATCAACTTAAGTCTGAGACTATTAAGCAAGCAAGTGAAAAAGGAATTTCGTTAGATTTTGTTAATACTTTAAATTTTGAATATGAAACAGCTGAAACAATAAAAAGTAAATTAGAAACGTTTGAAAAAGCTGTAAAAAAGGAAAGAGAAGTAGCAATCAACGAATATTCAAGGGAGCCTGCCCCACAAACAGGTAATAGGGTAGATACAGTAGATACTAACAACATGACATACAGTCAAATGGAAGAGTACCTAAAAACACACCCAAACGCAAAAATATAAAAGAAAAGGAGTAAATTAAAATGGCAAAATTCGATTCAAAAAGCTTTAATCCACAGGCTTTTGGAAAATATGTGGAAAGAGTACCAAATACTAAGAAAAACGAGTTAATAAACTCAGGGGCATTAAGAGGAAATGCAAATATAAGGGACGCATTTAGTTCACAAACAACAACTTCATACGCAAGGATACCATATTTTGGAAAAATAGGAAAAGGAACACAAAACTATGATGGACAAACAGATATTACATCTAACGGTTCAACAACATTCGAGAGAGGTGTTGTAGTTGTAGGTAGAGCTGACGCATTTACAGAAAAAGACTTCTCAAAAGACATAACAGCAGGCGTTGATTTTATGGATAATGTAGCACAACAGGTTTCACAATACTGGACAGAAGTAGACCAAGATACTATACTAGCAATTTTAACTGGTATTTTCGCTATGACAGGAACAGGAAACAAAGTATTCGTAGATAATCATACATACGATGTAACTGGAGAAGGAGAAGGAAAAGTAGGAGAAACTACACTAAACAATGCACTACAAAAGGCATCTGGTGATAATAAATCTATATTCACAATAGCTTTAATGCACTCACAAGTAGCAACAAACTTAGAGAACATGAAACTATTAAAATATTTCACATACACAGACGCTAATGGAATTGAAAGACCATTAACATTAGCTAGTTGGAATGGTAGAGCTGTTTTAATAGATGACAGCATGCCAACACAAGCTGTTGCAAAATCTGGAGATGTTGAAGCATATACAAAATACACTACTTATGTTTTAGGAAATGGAGCATTCGACTATGAAAACATCGGAGCAAAAGTTCCTTACGAAATGGACAGAGACCCAGCTAAAAATGGTGGAGAAGATACATTATATACAAGACAAAGAAAAGTATTTGCACCTGCTGGAATTTCATATGAAAAAGTATCACAAGCAACATTATCACCAACCGATGCAGAACTAGCAAACGGAGCTAACTGGGCATTGGTAAACAACGGGGAATCAGGAAATAAATTACAGTATTGGGATCACAAAGCTATTCCAATTGCTAGAATAATCTCAAAAGGATAGGAGTGAACAACCATGAAATTACAAAAAGGCGATTTAATAAGAACAATTACAAACAAAGATATAGCAGACGAACTAGTAAAAAAGTGTGGCTATAAAGTAATTGAAGAGGACGCAAAACCAAAGGAAGTTAAGCCAGAGGATAAACCAACGGCTAATAAATAAGAAAGGGAGGCAATAAAATGGAACAAGACAATACAGAAATAATTCAAGGGATTATAAATGAATTAAGTATAAATTACAGAGACGACAGAAGTGTGTTAGAAAGAATTTATAAAAGAATGGCTTTTATTGCCTCAGATGTTTCACACAGGCAATTAAACGATGCAAAGTTAATTCCATATGTCGAAGAGGCTACTATTAGCGCATATCTTCGCAGAGGCAAAGAAGGCACTAACGGATATACCGAAGGTAGCGAGTCTGAAAGTTACATAGATATAGAAGAAAAACTAAGAAAAGATATGGCTTCAATAAGGAGGCTGGCATAATGGGGCAAAAGTTAAATAAATTAACACAAGTTTGGGTGTGTGCACCAACTAGAGAAAATATTGATGGAGAATACACAACAGTGTGGAGCTTCAAAGATATTAGCAAGAATGGTGTACATTTAAACTTACAACAGGATTTGAATGAACTAGATAGGAACAGTACTGGCGATGTTGATTATGATATTCAAAAGGCGAGGACAACCCTTGACTATAATATAGAAAAAGGCGATGGAATCTGTCTAAAAAACATATCAAAGATGGAAAATATAGTTCCAGATTATACAGTAGAAAGTAAGCCTAAAATAGGCAATACAACTGTATATACATTAAAGAAATATAATGGAGAATAAAAATGATAAAGATAAAGTGGAATGAAAAGAAATTAAATAGTTTCTATAAAAAAATGGATAACATAGCAGATAATATTAGAGATGGAGCAATAAAAGGTGTAAATACCGCCTTAGAAGAGACTCAAAAACTTGCATTACAACTAAAAAGAGGTAGCGATAAGGGAATAGAGGTTCAGTTAGTGGATACAGAAACTAACGAAATAAAGGGCAGAGTATACACAGATAGTAAAACGTATCCATACCTAGTTTATTTGGAATTTGGTACAGGTATCTATGCAGACCCAGAAGGTGGAGGTAGTAGAGCTAAGCAAATTCCATGGTATGTGCATGTTAGCATGGCTGATTTATCAAAATATCATTATCCACTATATACATCACCAATCACAGGCGAGAAGTTCTGGGTAGTATCTGGAGCACACCCACACCCATATATGCGACCAACAGCATTTCAAATGCGAGACAAAAACGTAGAAACAGTAGCAAAAGCTATATCAGAGATGATAAAGGAGGCTGTAAAATGATACATGAATTGGATATTGAAACCATTACAAGATTAGTAGTAAGAAAATTAAATGAAATAGGTAACAGAGAAGTGGTGCTAAAAGACCCAACAGACAAGTCTGTATTTCCTTGTAGTGTTGTAAGAACACCGTATGAAAACCAAAAAATAAATGAAGGCGTTGTACCAGTTTTTACGAGGTATCAAATATCAATTGAGGAATGGGCAGAGACAAAGTACGATGTAATGCACCAGTCATATGAAACAGCCGTAAAGCTACGAGAATACAATTTTAAGAAGGTTGGTAACGACTATATAACATATGATGAAATAACAAAGAAAAATCGTTTAATAAGCAATTACGAGGTAAATTATAACGGATTAACAAATTCGTTTGAAAGAATTAAATAATTAAAGCGACTACTGAAAAAAGTAGTCATTTTTATGTAAAAAAAGAAAGGAATGATTTGAATGAAAGCAGGAACAGAAACAAAAACACCCGCAGTAAGCACAATGACAGAATTGTCATATTCAACTACACTAGGGGGGACAAGGACAGATATAGGTTATGTACAATCCATACCAGAAATGTTGAAAACACCAGATTCAATAACGTACAGTGCGGTAGATATACCTGATGAAAGACAGGCAAAAGGCAGAATAAAAGCGGAAGATATGGAAATAGAAATATTATTCACAGAAAGTCAATGGGACGAAATCCGAGCAGTCCAAGAGGCTGGTACAGAGGTATATGTTCATATAAAATTACCAGACAACACAGCCAATACGGACAATAAACCAATTGTATTTTATTTCAAGGCAACAATGGCAATAGGGATGAGTTCAATTGAAATTGATGACATGTTAAAATCAAAAATTAAATTATATAGAAGTTCAGAAATTAAGGAAAGCAAAGGTTTCCCAACGGCACAAGCTGGAAACTAGTAAAATGAAAGGAATAGGTTAGTATTATGAAATTAGAAACAAAATCAAAGTCTATAAATCTAGTTGTAAAAACTAGAAAAATTATAGCAATAGCTAGAGAATTTAAAGATAATAAATTTGAAGATGGTTTTTTTACAGCTGTAAGAGAATGCAATATAGAATTACTACCTAGAATAATAGCAATATTAGCAGAAAAAGATGAAAGTGTAGAAGATGTATACGATTTTTTAGATGAATATATAGAAGAAACAGGGAAGACATACGCAGATGTGTACATAGACATTGCTAAAGAAATTAACGAAAAGGGTTTTTTCAGATTAAAGATGACAGAGGAGAAATTGCAAGCGAGAGTGGACGATATAATGTCATCAGTGAATTACGAAGATATTATCAAAAATTCGGCAGAGAAAATGATAACGAAAGTAGTGGCAGAAGAGTTCAAGGGATATCCAGCGTAGAAGATTTGCTAAAGAATATACAAGAGGCTGATGGTATAATTGAATTAATTTACGCTTATGAGCCTCTGGCTTATTTTTTTTCTATAAAACCGCTTGAATATTGGGATATGTCATTCAGGGATATATATATGTACTGCGAGGCACAATCATTGAGGAAAACCGAGGAAATGAGGAAAGAAATTCAGGTACAAGAGGCTATGACCAATAAGTTAATCGGGGCTAGCATAGTGCAAAAGCACCCGAAGGTCGTATCCCTAATGTCGATGTTTGAAGGCTTATTTCCTAAAGAAGAGGAAAAGGTTCAGTCTGTTGAGGAACAGCTAAGAATACTTAGAGGCATTATGAGTGCAGAGGCAAATGGGTAGTGGTAGGTTGTCGAATTTTGTCGAATGGTGTCGGAAAAAAAGTTGCATTAAGTGTTGATTTTTTAAATTCCTTATAATATACTTTTTTTATATTGTGATAAAAGGAGGATTTAATATGGAAGAAAATCAAGAAAGTGTTGCAACAAATAGTCAAGAAAGGACGAAATTTTGTAAGTATTGTGGGGCTAAAATACCAGAGGACGCAATAATTTGTACAAGTTGTGGAAGACAGGTTGAAGAATTAAAAGGCTCACAGACTCAGCCACAGGTAATAGTAAACAATACTAACACTAATTCAAATGTGAACAAAAATATAAATGGTGGATATGGTAAACCATTAAATAAATGGGTTGCACTTATATTGTGTTTCTTTTTCGGGTGGCTCGGAGCTCATAAATTTTATGAAGGAAAAAACGGGATGGGAGTAATATATTTACTTACATTCGGATTATTCGGAGTTGGAGTTCTTATAGATTTCATAGCCTTGATATTCAAACCAACTCCATATTTTAGATAAAAAACAAAAACAATAAAAATTAAGCATCAGATTAAAATCTGGTGCTTTTATTATGCCCAAAAAGGGGTGATAAAATGGGGGCAACAACGGTTGAAGAATTAGAAATACTTGTATCAGCTAAAATTGAACAAGTAAAACCTCAGATACAAAAAGTGGTACAAGAGATAAAGAATGCAGTTAAAGAGACGGAAGGCTTAGGTTCTGGCATGTTAGGAAAAATAGATACACAAAAAATAGCGAACGATGCAAAAAAAGTAAGCAAACAAATAAAAGAAATGTTTGACGCAAACGATACATCTGGAATGAAAATAAATGGTAAAAATATCATACACGGTTTTTCTAGTGTTCATGGAACATTAAAAGGAAGTACAAATGATTTAAACAATGTACTTGAAGCCTACAGAAATAAATTGAAAGAAGTTGAACGAAGTGCTGAAACAACAAAACAAAAATTGTCTAGTGTAGGAGCTGTCAAATATGATACAACATCTATTCAAAATTTTATAGATAACTATAAAAAAATAGACAGTCTAGGCGGTAATAAAGGAAAGTTAAATTCAGACATCAAACAATCTTCGACGCATTTACAAGACGCTAAGCAAAAAGTAAGAGAATTAGCTGGAAATTTAAGACAGGCTACCGCCGAAAAACTAAAAAATGGGCTAAAATCAATTCCTAGCCATATAAGTAAAATAGGACAAGGAATAAAGAATTTAAGTTCTAAGTTTAGTCCTGTAAGAAATTCTGCTAGTAAATTCACGAATCATTTAAAAATAGGTTTAGGACAGGTAGTAAAGATGGCAGGTGCATTGTTCGGGCTAAGAAGTATCTACAATGTACTTAGAAATGCAGCGAGTGCATGGCTATCTAGCCAAGATGCACAAGCAAAACAGATTAGTGCTAATATAGATTATATGAAATACGCACTAGGTTCAGCATTAAAGCCAGTTATTGAGACTATTGTAAATCTAGTTTATCAAGCATTAAAAGGTGTTCAAAGTTTAATTTATGCCCTTACAGGTGTAAATATATTTGCTAATGCAAGTGCAAAAGCATATTCTAATATGGCGAATAGTGCAAAAGACGCTCAAAAAGCAACACAGAATTTAGCGGATATTGATGAAATACATAATATTCAAGAAGACACAAGTTCTTCAAGCGGTTCTGGAGGAGGAACAACGCCTAATTTTGACTTAGAGGGAGTGCAGAATGCTGATTGGATACAGAGTCTAATTGACAATGTAAAAAACGGCAACTGGTATGAAATAGGTACAACTATCGGAACTAAGATAAATGAAACACTAGATAAAATACCATGGGAAAAAATAAAAACAAAAGCTAGTAATCTAGGCAAAAATGTGGCTAGTTTCTTAAATGGAGGAATAGAGTCAACTAATTGGCAATTAGTAGGGAAAACACTTTCAGAAGGTGTAAATACAGCATTTAGCCTTTTAAATGGTTTCGCTAAGGAATTTCATTGGGATAGTCTAGGTAAAGCTGTTGGAAACGGAATTAATGGTGCTTTAAAAGGATTGGATTGGAATTTAATAAAGGACACCTGTAAAACTGTCGCTAGTGGGATAGCAAGTTCCTTAAATAATTTTATAAGAACTACAGATTGGAAACTTGTTGGAAAAACTTTAGCAGAGGGAATAAACACAATAATTGATACAGTTCTTGCGTTTGTAACAGACTTTGACTGGAAAGGTTTTGGAAAATCAGTCGGAGAAGGAATCGATAGTTTATTTAAAAATGTTGATTGGGGCAAGGCTGGAAAAACTCTAGGTGACGCAGTTAAAGGAATTTTAGACTCTATAACTTCGGCAATAGAAGCAATAGATTGGCAACAGCTGGCGGTAGATGTAGAAGAATTTTTAAAAAATGTTGATTGGAATGGGATATCAGACTCATTGTTTGAAGGAATTGGTGCAGCACTCGGAGGAATAGCAGCCTTTTTAGGTAAATTAATCTACGATGGAGTAGAGGGTTGTAAACAATACTTCCAAAAGAAAATAGAAGAATGCGGTGGAGATGTCGTAGGTGGTATATTCAAAGGAATTGTAGACGCAATAAAAAACGTAGGAATATGGATAAATGACCATATATTCAAGCCGATAATAAACGGTTTCAAGAAAGCTTTTGGCATCCATTCCCCATCTAAAGTAATGGCTGAAATGGGCGGTTACATAATGGAAGGCTTGAAGAATGGTATAGAGTCATTTATAGGAACAATCAAGGAAGTATGGGATAAAGTAAAAACTACCATTACAGACAAAATAGAAGATATAAAGACAGGTGCAATTCAAATATTTGGAAGATTATGGTTAGCAATTGTGACAGGTGCCGAAGGTGCCGTAAACTTCTTCATAAAAGGTATTAACAAGATAATTAGTGGAATTAATGGACTAGGAGAGTATCTTGGTTTCCATTTAGACGAAATAAGCGAAGTTCAGTGGGCAGAGGATTTTGAAAAAACATTAAATAAAATGGCGGAAACCACAGAAGAAACAATGGAAGATATAGAACATTCTGTACATGATGGGACAAGTGAAGTAATAACAGATTTTGAAAAAACAAACAGAGAAGCAAATAGGTCATCAAAAAGTTTGAGAGAGATTATTACAAACAATTTCAATAACACTAAAAATAACGTAATAGCATCTGTGAATACAATAAAAAATAATACAGAATCGACGTTCAATAGTTTAAAAAATAGTCCAATATTTAATGGCATAAAGAATACAATACAAAATTCTATGAATTTATCAGGACAATCCAGGGCGTGGGGAACCAATACTATTTCTAATTATAATGCAGGTTTAAATAGTCAACAGAATAATACAACAAATGTAATGTCAAATGTAAAATCAATTTTAAATAATTTTATGAACATAGGAAACACATCAAAAAATTGGGGAATAAATACGATTTCAAATTACAATAATGGACTAAATAGCAAACAAACGTCAACAAATGAAATTGGTAGTAGGATAAAAAATACGGTTCGAAATTTACTAAATGTACCAGACGTATCAAATATTTGGGGACAAAATACATCAATAGGCTACAGCAATGGGCTAGGAGAACGACAGAACCTGATAGGTGGAACTGCTGATAGAATAAAATCTACTGTGCGAAATTTTTTGAGCATGTATAATTCGGCAGAAATTTGGGGACAAAACACATCGATAGGCTATAGTAACGGAATAGTTGAACAACAATCATCACTAACAACTGTATTAAATTCAGTAAAGATGAAAGCACAGCAATACCTAAATACATCAAATAGTTCTTACTCATGGGGTAGGGACATGATACAGGGATTTGTAAACGGTATTAATTCGTTAAAAACAAAATTTTCTAATACTGTACAAAATATAGCAAATACTGTTTCAAGATTTCTACACTTTTCGAGACCAGACGAAGGTCCACTACATGACTATGAGACATGGATGCCTGATATGGTGCAAGGTTTAAGTGATAGCCTTTTGAGTTCAGCACCAGTTTTAGATAATGCGGTTACAGATGTAGCAGGTCGAATTGCAAATAATTTAAGCTCAACAAATTTGGATATGAATGTAAGTGGGAATATTGATAAAAATATAAATTCAAATATAATAGGTTCACAACTTGAAAATGCTGTATATTCTGCAATACAAAAAGCAGAAAGTTTATTCAAATTAACTATAAACAATGAATTAAAAATAAATAGTAAAACTATAGCCCGAGAAATATTAGATGATATAGATGGCGAAATAAGAAGAAGAGGCTATAAAACTATTTTTCAAAGGGGGTAGGTAATTATGATTAAAGTTGACGGAGTAGAGATACCTACTCCTTCTAGGTATAATCCATATCCAACATTGCGAGAAAAAAGCACTGAGAATGCACTAGGAGATGTTGTTAGAAAGATTATAAGTTCAAGATGGAAATTAGAAATGAGCTGGGATTATTTGACTAAGGAACAGTATGCACAACTTGTTGATA
>Ga0247609_10006540_pt1 | contig 11209 bp, 1 predicted proteins | sample 172DNAGHGlowgp2_FD_193487 | JGI IMG/M metagenome (GOLD analysis project Ga0247609, IMG submission 193487) | Sheep rumen microbial communities from Palmerston North, Manawatu-Wanganui, New Zealand - 1728 DNA GHGlow gp2 | ecosystem: Host-associated > Mammals > Digestive system > Stomach > Rumen ... | reverse complement strand
AAGAATGGGGGGTGGGGGGTTGGGGGATGGGGGATTGGGGATGGGGGATTGGGGATTGGGGATTGGGCCCAATCCCCAATCCCCAATCCCCAATCCCCAATCCCCAATCCCCAATTAAGTCAATAAGAAAATGAATAAATAATAAATAAATAATTATATTAATTAATAAATAAATAAAAAAAATTAATTTAAATTATTAGGTTTAGTTATTTACTAATAATTATTATATTTAATATCCTTAAATAATATGTTTATTTAGTATTTAAATAAATTAATTTAATTCATTTTTTCCTTCCATTAATAAGTTAGTCCCTGAAAGAGGATTTCCTTTTTCATCTGGGTCAACGAATGAAACTGCATTAACTTTATCCATAAGATTTTTATGTTTAGCACTGAAGATGAAAACAACAACAATTAATATGACGATAATTACAAACAAAATAATAGCTATAACAATAATAGCTACTAAACCTGAGCTTGCACCCGTTTTAGCTTTGTCACTGAATCCATAATCATCTCTATATCCATATGAATAATATTCATTAATTGGTCCATCATTTACTTGGGCAACTAATTGAGAATATCTAATTGCTTGGTTTGGAGCCATTCCTACACTTAATATCAAAGTAATATCATCTTCCTTAGGATCTTTTAGCAAAACAGTAGCTTCTCTTGATTCGCATATAGCAATACTATTTTTATTTTCATCTGGTGAATGATCTTTATCTAAAGTTCCATAGACAACTTTCAACGCATAAGTTACTTTAATTGGTCTAGTACTATTATTTTTGCAATATAATTTCTTAAATTTAGCAGTTATTCTAGTTCTGCCATTTTCACCTTTCTCAGGCTTTGATATTTCAAGTTTATTGCCTTCTTTTGGTACATATTCAAAGAGCTTATCTTTATCTTGAGAGTTAATATATTTGAATACATAATTAGATAATTGGGTAATGGTATCTTTTTCCATATAAACATTTAAATAAATAAAATCTCTTGTTGGTTTTGGGAAAGTAACAAAATCTTTACCTCCTTCTGTTTTTTTTTCAAAAGCATAATTTGCTTGTTTTTTTGAATTTTTTTCTTCACTTATAACATATTTAATATTAGGATTATTAGCAGAAAATTGAATTCTCATGAAGCCGGTAGAGTTATCAACTCTTAATTTATATGAATTAATTACATTCTTATTTTCTATTTTACCATATTGATACAATTTTTCAGTTGTAACTATGTCTGAATTTTCTTGCATAACTGATAATTCTAATCTTATATTTTTATAAGCTTTATATTCTCGTTTTATAACTTCTATATAAAGAGTAGGTTTTTCATTTTCCTTAATATTGAAACTACTGAATTTGTTTGCAGGGAAATTAATTTGTCCTGTTTGCAAGGCTGGATCATATGTACCTATTACTAATGCGGTTTTAATATCTGGTTTTTTTTCGCTAGTGATTTTATATATAGCATTTTGCTTTATTAAACTAGCTTTTAACTCAAATTCCATATTTCCTCTTGTCCTGTTTTGTCTTTCTGAATCATTTGCTGATATTACATCATGGAAATTAAAGAAAATATTAACGGTTTTATTTAAATTGTTCAATTTGGAATAATAATAGAAGGGGAACTCTGTTTTATCATATACAAATTCTGTAGTTTTTCCAATATTAGCTTCGTCCAAATTAAACTCTGGAGATCTTAAATAATACTCTAAATAAAAAGCAAATGTTGGAGTTTCTTTTTTAACATTATTATTTCCATCTAAACTTCTTAATAAAACTGGATCTTGGTTTCCCATATAATCTTTATTTTCAATTATAAGATTTGGAAGCTGGTTGTTAGCATATGAGTCAGCGAGGACAAAGGAGACTCTATCATCTCTTCCTCTTAAATGATATTTAACATTTGGTTCTTTATCCCAGTATAATTTGGCTTCACCATAAATTGAAACTAAGTTAATTAAAAGACTTTTTTCTGTTTTGAATTTTAATTTCAATTGATCCTCGTTTTTAACTGGTAATATTTGCCTTGAACTGGGATTTGGACTCAATTCTTTATCAAATGTGGCAAAGGAGCTTACAAATTCAATAACTGCGTCTTCATCTGACATTACACTAATAAATAAATGAGAATCAATTTCAGGTAATGTAGCAAATATAAAATCAAGTCTAGTTTTTTTTGTATCAAATTCTGAGTTTGATTCATTTGGAATATTTTCTCTTAAATTATTAACTTCAAATTTATCATAAATTTCTTTTTTTATAAATCTTGCACGCATATAAGTTGTGGCTGTTTTAGATTGAGAATTTGCATAAATCAAAACATCATTTATAAAATCTAAATCTCCAAATTTAATCATATAAAGACATCTATATTCATTACTATTTTCAATTTTTTCTGGTTTGCATAAATATTTATGATCTGAATTTACTTTAATTATATTTAATCCTTTATAAAAGTGAGCTTTAAATGAATAAACTGTACCTATAAGAGAATCAAATTCCTCAGCATATACTCCTATTATAAGATTTTTCTTGTAAAGTGAATCTTCATTTGTTTTGCTTCTTAATTGATCTCTAGTTAGTTTATAAATAGTATCACCTCTAGTATTATTAAATACAAAATGAGCTCCTCCTTTTGCAATTGTTGGTCTGCCATTACCGACATTTACTAATAAAACACCTATATCAGATTGGAAATCAAATTCAATACCATCAGCATCATATGGTATATTTATTTGGTAATATTCATACTTTTCCTTTTTATCCAAGCATCCAATTACAAATTCATCAGAATTTATTTCAACTATTTCTCCAGTCTTTTGTAAATCTCCTTTTGAATTTATAATCACACTAATTGTAAATGGATAAAATCTATAATCATCAGTTAGACTTCCAAGAACAGCTGATTTCAAAGAAATTAATATATAGCATCCATTTTTACATTTATTAGTTTCATCATTTGTAAATGTTAACTTTTTATTATAAAAGTCATAGAGTAGACCATCATTGACATTATCATTCTTATCTGGGAATTTATAGTGTCTCCAATTTGCGTTATTCTCATCATTTGTAATATCTTTTTGTACAACTCTTGCATAAACTTCAAAACTACCTCTTTCAAAATTAATTGATATATATCCTGAATCTTCATGCCCAATATCTGTGAAAAAGTATATAGGTTTAATTCCTGAAGCATAATTTCTTTTAGAAACTCCTTTTGGCAAATAAATTGGAACATATCCTGCCTCTCTTATAGTTGTTTCGATTATTGGAGTTTGATCATTATATGTTTCAAGAACAGATAGTTCAGCAATAATAGTGCAAATTTCATTTGGTTTACAAGTGCTTTGAAGTGTGTCATTAGGAGCATAATAAATATAATCTGAAGTAAATGTTTTTATTTCAGTTTCATTGTGGTTATATGTGATACTAACTTGATATTTAGCAGGATTAATAATATCAAAAATAATTATAATATTTTTAGTTTTTTCAGTATGAGGATAAACAAATCTTACTTTTGTTAATCCAGATTCAAATACAGTTGTTTGGGGGACTCCTTGACTGACTAATAATTCTCTCTGAACAGGAGATTCTTTTTGGGTTATTTCAAGGCCACTTACATATAGCATGCACATACCCTTTTGATAATCAGAAGTATCTCTATCTAATGCAGTTATTTTATAAGTATGACTTGTTTTCCTTAATTCATTACTATCCGTTATTAACTCCTGTGCATAAGTTCCATATGAGTTTATACTTACTTCAGAATCATATGAACTTCCTTTATTCACTCTCCTAATATCGAATCTGCAATTTAATGATTTGAAACTTGTTAAATAATTATTATTTGATAATAATTTGACATTGTTAATTGTCAAAAGTTTTTGATTCTCATTTTCTTGTTTTGGAACTGGAATTAAATAATTTATTCCTGCATAAACTTCATTTAATGTTTGATCTACACCACTTTTTAATAATTTATACTCAACGACATAATATGAATTTTGTTTAGCTTTTATTTCTACTCTAATAGATTTAATATCGTAATTGCTAGACTTAGATATACTATAAAATATTTTATTACCTAAATAATACTTGTGAGAAATTATTTCTTTATCGGATTTTGCATCTTTTAAAGTAAATGAAACATCACCACTAATAACTAAAGTATCGACAAATATTTTATAAATATTTTGTTCAAATTCGAAATTAATAAGGAATGAATTTTGTTCATTCTTTAATATATATTCTGAGAAAGGTTGCTTTTCAACCAAGACAACAGTGTCTTTATTTCCAAGTATAGTAGTTTGGAATTTACAATATTCATAATTCTCATATGGTAAATCTGGACATTTTACATACATGATATATTGTTCTGCCTGAATTGGATTATATTTTTTTGGCTCGGTGTTAACCCAAGAAGTCATACCATTAATTTCATTAGGTTTTATAATTTCATCTGTTGAATCAATTTTATTAATCTCTAGTTCACATAATGGATATGTTTTACATTTATGAATATACATTTGAGGCAAGCCTTCTAATGTCATCATATTATATATTTGTTCTTTTGAATCAGTATTTGGAGGCACAGCGTTGAAAAATACTACGCTTCCTTTGCTTATAATTCTTGGATAAATATTTCCATTTAATTGAGGAGTATATATATTCAATAAACCTATTTGTGCTTTGGGTTCAGTTAATTGGATTGTATAAGGAATATCATTTATATCGTATTTATCAGAAGGTGGGAATTCAACACATATATATCTAACATCAGTAGCAAGATAATTATAAACATAAGTATAATGACCATTATCAACATATTCAACTTGGGGTAATGGATCAAATCTGTAATTAGCAAATGTCAACTTTGCAACTCTATTATAAAATAATATTGATAAATAAAAAGTACTTATAGACTGACCATAGTTTCTATCAGGTAACAAATAGCATTCTTTATTTAATACATTTCTTTTTAAGTATCCTGTTATTTGACGAGCATTTGGCAATAAAGTATTAGCGGGAGATTTTCCATCTTTTAATGTATATTTACTTCCAACTGAAATGAAATCTCCTTCTTGGGCTGTTATAGTTAATTCAAAGAATTTTCTTTTGATTAATTCAACAGTTATAGCTGTTCCAGCTCTGAATTTATATTGCTCACATTGATAACATTGCTTAACTTCTAAATTAACTGGCTTATATCCTGTGACATAGAAAGTTAAAATATAGTCATTTGGTGCCAAATCTTCTATTTCATTTTTTATTTTGAAATTCATTTCTCTATTTTCATAAGTTATATAATAATTATAAACTAAAGAAGAATTTTCAATCAAAATTTCCTCACGACCTGAAAACATGAGTTCATAAAGACATTTACCTTCTTTGTTTTGACATTGAACTTCTATTTCTACTTCATCACTGAAACCTAATTGCTCTCTCTTTAACCACATAACATTGTCAAGTCCATATCCTTTTTGAGCCAATTGTTCTCTTTTGCCATTTTTAGTGAAAAATATTATTTGATTCTGGTCCTTATTAGGATTAAGATTAGTTGAAGTAGATTTAGTTTCAACTTTAAGATATTTTGGTTTATAGTATGAATTTTGGAATTTCAATTTATACTTTTGTAAGTATTGTAGCCTGTTTTCTGCATCAAAATCAATCATTGTATAATTTGCTTTTTCATTATAAATTATATCTATATAACCATCCTGTGGTGTCCAATGTTTCGAGGACTCAGGCTTAGCATCTTCATGAATTTTAACTATTTCATATAATAGATATTCGACAATTGCATGGGATTTTAATTTTACCATAACTTTTATGTGAGATAATTCTTTATCAACATTTTCCAATTTTATTTCAATTTCTCCATTTTCATTAGTCAAAGGATTATTTAATTGTCTCCATATACCTTGTGATTCTGAAATTGCAATTGAATCCTTTATTTCATCTACATTAATAGTATCATAATAAACTCCTTTTACATAATATACTAATTCTTCTCCTTGATTATAGTTCTTACCAGGCTTAAAAGTAACAATATAATTATTACCATCTTGTTTCTTTTTAGCCATTGCTGTCTCTTCAAAATTATAAAAAGTACTACTATTTTTGAAATTCATATATTTAAAAACAAAATTGGATAATTCGGGCTCAAGTGTTTGCTTATCAATATTAAATATTAATAAATAAAGATAATTTGTTATATCTGGATTTTCTGGAATTTTAAATCTGTATATGGTTCTTCCATTTTTTTTTTCAGCGTGTACTTCTGTAAAGTTTGTATAATTCTCAGGAGTATATTCCTCATGGCTTACAGCCCAATTTACAAAGACACTACTTGATGAGAATTCAATGCTCATATAAGGATTATTTCTATCAACTTTAAGTTTATATCTTAAATAATGTATACCGAAATATTCATTATTAGTTAACTTTCCATTTATATAAACGTTTTCTGGAATTACTGAATTTATATCTTCTCTTCCTTGCTCTCCTAACACACTAACTTCCAAACCTACTCCAGTAAGGTTAGTTTCAGTTGTATTCATCATTTCAACAGTGAAAAATAAAGAATAATTTTTATTTGGATCAACTTTATACTTTTCAATATCTGTTTGATTTAAATATAAAAGTCCCAAGGGTCCATCTACAGTACCATAAACTGGTCTGCAATCAGTTTCATTTGGTTTATATTCTGGGTAACTTCTGGCCCGATATGCTTGTTCTTCAGGTATAACAGTTCCCCAAATTTTTAGCAATCTTCCTTTGTATTGAAAATCGGCAAAGTCAGTGCCTTTATAAAAATCATAGAAATTGAAACTGACAGTAATATCTTTGGCAGTTAATCTTGTGAAAAAGTTTAGGGGGAATTTTGTGACACGATAATTAAATTCGGTTGATCTTCCCGCCTTAACTTGGTCTATATTATATTCGCTGTTTCTTGGATAATGAGTAATATAAAAAACAAATCCAGATTTATCTGTAGAATTAGACCAAACATATTCGGTTGATTGTGCAATTAATTTAGTGCTATTAGAATGACCTTGAGCAGTTAAAGATAATCTATCTCCTTCTCCACTTAGATAAAATTTTCTTATTTTTTCATCTTCCCAATAGAAATATCCTTCACCTGAAACACTGACTATATTAATTAATAAATCATGTTGTTCTTCAAAATTTAATTGTAATTCTTTGTCTTGAATAGCAAATATTTGTGGAGTATTTGGATTTGGAGTAATTTGATAGTTATTAGAAGTTGAACTAAATACTTCAACAATAGTACTCATATCTACTTCGACATAAAGTAAAAGACATTTATCTCTTTCTACTTTTTCAGCATAAATGAATTTTTTTCCATTTTTTGAGCTAAATTGTGGATTATTAAATGCGATATTTTGTAGAATAAAAGTCAAATTATTTCTTTCAACTTCAGTAGCATTTACAAAACTTCCATAATAAGTGACATTAACATTTGGATCTTGAGCTCTTGGATATAGAACCAAATTGTTATTAATATCTCCTTCATCAAAAATAACTGCGAAAAGACATGCTCCAATTTGGGCAGGATCACATAATACTTTTTGATCACTACGTATATGTATAATTTCAAATGCTGCTCTTTCCATTTTATCTTTAGTTTGATAAGTTGGTGGTTGGAATACTTTAAATGCATAAACTGAACTATACAAGGTATCAATTTTTTCAGTGTAAATACCTATAGTAAGATTAAAATATCTTATGGTTTGATTATTAGAAATTTCCATTCCTCTTTTTTTTAAAGCTTCTAAAATTTCTTCTTTAGTTATTCTTAAAATAGTATCTTGATCTGTTGAAGGGAATTTAAAGTCTGCACTTGCATTTGTAGGATTTTCCAGTCCTACATTTATTAAAAGTTGGGGCTTATCTGCTTGCCAATCTATATAAATTAAATCTGAATCATATGGAAGCCAAATCTCATAATAATTATATGATTCTTGTCTAGTTCCATTTTCATCTTTTTTTACATTGATATCTCCTATAATATATTCATTTACTGGGATTTTAACTTTTGGATATTGATTATATTCTGTGACATTTCTTACCTTTATTCTGGGAATTATAGTAATTCTATAAGGGATTAAATCTTGATCAGTAGTATTAACTTCCTGCCTTTCATTTGATGCTCTTACTGTGAGAAGAACATAGCATCCATATGTGCAATTTTGAGAATTCATATCTTGTATAATTAATTTTTGGTAGTATGGGTCATAAACTAAGGATGATTCACTTTGATTTTTAGGGAATTTATAAATACCTCTCCAATCAGCGTCTTTGATTTCTTCTACTTCCATTTTAGAAACAATTGTTCCATAAATATGTCCACTGTTTCTTTTGTAATATATGGTAACATCTCCACGCTCTTCTTCTCCGATATCAAAATAATAATATTTATTATAATTTCCAACTATATAATCTTGTTTAAATACATTCTTTTCTAAATATGTCGGAGCTCCATTGACTTGGCTTATTGTTGTTTCAACTCTTCTTGGTTTAGTAAAATTCGCTAATGTTATAAATACATTAATAGTACAAATTTCATCTTCAGGACAAAACATATTTAAATCTTTAGAATTGATAAACACTTGAAGATTTCTATAAACATCTATATCCTTATAAGTTGCATAATTAAATAATATACTAACTTTAAAAATATCTTTATCAATTAGATTAAAATCTATAACTACTGGTAAATTTCTGTCAGCTAAATGATATGAATAACCCATTCTAGTATAATTTTGAGTAAAAATATATGAGTGTGGAACTCCTTCACTGAGTGAAATTGTTTTTTGAGTGGATGAGCTTTTATCATTTAATTCCAAACCACTAACATAAACCATACATAATTTACTATCATATACAGAAGTATCAGTATCTATTGCTTGTATTTTGAATTTATATTTATCTTCATAATAAATTTGATGATCTTTGTCTATTATCATTTGACCAAAGTTACCTATCATATCAAGATATTCTACACTATTTGGAGTTTCAGTTGATATTACAAATCTACAATTTTTTGAATAAAAGCTGGCCAAAAATGGTGCGCCTCCCTCAATTCTGTGATTTTCTAATACAACATATTTATAATTTGCTAGATTTTCTCCTACAGCAATTGATTCAACAAAGTTAATTCCTGATTCGATAATATTTGTATTTACTGAATCATCTCCAGTTCTAACCAATTGATATTGTATCATATAAAATGAATTTTTTTGTGCTTGGACTCTGAAATCAATAACTTTTCTACTATCTCCCATATAGCTTTTAGTAAAAGTATAAAATATTTTATTTGATAGGAAATATTTAAATGCTATTATTTTAGAAACTTCATCTTCCATTGTAACATTGACATCACCACTGAAAACAATTACATCTAAATATACTTTCTCAACATTTTCCTCAAATTGGAAGTCAATAGTATACAAATCTTTTTCTCCTTTTAATAAAAATTGAGTGAAAGTATCTGCTTCTTTAAGTTGTAATCTATCTTTATCAGTAAAAATAGCAGTTTCAAAAATACAGTAACCAGTATTATTTTCTTTTTCGGTTTGTCCTTCTTTACATTGAACAATCATTAAAGGCTGAAAAGTACCTAAGGATGACACATTGTGTTCTTTTAAATAAAAACTATAAACGCTCATTCTATTGGATTGATGTGGATCAGTTATATCAACCATTTTAGAAGTATTATAACTACAATGAGGATATGTTGAACAATTGTGGAAATACATATCAGGGAAGCCTTTAACTGATTTCATATTGAAATTTATTTCTTGGGCACCACTTATAGGTCTGATACCTCGGAAAACTGCTATTTCATTTTTAAGAAGATAATGAGGATATACAACACCAGGGATGAGAGGAGGATATATTAATTGACTATAAAATATATTACTATATGAGCTCAATTGCAAAGTGAAGACAGCCTCATTAAAAGTAGTTGTACCTTGCATATAACCAATACAATATTGATAATTTGAAAGATCTGCTAATTTAATAAATTCTAAAATAGAACCATCTGTAATATTTTTACTTGAATCAGGGTTTTCAAAACCTGAAATTTTGAGATATGTTCTTGCTTTTTTTGTGTAAATATATCCATTAATATAAATTGTTTCAGTTTCTTTTGTTATATAGTTATTTTGCTTTACTGGGAAGCAAATTTCTTGGTTATCTGCAGTTAGCATTCCCATTGTTTCTAAATCATTTATTTGTAGTTCATTGGCAACATTAGCACTTATTTCAGTACTTCCAATAGTAATAAAATCTTGGCGTTCGCCAGTTACTTTAAAAGAAAAAGTTTTGCCTGGTTGTCCTTTGATTTGGTAAATTTTTCCATTTTTAATTTGAGAAGTTTTATAGTCTGGACCTTCAACTACTTCAAATTTCATATTTATACCTTTTACCCATAAATTATATGTTGAATCTGAATTTAAAGTAAATTCAATTTTGTCATCTCGATTAGAAAATAAATAATTATATCTTTCTTTTGGATTAATTTTAGGATATGGGAATAATTTATATTCTAAATCATAGCCACAAGAAGTATCATCTGATAAGCATTCAACACATAAAAATTTGCTATCAATACCTTCTTTTGGAACAATTAAATTAATAGTATCATAAGGTTGTAATCCTAGTAATAATCTTCCATTTTTGCATTCATTATCATTTTTATCAGAAAAATAAACTATTTGATTTTTTGAACTTTTTGTTTTTATAGAGAAAAGAATATATTTATTTGTGAAGTCCTCAGTAGCACGTATATCATTCAATTTAAAAGAAATTGATTTATAATAGTCTTTTGTTCCACCAAAATTAATATCAAAAGATTGAGGCACAAATTCTGATGTTATGAGTGAAAAAAGAACAAATAACAAAATAAATTTTATTGGATGTATTACCATCTCCAATTTAAAATATCTAATATTAATTTTTTTTATTAAATATGTGTGAATTAATAAATTTTTAAAAATGATAAAATATAAATATATTCATTTGATTTGATAAATAATAATTTAATTTATTTTATTTTATTTTATTTTATTTTATTTTATTTATTAATAAGTTAAGAATGGGGATTGGGGATTGGGGATTGGGGATTGGGGATTGGGGATTGGGGATTGGGGGTGGGGCGCAGTCACCAATCCCCCATC
>Ga0247609_10006538_pt1 | contig 11210 bp, 1 predicted proteins | sample 172DNAGHGlowgp2_FD_193487 | JGI IMG/M metagenome (GOLD analysis project Ga0247609, IMG submission 193487) | Sheep rumen microbial communities from Palmerston North, Manawatu-Wanganui, New Zealand - 1728 DNA GHGlow gp2 | ecosystem: Host-associated > Mammals > Digestive system > Stomach > Rumen ... | reverse complement strand
AATAAGGGGGTTTGGGGATTGGGGTTGGGGGATTGGGGATTGGGGATTGGGCCCAATCCCCAATCCCCAATCCCCAATCCCCAATCCCCAATCCCCAATAAATAACTTATTAATATATGAAAAAAAAATTAATTAAATTAATTAAAAAAAATTTAAATTAATTTTAATTAATTTAATTAATTTTAAAATTAATTAATTTATAATATATTTATCTAAATAATTTAAATTAAGATATATTAAATTAGAGATGAGAATAAAATCAACAAAATTTTTATTCTTATTTTGTTGTCTTTTTGCATTTATATTCTCAGACACTATTCAAGAATATGATATTGGAGATTCATTTGAAAGTAATGAAATATGGGGGACACAAATCTTCAAATTAAATTTTATTCAATTAAATTCAAGGTATTTACATATAAAAGTAGAATCTCTGTCTGACATAAATCAATTAATATTAATTTCAGATGATGCTGAAGGTAATAATAGAAAGTCATTGGGATTGCAGCCATATAAACCAATTAATTTAATTGTTCTTCAAAATGAAATAAATAATCGTGTTTTATATTTATCTATTAAATGTCTAGATAATGCTTCATCATGTTCATATAAATTTACAATAAAGCAAGAACAATCATATGAACTAGAATTAGGAGAACAAACAAATTTTTTTTCCCGTTCCAATAATAAAATGTCTTTTACATTTAAAAGTCCTGATTTAGAAGGCTTTGCTACTGAAAGCAATGGTGACGGGGTTGAAACAAATACAAATGCTAATCAAATAAAAAAATTAAGAAAATTAAACACAGTTAGTAATGGTAATATATGGGTAAAAGGGCAGAATATTAAAAATCCAACCTTGAAAGCAGATGATGGAACAAAAATAAATGCACAATCATTTGATTATGGATATATTTTCTTGATAAAAGAAGTATCATCAAATACCTTTACATTAGAATTTGACTCAGTACAAGATGATTATATAACAGTAGGAAGCTTAAATTTAGATGAAAAAGAAAATAAATATGAATCAACTAGTGAATTACAATTAAATGATTTAGAAACAATGGGTTATTTAAATCAAGATTTAACAGAGATTTGTTTTCCATTTAAAGAACTTCCTGGTGTTGATTCTGGGTTTATCCAAGTTAATGGGATTGTTTATACTAAAAAGGCCCAAATATATTATATGATGGATAATGAAATATCATATGAAGCTGATATAAAAAAAGGTCTTATCAATCTACGTTTTTATATGACAAATTCCAAAAAAACAAAATTTTGTGTTAAATATCCTGATTTTGAACTAAAAAAATCTGAAGTTATTTTTACTTTCCAATTAAACTCAAATACTTTAAATCATTATAGTAAATTTATTTATCCTCCCCAACTCCCTGGCGTTATTTATAGTCATTTTCTTTTTGCTGGTCAATATGCCATTTTCAGAGGAATGAAACCACAAAATAATGCAAATGAAATTAATTTTAACATGAAAGCAATAAAAGGATTTCCTAATATGCTTTTTGATACACCTAGTGATTTCCCTTATACAAATTATGATGATAATAACAAGTTAAATGATTGTATAGATCCACAACCTTCAAATAGAATGACTGTATATAGCACTTATATAAAGGATCCTAGTTATGTACCATTTGATCCTCTATCACAAAATCAGCCATTGATTATTGTTCAATGTAAAAAAGAGTCAAATGCTGAATCAGTTTGCTTTTTTGAAACATCTATATTTACTGATAAAGACAAAATGAATCTTATTGAGGATGAAACCTTTAGTCAATATTTATTAGAAGGAGAAAGCGATTCATATAATATTAATATTGCAAATGAAAAAAATATAGAAAAAGTTTACTTGGATTTAATTGTTTTTAGTGGGGATGTTAATTTCGAAATTTTGACAAATAATGTAGACGCTCATAAATATTATTTATCTAATAAATTATTTTATAGTATACATGTAAATTCTAATAATGATAATATTGAATTTAAAGTTACTGCTTTAAAAAATTCATTTTATGTAGTAATGTATAGTTTAGTAAAACCTGGAGATGATTCTAGAAATACAAATAAATTAGAATCAGGAGTCAATTTCATTCAATCAGTAAATGCAGGAGACGATGAACAAATGGAAAAAATAATTGAAATTGAAAATTTAAAATATGAACAAAAATATCCATTTTTAGTAAACTTTTATTCTCAAAATTGCCAATTTGAAATTTCAAGAAATAAAGTGGAGTTAATTGATGAAGAACAAATGGATTTTAAAGAAACTTTTGAAGTCCTTCCTTTCTATGGAAGTTCTAACCAAATTATAATAGAAGAAAAAGATGATTCCTATTATCATGAAAATTTCAAATTTAAATTAAGTATAATTGGGGATGATTCATCTAGATATAATAAAAAATTGTGTATGATTTATGTAACTGGTTTAGAATTATATAAACCATCTAATAATTTAGAAAGAACAATTTCAGTAAGTGAAGGAATTCCTCAATATTATACATTTTCAAAGCAATATCCATATATGAAATATACTTACTTTGTTTCTGATATAAATTATCAACTTATCATTAGTTTTAATTTAATAGATAAAGGAACATTTAATATTAAAGTAAAACATTATGATGAAACAATAATCCAAAAAGATATTTATAGAAGAGAACAAATACTTATTGATAATCAACAATTAAGTAAAAGTTGTGGAGTAAATGATGAAGTATGCCCAATTGAGGTTTCTATAGAATTAAAAACTACAGATATGGATAGAAATTTAGAAACTACAATATACCAAGTTAATGGAGCACCTGTTTACTTGGAAAAAAATGTAGTTAAGCAAGATATTTTACTTGGCCCAGTAAAAAAATATTATTATTTAGATATTGGTAAAAATGAAGAAGGAAATATTATTGTTGATTATATAAGAGGAAGTGGTTATATTTATGCCAAAGTAGTAAATAAAATGACTCCTGATCACGAAATAAATCCAGATTGGCGTGGAATGTATGAATTTCCAAAAACAAAAGAAGGAACTTTAATCTATGAAACTTATTTTAAAAAAATACATATATTAAAAAGTGATACAAGTGATTGTGATGATGGTTGTTATGTATTAATAACAATACAAAATGCAGATTTTGATGAAACTGATACTAGATTAACTCCTTATAGAGTTACAATAACTCCCAGAATATTTCCTGAAAAATATGAAAGTGATCCAACCATAATACCAAAAGTTAAAATACCTATTAATCAATATATTTTAGGAGATGTAAGATATACAAATAAATATTTAATATTTTATGAATTAAATTTACCTTATGATTCAGATTATGTTATTTTTGATTGGCAAGCTGATAATCCTTCATTCTTTATAGATGTTGAAGGAGAAAATTTAGATAATGAAAAACATGATTTTGATTTTGATTCATTCGGCCATGATACAGTTGTTAGAATTAGAAAAGATGATATTCTTGCAAAAGCCTTAGAAAAAGGAAAACAAACAAATGTTATTAAAAATCTTAATTTAAAAATTGGTATATGGACAAAAGAAACTGATTCTATATATTCATCATCTTATGCTTTTAAAATATTTATGCCTCCAAATAAAGGAGATGAACATGAATATGATAGAAGTCTTGTAGAAATTATTCATATAAGAAGTGATCAAAAGGTACAATGTGATCCTAATCCCCAAAATGGATTTTATTCATGCATATTTGCTGTTGTTTTTGACGAAGGTGATGTTGGTAAAAATATTATTGTATATCCACGTTCTCAACATGAAAATCTTCAAGTTTCTTTTGCTGGCTATCTTGTAGATGGGAAAGAAGTTGAAAAAAATAATTTGAACTTTATAAATAGTGTATTTTTAACTTATAAAAAAGATTATGAATCCGAAAATGGAAATAAATATATTTTTTATGAAAATATAGATAGAGCAAAATGTATTTTATTGTCTGTTAGGGTAGAACAAAAAACTATTATTGAAGTATTATCATCCATTTATAGATATTCAGATGAAAAAGTAATTATTCCAAATCCAAGTACCGCTCAGATTTTTGCAATCGGAGATAAAAAAGTATTATTTAATTTTGAAACATCTATGGATTTACTTATTAATATTGTATGTATTTCTGGAGATGGTAATTTTTATTGGGAAAAAGAAGAAGAAAAAGAAATTAAATTTTATCTTGAGGGATTTGAAGATAGATTATCTTTAACTTCAGGGACATATGACCCAAATAAAATTTTATCAAAATTAGTGGCTAGTTCCAATTCACTTACTATATTTGAACCTGATGTTTCAGGATTTGTTTTTTATATGACATTTTATCCAAGAAATCCATTACATAATTTTGATCAATTAAAAGTAGGAAGATCTACTGAATTTAATTATCGTGATGTAAAATTCCCATTAAATTTCTATTCAAGATTAACAACAGATAGAGATATTTCTGTTAGTTTTACATTCCTTAATTATTTTATGAATCAAACTACAACAGAATATGATAGTACAATGTTTACTATTTGGGGAAAAGTTATTTCAGAAAGACAAGCACTAGATGCTAGACTTGTACCAGAACTTAGACCTACAATGGAAAACTCCATATCTGGTTCATTTGATGGGGCTTTTGGTTCATTATATTTAACTTTTGATGAAATTAGTTCATTTAATATAGATGATAATGATAAACCATATTTATTTTTCTCAGTAGAAAGAAAAGAAAATCCTGATTCTTTACCTTTTAATGGTATAAGTGTAGAAGTAAGCTTATTATATGGAAATGATTTAGATTATTTTGTACCAGAAGATATTTATATTAATGGAAAATTATCTAATAAAGAACAAATAAATAATCCTTATTTTATATATAAATTAAAAACAGATATTTTAGAAAAACCTGTAATGAGAATTGAATTCTCAGCTAATAGTGATTTTGTTAAATGGGATGTATTTTCAGATATACAATTACAAAACAAAGTGGATGGAGAGAGAAAATATTTAAATGGAAGATATATTTTGACCTTCCAAATACCAAAAAATAATGATAATTATCTATATTTAAAAATCTATAATGATGATAAAACAAGAATAGATCCAAAATTATGTAATTATGTTTTTAAATATACTAACGGCAAAAGTGTTTATAGCTTTTTTGAATTTCCTCAAGAAAGCGATGTATTAAATTTCGATATAAAAATGGTAAATGGAAAAAAACATTATGATATTTCTTTTGTACCAATAAGCTTATTTAAGGTAAATTATTATATAAAAGCTATATTTGCTGATACTAAAATACTTGAAGAAAAAGAAAATACAATTGCAATATCAGAATCTGAAGGATATTATTTACAAATAGATGACGCAGTAGCAGATGAAGGAGGAAAATCTCATTTATTATTTGAAATACCAAATGAAGAAAGAGAAATTGATTATATTAAAGTATTAGCAAAAGTTAATTATAAAACAGTAAAAGAATTTTTATTATATAAACCAATATATATTGATTTAGATGATATACTTCCAACTGTTGATTATGAAGAAGCCAGACCTAATGTTAATTTAATAGAGCGTAATTATGATAAATCTACTAAACAAGTAAAGCTTAGCTTTGCAGAAGCTTATAAACTTCAACAATATAGAATAAATTTCAATAATAAAAATGATATTCCTAATTATGTAAAAGTTGAAATTGAATCAAAAGATTTAACAAAACAAATTATGTCATTTTCTCCAACAGATCCTTTAGGAAAAGAAAATAGGCTTCAATTAGGCCAATCAGCAAATGGAAAAAAAGTTTCTATGTGGATTAAAAAAGAGCAATTTGTAAATAATAATTTATATACAACAGTAGAATGCCAAGTCGAAGATGAAGAAAAATGTGATTATAACATTCAATTTGTAGGATATAAGCATATTAAAATAGAATCATCCGTTTTTACTTATAATTATTATGTAAGTGAAAATAATAAAGTAATGGATTTCTCAATAAATAATGATTTAGCAATTTCAGAAACTTCAGACCAAATATTAACAATATATGCTAATGGTGGAAAAAAAATCAAATTAACTTTAAAAAATTGTATAGGAGAAACATGTGAACAACATGAATTTAGAACAGGAGCTGCAATAACTACAACAATACAAAAAGATAAATATTTCGAATTAACAGTAGAAGCCGAAGAAGGTGATTTCATTTCATTAGGAAGTAAAGTAACTACATCTAAAGGAGTATCAATTGATAATGTATTAAAACCAAATGGGTATCCATTTACTGGTTATTTAAAAAAAGGTGTTTTGAATAAAGAATGTTATTCAATATATAATATTGGTATTTTTAGTAAAATTTCTTATATAGTCGGAATATTTTATAATAAAGTAGCAGAAATAAGCTTCAAAGATGAATTTTTTAATGACTTAAATAAGAAAGATATAGTTACTAATGGATATTATTCTTTTATATATGATTATAATAATGATGAATCACTTAAATATATATGTGTTGGATTCCCTTCATCTGGAAAATATAATGTGGAAGATATTCCTTATTCTTTACAATTAACTGAACCAATGGATGAAAATAATGTGTTAAATGTATATACTCCTCAATTAAGAGGAAATATTTACCCAAGAATAATTTCTAGAGGAAGTACTGTATTTTTCAATGGTGCAAATTTAAATACAGATTCAGATGAAATAATATATAATATGATAACCACAGAAGGTCTACCTAAAATGTATATATATAAATGTACTAATTATCCTTTGTGCAAATTTAACCTTACTAAAGAAGAATATGTTAATGTTGATGATGATGATAATAATAAACCTTTTGAAATTCATGAAATAAATCGTATGTCAAGTTGGCATAATAAAAATACAGTACTTAATAAAAATTCTCCTATTGATGCTGAACAATATATTATGATTGTAAAATGTGAAGATTTAGAAAATTCTGTAACTGATTTTTGTAAATTCCAAACATCAATATATGGTGATAGAGACGATATTTATTTAATAGAAAGCCAATCTTTTTCTCAAATAATTCTAAAAGATCAAAAATCTAAATTTATCATTGATCTATCTTTAGAAAATGATATTACTAAAGTACATATTGATACTTTTATTGTTAATGGTGAAGTTAATTTTGAATTAAGAGATGAAAATTTGAGAGAAATTAAAGCAAATAAATATTATTTATCAAATAAAATATATTATAGTGTTCATATAGAAGAAAATAGAGGAATATCAAGAATAAATGTTTATACTGAAGCAAAAAAAAATTCATATTTTATAATTGAATATAAATTAGTAAAAGGTGCAACGAATGAATTTGATAATGAAGTCTTTACAGGAATTAATTATTTAATTCCAATAAAACCAACTGTAGGAAGTGATAAAAAAGATATAAATATTAATAATATTAAATATTTAGCTAACGAATTTTATTTTGCAAGCTTTTATTCATTAAACTGCAAACTTAAAATAACAAAAGTGGTTAATGGTAATGAAGAGCCACTATCTTCATTTGTTAATTATGCACAAGATATAATATATAAGGAAGATGGAGAAACTGTCGATAAGCATAATTATCAAGTAACTGTATTAGAGTTTGATCCTTCTGTATTTGATAATAATATGTGTATGGTATATGTAACAGGTCTTGAAATTTCACAAAAAGAAGATTCAATTGTTCAAAAAGAAATATTAATGAGTGATCAAATACCACAAAAAACAGTTTTCCAAAATAATCTTTCAAAAATGAAATATATTTATCCAAATCCAGATATGCAAAAAAGTATCTCACTTTATATAAAAGTAATTAATCCTGCAAATTATTCATGTATTATATCCTATAATCATAAAGAAGAACAAATTGCACAATTTTATCAAACTAGTATTTTTTATATAGATAATTTCTTAATGAGTGGTAATTGTGAAGACAATGAATTATGCAATATAATAGTTACAATAAATGTTCTTAATCCTATTGAAGATTTTGTCCCATCTATTGAAGTTACTTTTAAGCAAAATAATTTGGTTCCATATTATATTCCTAAGGGAATTGTTAAAGAAGAATTTATACCTGCTAATACTTTCTTATATATGTATACAGTTGTCAGTAAAGGAGATGAAGGTTATATTAATGTAGATTTCGCCAGAGGAAGTGGTTTAATTTATGTAAAAGTGGTTCAATTTGATGAAAAAGGTGATAGCAACCCAGATTGGAGACAATTTAAATTCCCTAAAAGTCAAGATGAATCTTTATATTATGAATTTTACAATAAAAAAATAGTATTTTCAAAAGATGATACAAGTAAATGTGGAAATGGATGTTATTTATTAATTTCAATTCAATCATCAGTCAAAGGTAAATTGGATGAAGAATATAGATACCACAAATTTACAATTACAGTTAGTCTAACTGGAAAGGGGCTTTTACAAGATACAGGTGATATAATTCAAATTCAACCAGAACAATATGTTGTAGGGGCATTATCAAATGAACCAAAAATAGAAAATAAAGATATGTATGAATTTTATCAAATATCAATTCCTTATGATGCTGACTTAATTGAATTTGATTGGCAATCTGATTCAGCTACTTTATTAATAAATGTTGGAGATAAAAGACCTACTATAAATAATCATGATTTTATACAACAATTTAGATCTGATTCCATATTTACATTAAGTAATTCACAAATTATAGAAAAATTACCAATAGCTGGAAATTCTATTGCAAATGTCTTACTTACAATAGGAGTATATACAGAGGATTATGAATCCACATATGGATCAGCTTATTCTTTCAGAGTTCATTTTAGTAAAAATAATATTAATATACATAATGTATATTCAGATCAGAAAACTCAATGTAAGCCTACATCAATTGAAAATAACCAATATGAATGTTTGTTTATGATTATTTATGAAGGATTAGATTTTATATATGATTTATTGATATATTCTAAGTCTCAAAATCCATCTGCTTTAACATATATGTATGGGCAATTTATAGATAAAAATATGTATGATAGTTTTAATGCCAATCTATTAAAAGAAAATAAGCCAAATGAAAAGTCTCCTTATAACACACAAAGTGAAAAAGTAGACTTTATTTTCTTATCATTATCTGAGCTTGATAAACATCTTTATATAAAAGTTGTTTCAGATAAACCTGATGTTATCGAATTTATTACTTCATTCAAAACATTTGATACTGAAATGAGTCCAAATCCAAGTTCATTACAACTTTTTGCACTTAATAATTTCCCATCGATGAAATTAAAATTCATTACAAAAAAACCACTTCTTATTAATGTTGTTTCTCTTTATGGTTCTTCAAAAATAGTTTTAAATCAAGAAAATAATATTGAGTATGATCTTAGAGGAAGAGATGATCAACTATCATTAGCTATTCCAGTCAATGATAAAGTGACAACTTTAAATATTAGAGATATAAAATATAAAGAAGATGAAGATACAGGAAAAGAAGAAGAAGATTCAGAAGAACAAGAAATCAAAATGGTAAAGCCTGGAGTTGCTTTTTATATGGAATATTTTATAAGAAGTCCAGGTTTAAACTTTGATGAAATGTATTTAGGAAAAACTGATGAATATATTTATGTACAATCTGATTTTCCTTTATATTATTATGGAAAATTAGATGATTTGAATAAAGATATCAATGTTTTCTTTATGTTACATGATGTTAAATTTAAAGAAGGAAGTGACATTAAAGGATCAGAATTATTATTTAAAGGAGGAATTATTGATCAAAAAAGTGTCTATCTTATCAAATCAAATAAAGAATCAAAACCAAATGATTTGGCTATAAAAGGTGTATATGATCCAGTATTAGAAGTAGGTAGAATATTGTTTTCCACTGAAGATCTAAAAAAACATCAATTTAGTAAACCTACTATGTATTTATCATTAGAAAAAAATAAAACTTACTTTTCATTAGATAATTTGAGAGTTGAATTATCGGCAATTCAAGAAAATAATGATTATCCTGTTACTGAAAAATTATATCAATATGGAAAAGTCAAAGATAAAAATACAATCAATTATTATAGATTAAAAGTTGATAATACAAATGGTTATATGCGTATACAATTTTCTAGAAATAGTGAATATGTTAAATATGCTATAAGTGATGAAAAGAATGTAAAGACAAATTCTTCATATCAAGAACTTACAACAAAAGAGGAAAGAGGTAAAATATTTATAACATTTAAAAAGCCTGAAAAAGATTATATATATCTTAATGTATTTTTAAGTGATGATGCCCCAAGTGATGATAATAGATTGAACAACTATGCATTTAAATATATAAATTCTTATGAAAAATCACTTTTCTTTGAATATCCAATTTTGAATGGAAATCCAAAAATTAATCCAACTTTTAATCGTAATAAACTAAATGTTAAGTTTTATAGAATTAATAATAGCACCAATGTAAATATAATTTATACATTAAAAATTGCAAAACAATGGAAATTAAGCTCTAAGGAAAACAATTGTACAATAGCCATAAGTGAAACAGATTGCCTAATTAAAAAAAAAGAAAATGATTATAATGATACAATTACTATTGAAATAGATAATATAGGTCGTAATAATTCCTATATTCAAGTAGTTGCTCAAATAAAAGATGGTCCTATTATTGAATATGTTGCTTATGAACCTTATTATAATATAACAAACATAGGACCAACTCCACCTCCTCCACCAAAATCAGATACACCAACATCAGATACACCAAAACCAGATACAAAATCAGATACAAAATCAGATGGAACACAAACCAATAATAATGATAAAACAGTAATATGGGTTATTATTGGATTAGGAGCTGGAATTTTTGTAATTTTGGTTATTTTAATAGTTATTGTCTTAATCTATAATTCTAAGACTAAAAACCTTATGGAACAAGTAAATAAAATTTCATTTGTTCAACAAGATAAAAAAGGAAATGATGAAAACTTATTATTAGATGATGATAATGAATTGAAATAAATTTTAACCTTAAATAAAAAAAAATTAGTAAAAATTAATTATTAATATTTAAAATTATAAAAATTATTAGTAATTAAAAATAAATAATTTATTTATTTAATTAATTTTTATTTTAATAATTAACCTAATTAATATGGGGATTGGGGATTGGGGATTGGGGATTGGG
>Ga0247609_10006536_pt1 | contig 11213 bp, 28 predicted proteins | sample 172DNAGHGlowgp2_FD_193487 | JGI IMG/M metagenome (GOLD analysis project Ga0247609, IMG submission 193487) | Sheep rumen microbial communities from Palmerston North, Manawatu-Wanganui, New Zealand - 1728 DNA GHGlow gp2 | ecosystem: Host-associated > Mammals > Digestive system > Stomach > Rumen ... | reverse complement strand
ATTGCATTAACAACAAAAACAGCACATAAAAGGAGGCTTTTATACATGAAAAAAATCACAAAAAAGGCATTTATCGCTGCTATGACTGAAAACACAATTATCTTTTTCGGAACCATGAAACGGCTGGCAGAAAACGATGAAATAAAGCTGACACTTGACAACTTTAATAAGGCGCTGGAAAATGGAGTCATTGTAGAACACAGAAAATATACTGCGCACTCCAATTTTCTGGAAGCATCGGGCGGATCCCGTTTGTATTTTGACCAGCGCGACACAGAATATAGATTCTACGAATACAGCGGAGTCTATGCATGTGTAGAACACAATAAGAAATACAATACCGAAAACGTCATATATTACAAGGTGGCATGATAGCAAGGCGCTCCAATTGGAGCGCCATTTTTTTTGCCCAGCCCAGCCGATCACTTGACGGAAAAACGTAAAAAATTAATCGCAAAACAGCATCAAAAAATGCTTGCATTATCCGATGCAATGCGCTATAATTGGTTTACAAGTTGATAACAAACACAATTCATTGACAATTTAATACAGGAGGCAGGTATGCAAGGATTTTACAAGGTAGCACAGTCTGGCGGAACGTTCATCACGGCGACTTTCTACAATCCTATTACGGATGAGGAAATCACGACTTGCGTGCGCGACTACGATTATTTTGATCGCAGCAGAGACAAGGACGACTTGTACGATATGCCGATTCTGGATGAGGAAAATCCCGTTTTCAGAAAATACGCACACAAACATGGTCGTTTTCTTAAAGGCGATACCGTATTCGTTTTTAAGGGCAGGAAAGTCCCTATCGGATACTCTGGAAAAGTCGCAAGGGTAAAAGAGATCCGTGACAGATACCGCAGATGGGTCGCCGATTATGTTGTTTTTGAGGACGGGCAGCAGACAAACGTCAACAATTGCATTCTTGTTATGGAGACCGCATAACAGCATGGCACTCTGGAAAATCCCAGAGTGCTTTTTTCATGCGGAAAAATTGGAAAATCTGGCAGCAAGCGGAAAATCTGGCGGATCCTGTAAAGCGGAAAATCTGGAAAACTTGACGCGGAAAATCTGCGGATAGTTTCCATAACATTGAAAATCTGGAAAATCTGCGGATCCTGTACAGCTGCGGAAAATCTGCGGAAAAAAAGGAAAATCTGGAAAATCTGGATTGACTGGAAAATCTGAAAATGTAAAGTATATTTGACATTTCATGGAAAATCTGGTGCACGATATTCTGCGGAAAATTTAACGCTAATTTGTTTGGAAAATTTGCAAAATATGCTTGCATTATTTACTGGCTTGTGATAGTATTAGCTTAACAACAAAAACAGCACACGCTTTTTCAAGAATTGTAAGATTCGCGGATTTGAGTTGAGGGTGTAGGCTCCGATTCAGGCACGCGCCAAAGACAAAAAGCGGAAAATCTAATACAGGAGGGAAAAGCCATGACGATCGACAAAATGGAAAACAAGACCAGAAAAGCCATTGACAAATTGATGTTTAAATATGGCTTTTTACCACAGAATACAATCCAGAATCCGACTGGCTGGATCATCGAATATGTCGGTCAGTTTGAGGCATTTCTGGTAGTATACAACACTAATTGGAGAGTCACAAACGTTTTATAAAAAGATCCGCAGGACTGGAAAATTTCAGTCCTGTTTTTTGTTGGCGGAAAATCTGGAAAATCTGGAAAACGAATGTTCCGCAGCATGGCAGAAAATCATTGAAAATCCAGATGTTTCTGCCATAGGTTTCCAGTCTGGCGTAGATTATCATATTGTTTCCAGATGTACAGACAATCATGGAGAATACAGATTAACATATTTCTGGAATGATGGAGAAAAGCATGTCATGGATCCATCCATGCATGAAAACTATGAAAATCTGGAAAAGTTACTTTTTGACTTGACCGCATTCTGTTTTGATCGGCAGATAGTCGCAGAAATAGCATAAACGATATAAGCACTCTGGATTTTCCAGAGTGCTTTTCTTTTCCGCAGGACAAACGGGAAAACGTTTACAGGAAAACGACAATTTGTTGTTGACATAGACGTTTTCGAGTGCTATTATAAACATAGTTAATAACAAACACATCAATTCCAGACAGGAGGAAAATACAATGGCAGTTACAAACGCAATGACGATCATGCTTAAAGAAGCGGAATTACAGATGGCAGGTATTATAACAGCCGATGAATGTATCCATACATACCAGCACTGGAAAGCCATAGGTTTTCAGGTGAAAAAGGGAGAAAAGGCAATTGCCAAATTCCCTATCTGGAAATACGGCACAAAAACGATCGAAACGGATGACGGGGAGAAGCAAGTAAAAGGCAGGTGCTTTTCCAAAATGTCGGCATTCTTCTCTACCAGACAGGTTGAACCGATCACAGAGAAAACAGCATAGATGATTTACAGGACTGGAAACTTTCCAGTCCTTTTTTTACGGAAAATAGTGCACGACATACCGTCAATAAACGAACTAAAATTAGTGTTTGACAGCGATCTGGATCCGTGATATTATGCAGATAGTTGATAACAAACACATTACTTTACAGGAGGAAAAACAGATGAAACTTTACAAATACGGTATGCGTCTTAGAGGCTTTTCTATCGGCTGCCAGCCAATGAAAAACTTCTGGGAGAGGCAGGACGACAATGGAAACTATGATAGACACTATCACGATATTTTACTCTATACGGAAAAGCTGAGAGAACAGGATCTTGCATCGTATGAACTGGATTATCTGGGAGAATATGAGGAATAATAACAGGCACTATGCGGAAAATCCGCATAGTGCTTTTTCATGCGGAAAACTTACATAATTAATGCAAAAATATGTTGACAAATAGCAATGTATCGATTATAATCAACTTAACAACAAACAAAACACACATATAGGAGGAAAATATGGTTAACAAAAACAGTATTGATGATTATATCTGGAAAATCCAGAAAATCCTAATGGAAAAATACGGCACGCTGGCAGCTGACCGGGAGATCGCTCCGCTAATCTGGTATATCGATACCGGGAGAGCATCGACTCCATTTCTGGAAAAATTGCTATCCGCCAAGGCATTCATGGTTGCACGCAGATTGCACGCAGGCGGATCCGATATGGAAATCATCGCACGCATAAAGGCTTGCGTAGGCTTTACAGAGTAAATACAGGCACTCCGGGAGACCGGAGTGTTTTCTTTTTGGCGGAAAATCTGGGTCTTTAATCCAGTGGAAAATCTGCTGTCCGCAGCTGGTGGAAGTCTGGAAAACGTCAAAAAAAATATCGGAACATTAATTTGTAAAAATAATGCAAAAATACATTGACAAACGTTTTGGAATCGCTTATAATACACTTAACAACAAAAACAACACATCTTTTTCTAAGAGGAGGAAAACACAATGAGAGATATGAGAGATGAAGTTCTGGAAATGCTTAGAGACATGAATGACAACGATCTGGTGGCAGTACATAATGAGTATTGCGAAAAAGTCAGATACGATGACGACAGGATCTACTACATGGAAGAACTGGACGAACTGATGTACGGCATGAAACCTATGGACATTCTCCGGGAAGCAAGAGATGTCAATACTAATGACGACTGGATCCGCTGGAACGGATACGGCAATCTGGAAAGCACTGACTGCCCGGAAGATTGGATGGAACTTGACGAGATCGCAGACTACATCGTTGAAAACGATGACGCGCTCCGCAATGATGACATCCGGGATCTCATGGATGAGATCGAAGAGGAAAACGAAGAAGAGGAGGAAGAGGAAGAAGAGTAAACAGGATAACAGGCACTCCGGGATTTCCCGGAGTGTTTTTTGTTTTGGCGTCAGCAGCAGTGTCGGAAAATCCGCAACTTTTGCCTGTTAATTTAATCAACAAATAATGCAAAATAATGTTGACAAACGGCAGAACATCACTTATAATACACTTAACAACGAAAGCAACACAGTTTTCTAAAAGGAGGAAAATCTTATGTATATCACTTTGAATCAGTTTTTACAGAGAGTTTGGTATATTCAGGAAATCGAAGTCAGGAGCCATGCGGCGGATGGAGAAATTGTTCTGGCAGGCAAGAGTTTCATAGTCCAGAGAGATCCGAACTATCAGAGATACGAAGACATCTACATCAGCAGTTTTGGCGCGGACGAGAGCAAGTTAATCATCGTTCTGAATTAATCTTTTCGGTGCGGCACTGGCGTGCACTCTGGAAAATCCAGAGGATCCGGTTCGATCCCGGACGCACTCTTCAAAAACGTCTGGCAGCCTTCCCCAATAAACACAACACAGAATGGGAGGCTTGCATATGGCTAAGAAGACGCGAGTCATTTTAATAATCTACTTTTACGACAAAGAGCGAGACATCGTATCTGCTATCGTTAAGTTCCTGTTAATCTGATTTAAGCGGAGTTTTCCAGACGTTCTCCGCCGCGTTTTTCAGTCAGGAGGAAAAAATGATAATCAGATTGTTCGGAATATATCATGAAATCCGCAAAGTCACAGCAATCGCACTTTGCGACAATGGAAAAGAAGAGTGCAGGCAGGACGCGCTCCTTGTTGCAAGAGAAGACCATGGAGAAATAATCACAGATGTTGTTTTTGGCTGGGATATGCCGAAAGATGTGGAAGAATTTATGGAAATGGGCGGAGATCCTTACGCATGGGAAGAACTGGAAGACGCACACAAAGTCAGATAGGAGGAAAACATGGAAAATTTAAAGAATATCTTAGACTTGCATGGAGTAATCTATATACTACATGATGGAAAATTTGACTGCTACTGCTACAGCTGCGACAAGATGTTCGACACTCTGGAAGTCATCAATGGCAAGCTGTACATAAACGGAAAAGCTGGCAATATATACGATTGGCTCGGATACTAACATAGACAGACAGGAAAATTTCCTGTCTGTTTTTCATTTTCCGCTTGCATTATTCATTGGCATGTGTTAATATACATATAGTTAATAACAAACACATTACAGAAGGGAGCGCCAAATGAACGCATGGTTTAAACAATTTCTGGAAAGTTTCGGGGAGTGCGAATGCAGGAAAATCACAGAAAAGCAGTTCCAGTGTTTTGCGCGGAACATGCACGAGCAGTATTTTGATTCCAAATACGGGATCCGATACGGACTTGAAACGGAAAATCTGCGCATTCGTGCGGAAAAGTTTTCTGTGCCATACGTGACTTGCTACGTCACGATCAGGCGGATTGACAGAGAAAAAGCTGCGATGTATGAAGCGTTAGGACTGGCATTTACAGAGCAGATTGAAAGATTGATTGACGCTGGCGGAAATGATGATGTCATCGACTTGCTGGAAAAATACGAAGGTTTGTGTGATGAGAAAAGGCAGAAAGCAATGGGATGGATTTAAGGCAGACAGGCGGATCTTCCGCCTGTTTTTGTTTTGGCAGAAAATCACGCAAAAACATGTTGACAACATGGAAAATCTGGCGTATAATCGCATTATAAACAAACACATCACATCAGGAGGAAAATTTATGTATTGCATCGTTAAAGGAAATCGCATTGTAAAGCGGTTCGACAATCTGGAAAAAGCACACACATACGCAGTCAGCCATACGGCTGCGATCAAAAAGCTGGAAAATGTGCGAATCATCCAGACAATCCAGAAAATCATTGCTCTGGCGCTTCTGGCTCTGGCTCTGGTGTCGCCTAAAATCCTGTACGGTGAAGGAAGTTTTCTGGTGATTCTGGCTCCGCTTGCCATGTACGCATTTTTCACAAGGGAACTGTGGCTTCTGGAAATTTTCGGAAAGAAGGGAGAATGACATGGACGCAAAACTGAAAGAGAAAATCGAAAAGTGTACAACGGAAAGACAGGTTCGGCGCGTGTTGGCAGAAAACAGGATCCGCATCGTCAGGGACAATACATGGGAGAATCCAGAAAAACCCAGATTTGACGTATGGATTGACGAGTTGACAAGAATCTATCATCCGTACAGAAGAGCAGGAGAGCGGAAAGTTCACATGGTAGTACAGAAATGGCATCGGTGGGGCGATCCAGACGTGTGAACATCAGGCAGAGACAGGAAAGTTTCCTGTCTCTTTTTATACTCTATACATGATAGTATATGTCGTATATCCATTACATTTTATGGAAAATTTCGTTCTAAAAATCATGCAAAAAGTTGTTGACAATGATAAAACCATCGCTTATAATAGACTTAACAACAAACAAAGCACATTCAATAGGAGGAAACTTTCATGGCAGCATCACTTTACACATTGGAAGCGGTTGAGCAGACAATTGACAAATGGATCGCAGCTGGCGGTCAGATTGACACAGTAGAAGAGGGGACTCTTGGCTGGGGACTGACGATCTGTCATGGCGAAGGACTTCGGACTGCAATCATCAAAGAAGTTCCGCTTAACGAATGGAGTTCTGCGCATACAATCAGGATCTACAACAAAATGCCAAAGAAGTATCTGGCGATATTGGAAGAGTTCGAAAATCGCAGACAGGAAGAGGAAGAAGAGAAGGTAGAATATAGTATTGTGGGAGAGTTCTGGGACGCGGAAAAAGAAGAATATTATCCTAAGACAATCTGTAAATCAGAAAACTACAACTTAATGAAGAAGAAATTTGACAGGATTTCTTCGGAGGAATTGACAAATGATATGCCACAGGTTTGTCTGGAAAAAGACACTTATTACGACTGTGAAAAGCTGTTTGAGTCCTGCCTCATGGAAGGTGGCGAAGTATACACATATGAATTCTAAAGGAGAAATCGACATGAACAAATACAGAATAGGATACAAGGATAAAGCAGTTTTTCGATTGGCGGAAAATGCGGTTGACGCAATTGACAGACTCACCAATCAATACGGCTGGAATTACAAGCTGAATCAGGTTGACGCGGATACCAGAGGCGCGGAATGGGCGGAAGTTTTCTGTGATCGCGATGGCGGAATTAATTATAACATGCGGATTTTCGCAGCTGTGGAAAAGAGATAATCATGGCAAAGATTAAAGACGGATGGCATAAACTGTACGGATATGATGTGTATGTCAAAGATGGAAAATTCACCAGAGCAATCGACAAAGACGGGGATCCTGTTTATCCGTATGAATGGGATTGGGAAATGTTATGTTGGACTGGCATTCGCAGAATTTCACTCGACACCTTCAGGGCTGGCGTCCGTAGGGGAGTAATGAAACTTGTGTAAACGAGAATCGGCAGGTGTACAATCTGCCGATTTTTTTTGCAAAAAATCACTTGCATTATACATTGTGCTGTGGTATAGTATAAGAGTAAATAACAGATACAGCACATGAAACAGGAGGAAAATTTCATGAAAGCATATTATGTCAAGTATAAGATGTATTCTGCCGATGAGCCAAAGGGAATTGACTTTCTGGCGGATAACAAGCTGGACGCATACGAAAAGGCGGTATATACGCTTATTCCAGAAAAAGAGGGCGGTATCCCGTATAGTGCATGGGTTCACAGTGTTACATACAACAATGGAAATTACAGGGAGTTCAATACGTTTGAAGGGAAACCGTACTAAGGATCATGAAAAAACTTGTAAATCATGCAAAATAATTCTTGACAACTGGAAAATCAAGTGATAACATAGCATTAACAACAAACGCAGCACACACAAAAGGAGTGGAAACCATGTTGAATAAATACAGTTGGCTCGTCATAGTCGAAGTCTTTGACGGTAAGAGATTCGCTTCTGCACACAGAGTCAGCAATTCAGTGAATCTTCTGTTTGAACTGGAAGGATTTAAATCTGCGGAAAGTGTGAACATCGCTGACAGCAAAAAGGCAGCAGTCGATCTTGCCGATTACTGGAATGAATGCTACAGAAAAAACGGCACTCTGTACGATTGGATGACCAGAAAATAATGCAAAATAATACTTGCAAAGTGCAGGAAGTTGTGGTAGTATAATATTACCAACAAACACAGCACATAGGAAGGAGACAATCATGAAGTTTAAAGAGTTTAAGGAAGAAGTCAAGAAAGCATATGCAAAGCGGTTCCATAACAGTCTTTGCGAAGTCTATATTTTCAAGTGCATTGGAAGATCGCTATGCATCACTTGCAGGTTTGCGGAAAATGAGAAAGAGGTTCCGTTCGGGATCATGGAAAACGACATGTTCTGCGCATCTATGAGTATCAACCTGCCTGACAACTTCGGAGATGATGACGATCTTCCCGAAAACATGGTTCTGGAATGGCAGAGTTCCTGCATCAAGGCAAAGCCCGAAGGTTGGCTTGCGTATGACGCGGTAAAGGTTCCGTACAGGAAGACGACTGGCGATGCTAAGAAAATCATCAAAGCACTCGACAAATACTTCCAGAGGCTCTATGAGGCGACTGCAAAGCTGTTTGAGGAAGGAAAGATTCACGATAACTTCGCGGATCTTGCAGCGCGGAAAATCGTCCGGTAAGGAGGATGCCATGAAGAAAAAGGAATACATCTATATTGCGGTAAAGCTGAACAAGAACGGAGTTCCGAAAATCATTGATGTTTTCCGCAAAGAGGAAGACGCCAACAATGCAGCATACAGCGGTGAGGGCTGGGGAAACGTCATCAAACGTGAATTAAAATAAGGAGTTTACCATCATGAAGAAATTTGAAGTTGGACATTATTATCTGTGCCATGACAGCGGTTTCGATCCTATCAAAGTCCTGCGAAGAACAGAGAAAACCATCTTTGTAACAAACGGCGGTGCAAAGTGGAGAATGAGAATCAGAGTTGATGCGGACGGAAACGAATACGTGATAGACTCTTCTAATCCTAAGAGATACAGAGATATATTCCAGTACGATGCAACACGGGAAACTGAATCTGACTGGTGGTATTGACTGCACATTACACAGGAGCGGAGAAAAACCGCTCCGATAATAGGCAGACAGTCATTTTATGAATTTCGTATGTTTTGTTTTACATATTTCGAGAAATGGAAATCAATGACCAATAAGCAGATGAAAGTGTTCAAAGCAGCAAATGAGGAGTTAGTATGACAAAAGAAGAAATCAGAATGAACTGGAAACTTGCGTTGAAGTCTCAGGACTTCATTTCGTCAATCATCGAATGGGGATTTTATCTACAAGATCTTATTGTTCTTGGCGCTCTTCATAAACACGGAGACTTCCGGGAAAAGATTGAAGATCTTCTGGAAGATTGCAACTTTCATCGTGAATGCTCGTTACTTTCTGATGGAAAGTATGAGGAGTACACAGATTATATCTTTGAAGAGTACAAAAACTTCGGATAAAATAATGCAAAAATATATTGACAGCATCGTAAGCCTGTGATATAGTATTCATAGTTGATAACGAACACAGCAGAAAGGAGAAACCTATGTTCACATTCTTGGTTGCGGAAAACTGCACACTGACCATGAGCCGTGAGGCGTGGTCTTCTCTCTTCTCACTGGATGGGTTCCAGTGGGAGTGGGACTTGGGCGGAAACGCCCATTCCCCTTTTCTGGCGCTCTGCCGCCGACTCAACGGAGAGCCGTTCGAGCGGTTCTTCCGCACGCTGGATATTTGACCAGCGCATAATATAACGAAGGAGAAGCTATGAACAGACAGGAATTTACGGAAAAGCTGGAAAAGTATTTTCTTCCGCATCAAGCTGAAAAATTTGCGGATTACGCAGAAAAATTACATGGAGTCGCCAGATATGGCGCTCTGGGATCCATGACGGGATTCGACTACATCTGCATCAGGCTTGCGGAAGAAGCTGAAAAAGGCTACATGTGGCTTGTGCAGTATTCGGCAGACATCGTTGGCGAAAGAGTCATCATGGATAATTTGCCAGACTTTGATAAGCTGGCGGAAGATGTTGATAACGAGTGGTGATTCACTTGCCTTGTCGGTGGGAGAGGATAAACCGTCTGCGGAGGAAAATATGATTACGAATTTACAATTTCTTGGTATTTATACAGATGCTATAGACTCTGCTATCGAAAGTGCGGAAAATCTGCTTAGAAAGTTTGGTTTTGATGATTCTGCCATTGATGAAATGAATGAATGGGCTGTTCAAAATCTTGAAGAGACTGGAAGTTTCAGCGATATTACAAATTCAATCATTTATAGCTACTTTTCGTCCGCAAAGGCGTATGTGGAGAGAGATTTTCCGGACGCCGATATTGATTATTATATCAACTGCACTGACAGTTATCTGTACTGTGACGGGGAGGAAGTTTGATGGAAATGAAGAAAATTTTCTTTACAGTGTGCGAATTATAGGCAAAAGTTGCCTATTTCAAAAGGAGTTTATGGACATGAAATCACACTTTTATAGCAATAAAACAAAAGAAGAGATGATTGACATAATTATGGAGTTTTTCAACGCAGAATCTGCCAAAACAGCGGACTGCATCGAGAAATATTCTATGGATCATCCTGTAAGAAGACAGCAGTACGGAAGGGGGCAATCAATCTTCGATTTGATTCGCGCACTGGACATTCATGACGTGAAAGAGGGTGAATGATATGAAGAGTTCGTGGTATGTGGTAACAGAACGGCATGGAAAGTATCTCTCTACATATATGCGCAGAGTACAGAACACAGATAATCTTCTCAAAGTTTTCTCTGGGGAAAATCTTGTCAGCGTAAACGGCGCAGCTACTCGCAAAGAGGCAATGGAAGAGGTTAAGCGCATGAATGATATGCACAAGCGGAACGGTGTGTATTATTGGGATGCCGCTTAAAAGATAACGCAAAATAGCACTTGCGCAACGTAGTCGTCTGTGGTATAGTTAATACAGTTAATAACAGACACATCACAGGAAGGAGTAAATCATGCAGAAAGAATACCAGATTGTTTACGATTATAAGGGAAATCAGATTTCCACAATGAACGGCAGCGATGACTGGATCCCGACAAAGGAGATTGCGGAAAAACTACTCGCCAGAAAGCAGCAGAAGCCGTATTTCAAGGGCGAAAAGCTGTATCTCATTGAGCGGAATAATCCGACTCCGTATCCTGCAATGCAGGTGTACAACGGAAAACCTGTATATGAGTATCCGTATCTGTATTGGGATGCTCTGGATGTTGGAGACTATGTATCCGCAGAAGTCGCAGAGTGGATTGGCGAGTGCGTTCCGCCTATCATGTACCGCAAAGGACTGATTCAGTGTGGCGAACCGTATGATTCCGCACTGGATAAGACCATTAACCGCCACAGAC
>Ga0247609_10006533_pt1 | contig 11214 bp, 9 predicted proteins | sample 172DNAGHGlowgp2_FD_193487 | JGI IMG/M metagenome (GOLD analysis project Ga0247609, IMG submission 193487) | Sheep rumen microbial communities from Palmerston North, Manawatu-Wanganui, New Zealand - 1728 DNA GHGlow gp2 | ecosystem: Host-associated > Mammals > Digestive system > Stomach > Rumen ... | reverse complement strand
CAGAAGCCGAAACCAAGAAAACAGGCCCCAAAAGTCGAGAGCAAGAAAACAAGCGGCAAAAGCCGAGAGCAAGAAAACAAGCGCCAGAAGGCGTGAAAAGCAAATCGCTGATTATTAATATGTTAAAGAAATGAGGGTATGCGGATTTGCATAAAGTAAAAAACGATAAAAGTCAGATTATCAAATAGTTGTTAAACACGCTCAAACATGGACACGGTAAGGATTGACAAATATCTCTGGGCAATAAGGGCCTTCAAGACCAGGAGCGAAGCGGCCGAAGCTTGCAGAAGCGGCAAGGTCTATGTAAACGGCTCCCAGGTAAAGTCTTCCAAAGAAATAAAGAAGTCAGACGAAATAGAAGTAAGGAAAGGTGCAGTCCACTACAAGTACCTGGTCGTGGAGCCCATTGACAAACGCCAGGGAGCAAAACTCGTAGATCAGTTTGCAACCAATGTTACCCCACAGAGCGAACTTGACAAACTCGTGGCACCGGTTGAAACAATCTTCCTCAAGAGAGAACGCGGCAGCGGGCGCCCTACCAAGAAAGAGCGCCGTGACATAGACCGCTTGATGGACGGTTTTTAGCCTTTGAACAGTTTAAGGAGTTTTTCTTTGAAAGACAGTTCTTTGGATTCTTCCTTTGACTGCTCTTGAGAGGAATATGCAGTTGAGGCATCTTTCTTTGAAGGCCTGTCATTTGGAGCAGGAGCGTTCCTTGAAGGCTCTTTCTTTAGAGACTCGTTCATTGAAGCAGGATCGTTCTTTGGAGTTTCTTTCTTTGGTTCTGTGTTGCAGATGTTCATAGCACGCTCCACTCCCATGAAAGCAAAATCCTTGATCCCTTGGGAAGCACGCTTGAGAATGGAAGGCAGCTGAGCTTTCTCTTCTCCCTCAATCTTTCCGAGAACATAGTCTATCTGGCCTCCGCGAGGGAATCCATTCCCGATACCAACCCTTATCCGGGCATAGTCAGAGGAAGATAGAATCTGATTTATGTTTCCAAGGCCGTTGTGTCCGCCGTCGCTCCCCTTCTTGCGCATTCTCACACTGCCGAAAGGAATAGCCAGGTCATCGCAGATGACAAGAAGATTCTCCTTCTGGATGTTCTCCTTCTGCATCCAGTAGCTTACAGCCTTGCCGCTGAGGTTCATGTATGTTGAAGGCTTCAGGAGAATGAGTTTGCTGCCCCTGTAAGAAACCTCGGCTATACTGCCAAGGCGGTCTGTATGGAAAACCGCCCCCGACTCCTCAGCAAGAAAGTCCACAACCATGAAACCTATGTTATGACGGGTACCGGAGTATTCGGCACCAATGTTTCCAAGACCAGCTATAAGATATTTCCCTGCCATTTTCCACTTGAATTTAAAACCCAATCGTTTTGACCAATTGTCAATCGGTCGGGCAAATTTAAGAATCTGTTTTGAATTATCGGCCAATAGACATTTTTAGCCTAAAAGACATTTTGTTCTATAGACCAAAAGGCTTAATAGACATTTTGAGGGATGAAATCTTTGTATTATATTGATGTTCTATCTCTTACAGAGGTTATCATTAACATTGAAAAAAGTGGATGCCAAACATTTCAGCATCCACTTGGAAGAATTCTTGAATCCCCGCATACATTGCGGTGAGATCCGGATTTCAAAACTGCCTTGACTTGACTCAAGAACGCCAGGAGATGAAACCAGGAATTACTTGGCCTCAGCGTTCTCAGCCTCAGCTGCAGCGGCTGCAACAGCTGCACGGGTACGCTTGATTTCGCAAACCATGAGCTTCTTAGGAGAAGTTACCTTGCAGTCTGCTACTGAAAGCTCGCCGGCATATATAGCCTTGCCAACGCCAAGGGTTGTAATGTCAACGTCAATCTGGTCAGGAAGCTTGTCCATAGGACCGCAAACCTTAACCTTTCTTACGCCTACTCTAAGACGGCCACCCTGCTTTACACCTTCTGCATTTCCGAAAATGTTTACAGGAACTGCTATCTCAACAGGTTTGTTCTCAGAGATAGCCAGGAAGTCGATATGGATAGCATTATCTGTGATTGGATCATACTGAGCATCGTGAAGGATGCAAGGATGAACCTCTCCGTTAAGGTTGACGTGGATGATGTAAGACTTTGGCGTGTCTGTAATCTTCTTGATGTCTGCCAGTGGAATGGCGATGTCCAGATGCTGGGTTCCGTTGCCGTAGATGATGCAAGGAACGTTTCCTGCCCTGCGGATCTTCTTCAGATCCTGCTTTGTACCGATTTTACGCTCGGTAGCGTTCAAAGTGATAATCTGCATAATTGTTTGTTTTTAAGTGTTACTCAGTCCGGCTTTTCCGGACCCCATTGCACCGAGCCCGAACCCGTCAGGCGAAATGCGGACGCAAATATAGTCAAAATATCCTATCCGCAAAATCCTAGGATAATCTCGCAATCCATGACAAAGCCAGCCCGCTCATCAAGCATCAGCATTTGCCAAGAGCTCTGTTGGAAATACCAAAAAAGTTATTATCTTTGACTTGTTCTGCATAAAAGGCTTTTTGCGGAACTTGAGGAGTGATACATTTTCCTCTTGAAAAAAAGATTTTTAGAAACACTTTACACACTACACTTATGATCAAGAAATTCAGATGTACAGTATGTGGTTACATCCATGAAGGACCGGAACCACCTGAGAGATGCCCGCAGTGCAAACAGCCAAGAGAGAAATTCGTAGAGGTTGTTGAAGAAGACAACAAAAAAGGCTGGGCAGACGAGCACGTTATCGGCGTTGCAAAAGGCTGCGATCCTGAAATAATGGAAGGCCTGAAGGCGAACTTCGTTGGCGAATGTTCAGAAGTAGGAATGTACCTTGCCATGAGCCGCCAGGCAGACCGCGAGGGTTATCCTGAAGTTGCAGATGCTTTCAGAAGATACGCTTTTGAAGAGGCAGACCATGCTGCAAGATTCTGTGAGCTCATCGGCGATATGGTATGGGACACCAAGACCAACCTCGAGAAAAGAATCGAGGCTGAAAGAGGTGCCTGCGCCGGCAAGAAGGAAATTGCCACCAAGGCAAAGAAGCTCAACTACGACGCAATCCACGACACAGTCCACGAGATGTGCAAGGATGAAGCTCGCCACGGACAGGGCTTCGAAGGTCTCTACAACCGCTTCTTTAAGAAATAGTAGCGTAAAACGTAAAGACCTTACTGCCAATACATTAAGCAAACGAGGGGTACTCATTTACGGCACCCCTCGTTTATTTATCTACTTTATAATCAGCGATTTGCAAAAAACGCCCGACAGCAGCCCAGGCCATCGTTCGCCCGGGCGGCAATCATTCAGAAGAAGAGTCTGGGACTATCATCTGAACGGCCACGTTCCAGTCGTACTTCTGGTAGTATGTAGTGAGCGTGGCTTCCTCAGGATTGTTTATGTAGCAGCTCAGACCGGAGAACTTGGCCGGATCTATCGCGAGTGTTATCATCTGGCCTGTAGTGTACTTTGCTGTTACAGCCTTCTGGAGCGCCGAGGTAAAAGCGGCTGTTTCAGAACTGCCGCACAGGTTGTCAAGGAAATCTTTCAGGTCATAGAACCAATGGTCGTTGTATCTGAAATATCTCTGCACGGTTGTCACATCCAGAGATGCAATGCCATCGCGATAAATATCAAAGAGCTTTGAAGCTTCTTCAGCGACGGCCTCCAGTTCAGAGCACTTTACCGTGGAAATGGTAACAGAGCGGTATTCTCCTGGCTGTGCGGCGTAATAGTCATATACATCCTTGGATACTCCGTTGTAGTCTCCGTTTACCATCTTCTCAATCACTTTGTCATACGGGAAACTGTCTGTGAGCATCTCTGCCGGGGAAGAAATGAAATAATCGCAACTGTTCCTCAACTGATAAGCTATCTCGATGCCGCCCATCAGGCAGGCGTCTATCGCTATGAAGTCAAAGTGGGTATCTCCCAATGCTTCCTGCACATCAAAGATGGACATCTCTACTCTGCTTTCGCTTCCGAAAGACTTGACCATGTGGGCATAAGGATCCACCCCGTTTTCAGGTTCCGGGAAGAGAGTCTTGCCGTTCCTGACGGCTCCGACGCTGGAACCTGATGAAGCTGTTGCAGTTGAAACTCCGGCAGAAGAACTTCCGGAAAGAGGTTCCTTCTTTCCATAATAAAGACGGGCATAGGCCGCCTCACGTTTAGCCTCATCTTCTGAAGTTGACGGGTCCAATGTATAGTAGCCTGTTGGAAGCCAGCCTGTTCCGTGAGACCAGAGCACCAGTCCGTAAGATGTTGCCGGACACATTGTCTTTATGATGTTAAGCACGGACTTCATGGCGTTTTTTGTACAGGAATTCTGGTACGGGAACTTGTAAAGCGTATCTAACTGCCTGTTGCCGTTCTTGTCTTTGTACATGTTCACAAGCACCGGGAGGGTGTCTTTCATCTGGAAAGTTTTAAGGTCAAAGTTGTTGCTGTATATGACAATGTTGGCATCGTCCGGAAGGTAGCCGTTAACTATCTTGTTTATGTTGGAAGCAGCATCAACTGCCAGGTTGTTGTGTGAAGCAAAGTACAGAAGCAAAGTCTTGCTTCTTTCCTCAAAAACCACCTCTTTGGGTTCTACCTTGGAGCAAGAGGAAAACAATGCAAGTACCGCAACACAGACGGCTGAAGCTAACCACGCACACCGGAAACATTTGACCCTGAAAGAGGATTCTGTTTCTGTCATTCTTCTTCTGAAAACGATCATATTCATTCCTTTGTTTGGGATACCTGGAACATATCGCAGATTAAACTCCAGGCATAACCTGACAAAATTACAATTTTTATTCTAAAAACCGCCCTGCAGAGTTTCATTCTTCTCCTTCAAGGCTTTGTACTTCTGGAGGAGTTCAGTCTTCAAATTGGCTGTTTGAGTAAAATTCCACTGTTTTGCGTATCTTTGTCTAATCGGCACCGGCTTTTGCACATTGTTCAGCAAAAATCATGCTTGCAAATCCGCTGCGCCAACTGTATAAGCCTTGACAACTGTTTTGGCAAAACTTATGAACGCATAATTATCAGCAGCCACCTAAAACAAACATCATGGAAAAGAGCAAATTCTCCAAACCACTGGATGAGAACCTTGGAGCATCCATCCGCTCATACATCAATATGCAGGTTGACAGAGCCGCCCTCAAAGGCGCTGAAAAAATGTCTCTGCTGTCCAACAAAGCCATCGTCACCGTGATACTTCTCCTGGTGGGGACCATCTTTGTTTTCCTCCTCGGGATTGCTGCCGGATATTTCTTCGGAGGACTTTTGGGAAGCCTTTCCCTCGGATTCCTTTGTGCAGCAGCTTTGGTGCTTGCAGCGGGAATTGCGGTGTTCCTGCTCAGGAAGAAACTCTTCATAAACGGGCTGGCCAAAATGTACTCCGGCATGCTGCTCGGCGATGACCGGACTTCCAACATGAAGGAACTCAACCTCCGCCAGCAGTTTGTAGAGACCCGCATCCAGGACAAGGAAGAAGATATTGCCGCCGAGTACAAGATGCTGAAGAACATGCTCAATCCGTTCTACTACTTGAGCAATGTGGCTGACAAGATCAGAGACATCTTCCGTGCAAAGGACAAGGATACGCCTCCTGCAGAAGACATAAAGACCGCATCTTCAGCGACTAGGACTGGAGCGGACGATGTGCGTGCTTCTGAGGAAGCAGACAAAGGTTCTGATCAGGCAGAAGAAAACTATCAGAACAGGCAGTTCTGACCTCAAAGGTTGACGCGGAATCAGTGAATGTTAATTTGAAAAAGATATGAAAAAACTTACAATTATGCTTACAATCTTCGCTGCGGCTATGGCTGCAGGCTGTAAGGGTGAGAAGGAGGCCGAAAGCCAGAAACCTTTCACCTATATCGTTGATGAATTTGCAGACCTGCAGATTCTGAGGTATCAGATTCCCGACTGGGATTCGCTGAGTTTCGAGAACAAGGCATTCCTCTATTACACTTCTGAGGCTGCAAAATGCGGAAGGGACATAATATTTGACCAGATGGGTAAATACAACCTCAGGATCCGCAAGGTGATTGAGAAAATCATTGACACGTATGGGTACCCTGGAAATGACATCAAAGGCAATGCCAACGGAAGAGGCAACGACGGAAAAGGTATTGACATTCAGGGCTCTGATTATAAAGAGTTCATCGTATATGCAAAGAGAGTTTTCTTCTCCAACGGCATCTACCACCACTATGCTGAAGACAAGTTCTATCCGGCTTGTCCTCCGGCGTTTTTCAGAAGCCTCATGGAAGCAACCGGTCAGGGAGAGCTCTGCGAGGAACTTCTGCCGGTAATCTATGAAACTTCCATACTCCCTATGAGGAGATGCAACGACAGCAAGGTTGACATGGTTGCAAACTCCGCCGTGAATTTCTACGAAGGAAACCTTACGCAGAAGGAAGTAAATGATTTCTACGACAAGATGGAAGACCCGAACGATCCGCATCCTATATCCTATGGTCTGAACTCCAAGCTTGTGAAGAACGAAGACGGTACAATTACAGAGCAGGTCTGGAAAGTGGGCGGACTCTACTCTAAGTCTATCGAGAAGATTATAGAGAATCTGGACAAAGCAAAGGAATACGCTGAAACAGACGGACAGAAGAAGACCATAGAACTGCTTGTAAAGTATTATACCACAGGAGATCTCCGCGACTGGGACGCATACAACATCCAGTGGGTTGACGACGGGGCCAAGGTGGTTGACTTCACCAACGGCTTCATCGAGGATTATGACGACCCTCTGGGAAGGAAGGCCACTTGGGAAGGCATCGCCAACTTCAAGGATCTGGGAGCCAGCCGCCGTACAGAAGCTATAAGTTCTCAGGCCCAGTGGTTTGAGGACAATTCTCCTGTTGACAAGCGATTCAAGAAGGAGAATGTCAAAGGCGTCAGCGCAAAGGTTATCAACGTTACCGCCCTGGGAGGTGCCTGCTACCCTTCCACCCCTATCGGCATCAACCTTCCGAACGCCAACTGGATCAGGAAGGAGTTCGGCTCAAAATCTGTTACTATCAACAACATAACGGAGGCTTACGACAAAGCTGCCGACGAGTCTCCAAAGAGCATCCTCACGGAATTTGCCTGGGACCAGGCCGAGATAGACATGTGCAAGAAGTATGGTGTGATGACCGACAACCTGCATACTGACCTTCACGAGTGCCTGGGTCACGCTTCCGGACAGCTGCTGCCTAATGTCCAGGAGAACGCCCTCAAGGAGTTCAACTCAGCCCTGGAGGAAGCAAGGGCAGACCTGTTCGCTCTCTACTATCTTGCAGACCCTAAGCTGGTTGAGATGGGCCTTCTGCCTGATGCCGACGCATACAAGGCTGAATACATGACCTATATCCGTAACGGCCTGTTCACACAGTTCACAAGAATTGAGCTTGGCAAGAAGAACACAGAAGCACATATGCAGAACCGCAAGCTGGTGGCAGAGTGGGTTTATGAAAAAGGCGCAAAAGACAATGTCATCGAGAAAAAGACCAGAGACGGCAAGACCTATTTTGTCATCAACGATTTTGAAAAGCTCCGCGGCCTGTTCGGGGAACTTCTGGCAGAAATCCAGAGAATCAAGTCTGAGGGAGATTACAAGGCGGGGAAGAAACTTATCGAGACCTATGCCGTTGACATAGACCCTACTCTCCACAAGGAGGTCCTTCAACGCTATGCCGCTCTCAACCTCAAGCCTTACAAGGGATTTGTGAATCCGGACATAGTTCCTGTTGAGAAGAACGGAAAGGTTGTTGACTACAAGGTGGTTTACGTGGATGACTACCTCAAGCAGATGATGGAGTACGGCAAGAAGTATTCTTTTGAATAAGCAGTTGCTTAATGCCTGAAACACACTCAAATTCTCTGCATTGAACACCGGGATCAAAGATACCATCGACAAGCTGAAGGCCGGGCTCGACATTTCTGATGCCGAGCTGGCTCTGCTTGTCAGGGAGAGCGGTGAAAACTATCTCAGGGAGTGTGCCGACAAGGTCAGGAGAGAGAATTATTCAGACAAAGTTTTCCTGAGGGGCCTGATTGAGTTCACCAACTACTGCAAGAACGACTGCTATTACTGCGGAATAAGGAAAAGCAACATCTTTTCTCAGCGATACAGACTTTCGCAGGAACAGATACTGGACTGCTGCAAAGAAGGCTATGAACTGGGATTCAGGACATTCGTGCTGCAGGGAGGGGAGGATCCATACTTCACAGACGACAGGATCTGCTCAATTGTCTCCGCCATTAAAAAAGCCTATCCGGACTGCGCAGTAACACTTTCGACCGGTGAGAAAGAGTATTGCAGCTACAAAAGGTTTTTTGAGGCAGGGGCGGAAAGATACCTTTTAAGGCATGAGACGGCAGACCCCGTGCACTACCGCAAACTCCACCCGGAAAGCCTCAGTCTGGAACACAGGAAAGAATGTCTTTTCAACCTCAAAAGCATAGGATACCAGGTAGGCTCAGGTTTTATGGTCGGCTCCCCGTTCCAAACCACAAGTAACATCGTGGAGGACCTCAGGTTTCTCCAGAAACTGCAGCCTGACATGATAGGTATCGGCCCTTTTGTAGCCCACTCACAAACACCGTTCGCTTCCTGTCCAAACGGCAGCTTGGCACTGACTCTCAGGCTTATATCCATTCTCCGGCTGATGTTCCCTTATGCTTTGATTCCATCCACCACAGCCCTTGGTACCATACATCCCCGGGGCCGTGAACTGGGGCTCAAAGCCGGAGCCAACGTGGTGATGCCCAACCTCTCTCCGGTTGATGTCAGAAAAAAATACGAACTGTACGACAACAAGATATGCACTGGGGAAGAATCAGCCCAATGCAGGAGTTGTCTGGAAGCCAGAATCGTCTCCGCTGGCTACAAAGCTGTCACAGACCGGGGAGACGTAGTGCCTCACTGAATGAATACAATTATCTCAATATGAAAAAGTTATTTACTACAATTGGTGCAATGTTATTGGTTCTGGCCGCTGCCTTTGGCCAGCCTTCCAAGCAGTTCATCACAGTTTACGCTGAACCGGACCATTCCGACTGGATTTATTCCTGCGGAGAGAAAGCCACCTTCACCCTTTACGCCGTAAAGGAAAATGCCAGGATGCCGCTAACTGAAATCAGCTACAGTTACGGACCGGAAAAACTCAAGGCGGAAAAGACCGGTAGCGTTACAACAGGAAAAGACGGATTTGCACGCATAACGGTACCTGGCCGCAAAGTGCCGGGATTCACTACCGTAAATGTAAGTGTCACATACAATGGCAAGAGATATTCCAGCCAGACCAACATAGGCTTTGACCCGTACAAGATAGAACCTACAACCTCTCTTCCGGAAGACTTTGAAGCTTTCTGGGAAGACGCCAAGGCGAAAGCCGCCAAAGTGCCTATGCTGACTCGCGTAAGACATTCTGAAGAGGAGAGCAACGACAGGGTAGATGTATATTACATCCGCATCCAGTCTTACCGCGCGGGCAATTATGTGTACGGAGTGCTGACCGTGCCAAAGACTGAAGGAAAGAAACCGGCTATACTCCGCCTGCCGGGTGCAGCTGTACGCAAGTTCAACGGCCCGGATCCTCTGGCATACGAAGGCTTTGTCGTGCTGAACATAGGCGTCCACGGGATTCCTGTTGACCAGGACGCTGAAATGTACAGGCAGCTTGAGACCGGTGCCATGTCCGGATATGTCCTGAAAGGATTGGAGAACCGTGATTCTTACTACTACAAAAGGTCTTATCTGGGTTGTGTCAGGGCTGTGGATTACCTGTGCAGCCGCGATGATGTAGATGCCTCCCGCATAGCCTGCTACGGCGGAAGCCAGGGCGGAATGCTCTCGATAGTGACAGCTGCCCTGGACAAAAGAGTCAGCGCCTTGTTCGCTTATTTCCCTGCCTTCTGCGATGTAACCGGTTATTATTACGGCAGAAGCGGAGGCTGGCCACATCTGTTCCTCGACAAGAGCGATCCTCTGATCGAGAAGAAAGTTGCCGTCTCCAAATACTATGATGTAGTGAACTTTGCCCGCTTCCTCTCACAGCCAGGCTTCTACTCTTGGGGTTTCAACGATATCGTATGCTGCCCTTCATCGACATTCTCCGCATACAATGTCATCACTTCACCCAAGACTCTGTGCCTTGCAAAGGACACAGGCCACTGGCTCTACCCTTGGCAGAGCGAGGAAGCTCTCAAATGGCTGAAAGCCCAGTTCAAGATGCAGCAGGAATAACTGCAACCCGGTACCGGCTCCTAAATGTCAGGAGTCATATCTGCATCTTCAGCCCTGCGGCCGGTAATGACAGGAATCTCATCATCTGACGCTTTGTCCAGCTGCTTGGACCAAAGATACTTTCTTGTTTCAGAAACCAGGACTCCGCTCAGCAGGAGCAGGGAGATTATGTTCGGAATTGCCATCAGGCCGTTGAGGATGTCTGCAAAGTTCCAGACCATCTCAAGATTCATCACGGCTCCTATGTAAATCAGAACTATCCAAACGATACGATAGACAAATACCGTCCTCCTTCCGGCCAGGTACTCCACACTCCGTTCCGCATAGTAGCTCCATCCCAAAATCGTTGAAAAGGCAAATGTGGCAAGGCTGATGGTAAGGATAATGGACCCCACGTAAGGTATCTGCCCGAATGCCATCTGGGTAAGTTTGGCACCGTCCTTATAGTCAATGCCTGGATTTGAATAGATGCTGGAAACCAGGACAAGGCCGGTCAGTGCGCATACAATCACCGTGTCCCAGAAAGTCCCGGTAGAAGAAACCAGAGCCTGGCGGACCGGATTCTTGGTCTGGGCTGCCGCAGCAGCGATAGGAGCGGAACCCATACCGGATTCGTTGGAAAACAGGCCTCGGGCTATTCCGTAGCGGCAGGCCATCATTACGGTAAAACCTGCAATTCCTCCAGCCCCTGCTTTGGCCGTAAAGGCAGACTTGAATATCAAGGAAAGGGTTTCTCCGAGCACGCTCCAGTTCATACCAAGTATAATCAGGCATCCGAGCACGTAAAATATGGCCATGAAAGGAACCAGAAGCCCGCAAACCCTGGCTATTCCCTTTATCCCGAAGAAGGTTACCAGCATCACCAGGAAAGCCACTGCAATTCCGGTCCAGTATTTAGGGATGCCCGCAAAGGAAGGGCCGAACAAGCCTTCCTGATCCAGCAGGGTGGAAATGGCGTTGGACTGCACCA
>Ga0247609_10006532_pt1 | contig 11215 bp, 8 predicted proteins | sample 172DNAGHGlowgp2_FD_193487 | JGI IMG/M metagenome (GOLD analysis project Ga0247609, IMG submission 193487) | Sheep rumen microbial communities from Palmerston North, Manawatu-Wanganui, New Zealand - 1728 DNA GHGlow gp2 | ecosystem: Host-associated > Mammals > Digestive system > Stomach > Rumen ... | reverse complement strand
TGCGATGTTAAAGTGCTTTTGCATGAACAGTCAGCTGATATCTCTCGTGGAGTAGAGAAAGAAAATGCTGAAGATCAATGAGCTTGAGACCAGTGAATTATGTTTTGATACGCCTGTAATGAAACTGATGATTTGATGCCTTTGACTTTGGATTTATCGCATAAACTACTCGGAACTTTAGCAGAAATTCGCAGAGAGAAAAAAGAAATGCTGTATCTTCGTCCAGATGCAAAATCTCAATTTACGATTGAATACTCCGATGATGATAAACCATTGAAAATCAAGACTATCATCCTTTCTACTCAGCATGATGAATTTGCATGAGATGAAGAAATGCTTGTTAAAATTCGTGAAGATGTAAATAATATTTTATTGCCTCGTTTTGTAGATTGACTTGAAGATAAAGTAAAGACTCTATTCAACGATCAGATTGATATTCAGATTAATCCTACATGAAAATTTGTGATATGATGACCGAATTGAGATACTGGAGTGACAGGAAGAAAAATAATTGTGGATACTTATGGCGGAAAATGAGCACATTGATGAGGAGCTTTCTCTGGTAAAGATCCAAGCAAAGTAGACCGTTCTGGTGCTTATATGGCTCGTTATATTGCTAAAAATTTGGTAGCTGCTGGAATAGCTGATAGAGTTTTGATTCAAATTTCTTATGCTATATGAATTGCTAGACCTCTTAGTGTTTACGTAGATACTTATTGAACTTCGAAAATTTCTTTAACTGATGGAGAAATTGCAAAAAAAATCTGAACATTATTTGATTTAAGACCTTATGCGATAGAAAAAAGATTTAATCTTCGCTCCCCTATTTATGAAGAAACTGCAGCATATGGTCATTTTGGCCGTGAATGCAAGACTGTAGAGAAATATGGAAAGAATGTTGAATTATTTCCATGGGAAAAACTAGATTCAATAGATTTATTGAAAAAAGAGTTTGAAATATAGTCGTGAATTAACTTATGTTTAAAAATAAATGATATCATGATATGATTTACCATAGATATTGTCAGCTAAATGTCTTATACAATCGTTGCGTTGCCTGAAGATAATGTTTTAGATGAATTGCAGTCTATAAGAAATTTTTTTATGAAAATAATTTTAGATATCACAATAAGCCTGTATCAGATTTAGCACACATTAGTCTATCTGTAATATCTGATGAGATTTCAGACTGATTTATATCTGAACTAACAAAGAATTTCGAGTGAAAAAAGTCTTTTATTTTGTCTAATTTTGTGGTTTATACACAAGAACATAAGTGGATTTTTGATATCCCAGAAAAGAAAGAGAAATATCCTAATTGATGCTGATGGTTTACTGTATTATTTCCAAATAATGAGCAACTAGTAAACTTTAGTAATAAGACTTTGGATACTACGAATAAATATTGAATTGATGAAACACTTTTATATGCCCGCAGGATGGCTGGATGTGAAAAAAAAGATATTAATAATATTAATATACATGATTTCATAGCAAATCATATGAATGTTTGTAATTATATTCGTTTAGAAAAAATGGAAGAGGCGAAGAAAGTATTTGAATCTGAATTTAAACATAAATCAATTTTAATTGATAAGATCTGAATTAGAAAGCTGGATAAAGATGGGGATATTGTTTATGAAATAAAACTAAAATAAATTTAATGTTGTAATAAGAATTTAATAAAGAAGCTTTAATAAAATAAATTATCTTCTTTTTCTACAGAAAATCATTCATCTTTAGAATGCTCAATTGTATCTTCTATGTTTTTAAACATATTTACCATAATATTAAAGTATTCAACTCATCTAATTTTAGGACTTTCATATTTATCTGCAAATACAACGCATTTATTATAAATAATATTGAATGTTTCCTTTAATCATAATTGATCTATAATTATACTATTGTCTTTCTCTTCTTCTTCACATATATTGTTAGATCGTCAAGCACAAAAATTTTTAAAATACGTAAGAATATCTTGTCATTTATGGTAAAACCTTTCATTTATTTGAGATGTACTTGCTCATTCAATAAGCATTTTATGAATTAGCCCATTCCCCTCCTCCTGCATCAATAATGCATAACTTTTTAAATTCTCACAAATTCTATAAAAATCTGAATTAGTTTCTTTTTTTTCTTCTGATTCGTATATTCTTTTGGCCTTCAAGTATTCTGTGCGTAATTTCTGAGCCTTTACATAAGATGGATTACTTCTCAATTCAGCAGCATCTACTGAGAAAAGGTTAAATATTTGTTTTTTCTTTTGCATTAATTCTTTATATGTTCTTTCTGATGACTCTAATTTTTTTACGGCTTCGTCTCTTTTTTCTTTTAAATCTCTAAATTTCTGAATTTGAGAATCAAATACTTCATTATATTTTGCCATATTTCTATAAAAATTAGCGTATAAAAAGACTCATACTATACATTATTGTAATAAAATTTCAAATAATTCTGAATAAACATTTTGCTTTGTTATTGATTTTTAGTATATTGAAGCTGTTTTATTAATTATCCTATGGATGTATATAATATTGAATATTTCAGATTCTGATAAACACTTTTCATCTTCTATTGAGGAATATCAGAAACGTCTATGAAAAGATGTGGTTTTTAATACTTTAAAACCTTTTAAAGATGATAATCATCAATTAGTCATCCAAAAAGAAACTGAATCAGTAATCAAGACAATAGAAAAAAAATATCAAAGTTATAAAAAAATTCTTCTCGCCAAAGAGTGAAAGATTTTGACTACAGAAGAACTCTGAAAAGAAATAAACTGACAGAACTGTGTTTTTATCATTTGATGACCATATGGATTGAATAGAGGCAAATTGGAAAACAAATTCTCGGATTTGAAAGAGATTTCTTTTGGAGCAATTACTATGCCGCACTGATTAGCAAAACTAGTTTTGATAGAGCAAATATATAGATGTAAAACTATCCAGGTTTGAAAAAATTATCATTATTAATTCTTTTATTTTGTTTACAGTCGAATATGCCTGGAATATTTTGTAATTATGATTTGGAAAAGATGCATAAATTGACGATCTGATGTAATTTTGCACACAAATTCAATATGGTATAAAGCAACAACACTCTCAGACTCATAAATATTATCAGAACTAATATCAATGAATCAACTTAATCGAGAACAATATAATCTAATTAAAAAATCTTTTACTTTTTCATTGAATAATGAATTTTCGTGAGCAAATCTGAGTACAAATTGATGATATTCCCAAACACCAAGAATTTAGAAAGGTACTTGAAGAGTATCGACTACATTGCTAAGATAAAAAGGATTCTGAAGATTTTTTTAATGTAATTATACTTTGAAAGTTAATATTTTGTATGAAAAACAAATTTCTATTGTATTTGACATATTAAAAATTATATATGTGTTTAGTTTTATTCAAAACTTGTTTTTTATGAATAAAATAGATGTTGAAGAAGATACACTTAGATCTTGAGTAACTAAATATATTTCTGAGCCTGATGATAATGGATATATTTTTAAATTTTTTAAAGATGACTGTGGATTTAGGCCTTACCCATTTGAAATGCAAAATAATATAATAAGAAAGAAGAGGCAATATATTTGAAAATTTATTCCTGAAACTGAATTAATAAAAAATGAGGATGGTTCATACTGTATAAAACAGAAATATATTAAATGAAGACTTCTCAAGTTTGTGGATATAAATCAGCTTAATGAAAAAATACTATCTGACTTATTAGAATTATTTAATTGATATATCGACTTTTGTAAGGATGAGGGAATAGAAATAGATATCTTTGGATACCAACAAGATATTGATAATCTTGAAAATATGCGAAAAAGAAAATTGCTTTTTTATACTAGAATTCTCAATGGTTTCTTATCATCAACAAACATAATGATATCAAATGATAATAAAGTTTATATGGTTGATGTCTGTGATACGATTCCTATTCAAAAGGACAATCAAAGGTTATGCTGAATAAAACGTACAATTAGACAGATGCTTAAAGAACTATGAATTGTAAGAACAAAATTTAAAATACTCCGCATTATAGAGAAAAAAAGGTGAGAGCTAGTTGGTGCGCTATCATAAAATTTTCAATTACATTGTATCTTGTAATAACTTTTTAATCTGACTTCTCTCAGATTTTTTTGGGGTTAATGAAATCGCTTTTATCAAATATGCTTTCGCCTTTTCTAAATCTCATTGCTGTATATAATAATCTCATAGTGCCTGATACAAATATCATTGTGGATATTCTGCCACCAAATCTAATAAATATTGTTCTAACCCATTAAACTGTCACAACGCTATATTTCTACCAATTGTTCCATATGTGCAAACGGCCTTTTCTTCATTATTGAGTATTATAGAACAAATACGTAACATTTTATTTGCCAACTCTGTATCATAAGCATAAAGCTGAAATTCTTCTCATTGAGAATATGGATGGAAGAATGTTTCATAAAAATATGTATAGAAATCTGAAGCTATAAGGTTTTCGTATCATAATAACTTATTTCGACTTGAAATCAGCTTGGTCTTTTGATCTAATTTTAGGTAGTTGTTAATTAAATATCTTTGTGTATCTAAACGTAATTTTTCATCTTTTATCATTGAAAGCATCACAACCGATTGCTCATATTTTTCATCTCGGTAGAACACAACTCACATTAAGAAACGATATTTTTCTGCATTGTTTGGATCTAAATCTACAAGCTTTTTTAAATATGCAATTGATGTATCCCATGAATTTGTGAGGAAGTTTGCATAAGATAGAATCTGATATGGCAGTATATATTCTGAATTTTGTTGCAATGAATATAGTGACAATACCTTTGCAGGCTGAAATAATCATTGGTTAAACAATTCTAATGATACCAATGTATCAAAATAATATGCTGGCATTCACATTTGTTTATCGATTTGATCTTTATATCATTGAAGTTTTACTGAAAAAGCTTTGTTCGCTGCTGAGGTAAATCATTTTGATATCTCAAAAAAATTATCATAATTTCTATCCATTAAAGCTATCACTCATAAATATCGGTTTTTATCTTCAGTTGATATTTCGTTCTTTGAACTATAACCATGTATCAATGATGTTAGACTTTCATTATTTGTTTTAGAACTAAGAGAAAAAGAATTAAAAGCCACACGCAAATTCAGTGACGGTTTCAATTTATCTCTGTAATCTTCTGGAAGATCCTCAATAAATTTTTTAGCTTTCACAAACTGGTATTCATTTAAATATGTCTCTACTATTAGATTCATGACATTTATATCTCTAGTCTTCTCAAAAACTTTCTGTAAAAATTCATCATTTTCACTTTCTAATGAATTTAAATCTATCTCATCATTTTTTAATAAATTTTCTAACATAGAATCTGGCAATCAATTTGATTCATCCTCCACATCGTTGACTACAAATTCGTGCTTTATTGCAATTCACACTCTTAAATTTAAATAGTGTCTACTGAACTGATACTTATCCACTTTAAACAAAACCGGATTTTGGTTTATTTTATCGTTTGCATCCGAGGAATAACTTGATAACATGACCCTTTTGTTCATTGTATGATTAATGTTACTGTTCTCCGTTGAAAAATCCATTTTTACTGCATCTTTTATTTTGATTATGTGCAGTGGATATTCATATCTTTCCACTTTATACAAAGCATCTTCAGCCTCAACTCATCCTGATATATAACCAACATTTCAACCATTCTGCTCTGATATTGCTTCCATATCGTAATTTAAGTCTTGGCTATTTTCGATTCTGTCATATTGATGATCACTTTCATTATTATCATCAAATGTTGATAATGGTTCTAAAGTTTTTCAGTTTTTAGATTCTGTTCACGTATAAACATTATTATTGAACAATATATTTTCGGACATTTTACCACTCTTTAGATTCAAATCATGTATAGATAAATTATGTTTTTCAACCTCATACAAAATGTCATCTATAACTCTTTGACTTTCATAATTCTTATCATATTCCTCAAAATCTCAATTTTTTAAAGTCAAAATATGTTTATCTAAGTAATATTTTTCAAATGGATATACAATCGGTACTTTATTTTCTTCTATATCCTTTCATGAATCATCTAAATAGCTTCATGTTATTGGATGTGCATCAATTGTTTCTGAATCGGAAGCATTTTTCTTAATTTTATTTCAGAATTCTACGATGTTTTCTGCTTTTTTATCTTCTCTTTCTGTAAAATCTTCTTCTATTATTTTGTTATTCTGCCCATCTGTTTTTTCAAACAAACTGGATATATTTGAAATATTTAAGTTTCTTTCTTCATCTCATGTAAACTTTTCTGTTTGTTCCTTAGTTATTTTTTCTTCTATTTTCTTTTCCTCTCTAATCTGGGCTAAACGCTCTTTGTCTACTCATTTAGCATAACGCAATTCTTTCGGATTTTCAAATTCATAGTTAATCTGAATTAAGTCTGAGTTTTTATAAATAACATTTGGATTCAACTGTGTTCTAAGTTTATCATTTTCAGTAAACTTAGATTTTTTTTCAACTTCATCAAAAACTATATGACCATTTTCAAATCAAATTTTATATCATTTTTCATCACGAATAATAAAAAACACCATTCAAAAGATAAATATCATTCATAGTATTTTTGCAATTCTATGCATTATTTGTGATTTTTTATTTATATATAAATTCAGTGTCTATTTTTAGCAATATTAACCTTAAATACAACAAATTAAACTAATTTCAAGAATCTGCATCTTTTTCAAATAAATCCTTCAAAATATCTTTTTCTTCCTTTTTGGATTCTTTATCTGAAAGATACATCTCTAAGTATGGCTTTTTCTTTAATAATTTATCAACACTATTCAACAAGTGTGCATAATCTCATGACTTTGGGTAAACATATGTGATAGGATCTAATAATCATGTTGGACGTATAATTTGTTCTACTACTTCATCTGAGAGATTCAACTCATACTCTGCTGGAGTCGCAGATAGAAATATTGATTTTGCTCAGGCTTTTATTTTGGATTGAAGATTTGCACGTTGATTTTCTGCACGAGCTTTTTTATTAATTAATGATTGTGACTTATTTTCTCATTTCTCAATTACTTGTAGATGCGTAGTGGAAACCAAATCCAAATTATCAGTAGCTTGATCTAGTTTGATTTCATCTATCGACTTCCATCATAATATAGCTTCCAATTCCTCGAAACGTAATGGACGATGATCAATAGCTGATGGAAGACGAAATCAATATTTAATCAGATTATTTTTTCTGGCTCTATCTCACTGTGACATAGCATTTAATTGAGGAATTGTCATATGAGATTCATCTATAATTAATAAAAAATCTTTTGGAAAATAATCAAAAATAGTATTTGGAGCCTCACCTGGCAAACGTTTATCAAAATATAATGAATAATTCTCTATTCAATTCACGAATCCTGTTTCACGAATCATACGTAAATCATATTCTACACGTTTTTTGATTCTTTCAGCTTCAACTAACATTCAAGCTTTTTCAAATTCTTTAATCCTGAGTTCTTTTTCCAAATCAATTTGTTGCAATATTGTTTCCAAATCATTTGTATCTTGTAAATATTGAGTAGCAGGCCAAAGAATAATCTGATTTGCTTGTGATTTTAGTTCAAAAGTAACAGAATCACGAATTTCAATTCTCTCAATCACATCTTCGTCAAAGAAACAACGATAAACTGATTTTTCTGTAGAAGAATAAACATCTAACCTCTCTCACTGAAGTTCAAACATTCATGCTTCAATTTTACCATGAACTGGTTTATATTGCATATGTAACAATTGATGTTTTATCTCTTTGAAATCATAAGACTGACCTACTTTAAGCTGGAGCATATTCTCCTGGAAAAATCTACTTTGTCATAAACCGTAGAGAGAAGATGCTGATGCAACAACGATAACATCATCACGAGAAAGTAAACTAGCCATTGTAGCAAGCCTATACATCTCTATTTCATCGTTAATTGTTGCTTCTTTTTCTATATATGTTCATGAAGATGGAAGATATGATTCTGGTTGATAATAATCAAAATATGATACAAAATAATGCACAGCATTATTTGGAAAAAATGCTTTAAATTCAGTAGAGAGCTGAGCTGCTAATGTTTTATTGTGAGATATAACTAATGTAGGTCTTTGAACTTTCTGAATAATATTCGCCATAGTAAAAGTTTTTCAGGTTCACGTAGCTCAAAGTAATGTAATATTTTTCTTTCAATTCTCAAAAGCTTCTACAATCTGATTAATTGCTTTTGGTTGGTCTCATGCTGGTTTATAATCGGCTTTTAATTCAAATGGCATTATTTTGCTTAGATATAATTTTAGTTAGAAAAATCTGATTGAGATGATAGTTTTTCATTTGGAAAATTCAAGGAGAGAAAAATTTAATTATTTTCTAATTCTAACACATTTTTAACTAATGTGGCAGACATTTCAGCTGCTATTTTATCGTTAAATTCGTAATATTGAGTTCAATTATCATCCGCATTATCACTCATACAGCGAAGAACTACAAATGGAATTTTATTACACCAACAAACATGTGCAATTGCGGCTCATTCCATTTCTACACAAGCTGGATTGCATATTTCAATAATGTGCTGTTTTGTAGCTTTATCTGCAATAAACTGATCTCAACTAGCTATTCTTCACTCGATTAATTTGTGTCATTTAAAAAGTTCAGAATTTTGGTTATTTTCAAAACATTTTTTTATTTTCTCGTTTCGCTCTGAATTTCATGGAAAGCATGAAGTTTCCATACCTGGAATCTTAGTTATTGGATATCCGAATCACGTAACATCGAAATCATGATATAATGCATCACTTGAAACTACGAAATCTAGTACATCTAATCCACTTTGTATAGCTCATGCTATTCATGTATTGATGATAAGTTCAACCTGAAATTCTGAAATTAGTCTCTGAGCTGTGAGAGCGGCATTAACTTTTCAGATTCAACTTTTTATTAGAACTACTTCATATTCTCATATTTTTCAGACAAAGAATGGAGCTTTTTTCTCGATTATATCCACATTCTTAATAAGGTAATTAATCTCTTCTTGCATAGCTCATATAATTCAGATTTTTTTCATTTATTTTACTGTTGTAGGTAAATATAATATAAAATATGATTAATTTTTCATGAAAGAATTGCAAGTTTTATCACTATGTTGAACCGATGAAAAATTACTATAGAATTATCCCTCAATAAGGATATAATACATTTTGCTAAATTTTTAGCACTTTCTTTTATTTCTTATTGTAATGCAAATGAAATCATCAACGCTAAAACGAGTAGTTCTATGTGTTCTATTGCTCATTATCGGCGGAATTTGATGATACCTTTTGGCAAATCACCAGTTCCATAAAAGAGCAATAGAAGAAAGATTTCCACATAGACCTTATTATGATTCTATGTTCTTTGATCCAATGGCTGATTTTAGGCATAGAGAAAAACATATGGAAAATATGTTCAATGATTTAGAAAAGGATTTTTACAAAGAGGAAAAAAATCTGGAAAAAAATTTCTGGGATAATCGGTCAGAATCTTTTGATGAATTAACTTGAGATTCTACTTCTCAATGAGCATTCCACTATTATTCAAACACAAATAAAAATGGAGAAGAATCTTCTTATAATGTAAATGGAAAATGGAATAATGGAGAGGAATGATGAACTATAACTATGAGTGGAACTAATACTGAATGAAAGGATTTCTCTTATTCCTGAACTATTCATGATGGAAAATCTAAATGAACTTTGATAGATGAGGATTGAAATAGCAAGGATTTGAATTTGGAAAGCTTGGATTTGAAAGAGATTTATGATGATTCTAATAGCTTATCTGAATAGCATTTATGTTTAAAAAGCTGACTTCGTTTGGAGTCAGTTTTTTTCAAAATTAAAAAAAAGAAGTGATAAGTATCACTTCAGTTTCCCGTAAGAAACCAAGTCTATGTAGATGCCTTATGAAGGAATAAGCAGCTATTGACCACTTATTTATCTCATGCTTTAGGCAAACCTAAAGTAGCAGACTTCATGAGACAGCAAACCCTAATATCTTTTATCTTAATATTGCTATTAAGAGTGGGATATTTTATCTGTCTGAGACCTTCGCTCAAACGAATCTAATTAATTGATATCCTACAATACTAGAACCGAATTGTCTAATCCAATATTTTCTAGACCTTGCCACTAAGAGTATTAAGTATTACATAACAGGATAATAAGTTGACAGATACAGGTAATATCCATGCTTAAAACTGTTTTAAAACGAAACACTTAATAATAAGAATCTCCTAATAGATGACTAGAATTGATTATCCGTTGAACTAATGATAATTTGAATCATTAGCTAGAGGACCTAGTCTTAAGAGGGAGCCTCAAGGATAATTTCAACCTCAATTACCGCTCCTCTACCCTATTGCTAGAGAGAGAAATTAACTTACTAAGTTGTAATCTTAATAAGTAGTATAGAATGATTTGCACATTCAGCGAAGATAATTAAAGCAAATGAAGTACAATTCTCATTACATAGACTATATTAAAGATCTCTACAGTTCCATCAAGAAGCTCTTATCTTTCCTGATGACGGTATTAATTATAATCAGAAAAAATTATTTGTCAAATTTTTGAGGACTTTTTTTGAGTAATTAAAAAGTGGCTTTAGAATTAACAAAATAAAGCTAAGAAATTACCGATTAAAAAAATTTATTCCTACCCTGAATAACAGAAAAGGTTTTCTCCCCTTTTTAAAGGGGATACGGCGAATCCGAGGGGATTTTTTATGTACTACAGTTAAAAATCCTCCACCGCAAGCGGTCCCCCTCCTTTACAAAGGAGGAAAAAATTAATCCAACTTTTGCATCTTCAATCGATATTTCATAAGCCATTTATCAGGCAAAATACAAGACAAGAATCTCATTCACTTGGAATAACCACTATAAAGTGAAATATCTTTTCATTTCTTAGCATCAGAAATAGCTTTTTGGACCACTTTCTCTGGAGAAACTGTTGGCTCGTAAACTGTAGGAGCTTTTTTGAGTCAGATATCCCCTACCTTCATGAAATTAGTTTTCATCCAGATTGGGCAAACAGCCGTGACGGAGATTCAGCTTTTTTTAAGTTCCTGATTTAAAGCTCTGGAATAGCTTCTAACAAATGCCTT
>Ga0247609_10006531_pt1 | contig 11216 bp, 11 predicted proteins | sample 172DNAGHGlowgp2_FD_193487 | JGI IMG/M metagenome (GOLD analysis project Ga0247609, IMG submission 193487) | Sheep rumen microbial communities from Palmerston North, Manawatu-Wanganui, New Zealand - 1728 DNA GHGlow gp2 | ecosystem: Host-associated > Mammals > Digestive system > Stomach > Rumen ... | reverse complement strand
TAACCGTGCTCCAGCAAGTACGCAATCTTGTAAGTCAACACACGCGTCTTACCAGAACCCGCACCAGCCACAACCAACGAAGCGCCGTCGCAATACTCAATCGCGGCGCGCTGCGGCTCATTGAAAGAATCAATCAGACTATCAAACATAACACGATTCGGGGAAAGCCGTTCTCAAACTGACTACTTAGGAAGAACCACCTTAGGAACAGGCAATTTCGGAAGAGCTAAATCATGAAACTCCACCGCCTTCGGCAACTTCACATACTTGCGGTTTACCACCGTCTTGATATACGCATCCTTCTGTTGCTTCATTACCAGCTTCCCCTCCGACCACGTCAGCTCCACATTCTGAGAGTCGCTCCCGTTGTCGCAAGAAGCACGGAACACAGCCTTATCCTTTTCCACACTGATCACTTTCAGTATCACCCACATCCCATTCGTGTTACCGCTGATGTAACCGTAGCACATCTCGTCGTCCATCCCAGGTACCGCCACAGAGTCGGCATACAAGTTCAGCACCATCTGCATCTTGTATTCGTCGTTCACAAAATGCCCTTTGAATGTCTGAGCAGTAGCAAGTGTAAACCCACCTGCCAACAATACCAACAATATTGCAATACGTTTCATAAGCGTTTATATTTTTACCTTTTGACAAACATTGCCTGAGCCTGCTTAATAATAAACTTCATGTAAATCAACGGTCTGCACGTCCAGATACCAAGTTTCTTGCAAGCATCTAAATCCTCTTCCGCACCAACTAATCGAGCCCTGATATTCTGAGTACTGACACCCCCCATGCGCATAGTCACCATATCCCTATGCACATATTTATATGGAATCTTATACTTATACAACAAACGAGCAATGATTTCGAAGTCTGCGCTGATTCTATAATTCGCCTCATAGAGTCCGTATTTTTCATATACCGAACGGCGCAAATACAATGAAGGATGAGGCGGCATATAACCCAGACGTACCATCCAAGGACGGAAAAGTCGTCCAGAATAATAACGAACCCTCTTCTCGTCATCAACACTTACAAAATGAACATCCCCATAAATGGCATCTATTTCTGATGAAAACGTAGTTGCAATCAACTCCAGCACATCTTTAGTAGTATAAAAATCATCACTATTAAGAAGGCCTATGATATCTCCCGTGCACCTACTTACACCTTTATTCATAGCATCATAAATTCCCTTATCAGGCTCGGAGATCCAATGCATTCGTCCATCAAACACAGGCTCATACTTACAAATAACGTCTAACGTGCCATCCGTTGAGCCACCGTCAATGACCCAATATTCGATATCCTTGTATGTCTGATTTAGAACAGATTGAAAAGTTCTTTCAATAGTTTGTGCGCTATTAAATGTGGCTGTTATAATTGATATTTTCATTAACTTGTCTTAATTCAGTTTGCAAAATTACACATTTTTATCTAAACAGCAAAGAAAACATCAAGAAAATAAGCCTTTTTGATAGCAGCCTTTTAATTATCACATTTATTTATCATAACTCAGTCATCAAATGCAATATATTGATGTCTCATATTTAATAAGACACAATCCCATTATTTTTTTATTGTTTGTTTTTGTATCTTCAAAGATTATTCGTATCTTTGCAAAAAATTGATATAACGACAAAGAAGTCACCCATGACAGATAAATGCGTCATATATAACTTTGAGCAACGATATCGCGAAGGTATATTTCGACTAATAGAAGAAGAATGGCATCCACAGTGGATTTTTGGTGACAGCAATGAGAATATTGCTCCGTTACCCGACGACCTGCTACCATCAGAAAGAGTCAAACACATTCATAATGTCCGATTCGGCCCTTTCTATTGGCAGCAAGGTGTTGTTGGACAAATCCGGAACTATGACACGCTTCTCATGTTAGGCGAACTGTATTGTTTGTCCACCTGGGTTATATTACTGCTTCGACATACGCTATTTACCAAGAAACGCGTATTCCTATGGAGTCACGGATGGTATGGGAAAGAAAGCCTGATTAAGAGAATCATAAAACAATGGTTCTTTTCTCTGTCCGACGCGACATTCCTTTACGGCCATCATGCAGAGAAAACAGCACAGGAACAAGGATACAAAAAAGACAACTTACTTGTAATCCACAATTCTCTAAACTATGAATTACAACGTAAAATCAGGGACCGGCTAAAACCTTCAAACATCTATACCAAACACTTTGGGAACAACTTTCCCGTATTGATTTTTATCGGCAGGCTCACACCGATAAAACGACTTGACCAATTAATCACAGCTTTGGCTCTATTACACAAACGAGGTTCCGATTATAATCTGGTATTTGTAGGTGAAGGTTCCGAATACACCTATCTGCAAAAAATGATTCAAGAAAAAGATTTATCGAGCCGTGTATGGTTCTATGGTTCATGCTATGATGAAAGCGTAAATGCAGAATTATTATACAATGCCGACTTATGCATTGCCCCAGGTAATGTGGGTCTGACAGCAATGCATTCAATGGTGTATGGCACTCCTGTAATGACGCATAATGACAAAGCTTGGCAAATGCCTGAATTTGAAGCGATATCGGCAGGCCAGACAGGTGACTTTTTCATTCGGAACAATGTTGAAGACATGGCAAACAAAATTGATTTATGGTTTGAGAAAAATAAAGACATTCGTGAAAGGATAAGAAGAAATTGCTTCAATGAGATTGATACATTCTGGACACCAGCATATCAGATGAACATACTGAAACAGCAAATCAAATAAAGAAATGAATATAGGATATTTATATGCAAAAGCCGTAAAGAAACTACGTGGCAAGTGTATTTTAAATAGCCACATAGATAAAAGTTCCATCGTATTCTCCGGCTCAGATATTATTGATTCATCAGTTGGGAAATACACATACATCGGATACGACTGCCACATAGACAAAGCAGACATCGGCAGTTTCTGCAGCCTATCCGACCACATATTCATAGGCGGTGCGGAACATCCAATGAGATGGGTATCAACATCGCCCGTCTTTCAAAAAGTCAAAGGAGTCACAGAAAGAGGCAGCGGGGCATCAATAAAGCTGGCAAATCATGAAGTTGAAGTGTTTAAAAGAACCACCATCGGAAATGATGTGTGGATAGGACATGCAGCCGTCATCCGAACAGGAGTCACAATCGGACATGGCGCAGTCATCGGCAGCGGTGCTGTTGTCACAAAAGACGTACCTCCGTATGCAATAGTAGGCGGTATTCCTGCCCAAATAATAAGATATCGTTTTGATGAGCAAACGATCGACCGTTTAATCCGTTCACAATGGTGGGAATTACCTTTACACACATTAAAAACTAGTGCCAAGCACATTACAGACCCAATACGTTTTCTTAAAGACTTAGGAATTGATTAAGTAGCTATTTGAGGATGTTGTCACTGCTACTATCTTTCCACTTATACATCTTCACCCAATCAATGTCCATATATGCAGGGAATGATTTAGGGTCGACATGCCCTACCCATGAACCTCCTACCTGCATATCCATCATCAGATACATATCTATGCCAAATGGCCATTGCCCCTCTGCCTCGGAAAGGGGATCCTTGGGATAGACACACGTATCATGGCCATTCACACTATATATAATACAATCGGGAAGTATCTCTACTGCATATACATTCCATTTCCCATAATTGATATCGGCCTTAATCTGATGGCCCTTACTTCCGTATTGTAATGTATAATAGGTATGGATAGTTTGGTATGCAAATTTATTTCGATTCACATATTCCATGATGTCAAGTTCTGCATATCCCTTTTTCTGGGTGTCGTTCTTTCCGTCTTCCCGTAATGTCCAAATAGCTGGCCAGGTTCCTTGCGCACCCTTGACCCGAACCCTTACTTCAATCTTTCCATAACCGACATAGCGCTTGTTTTGGGTCGTAAGGCCTCCTGTGAGGAATTGTGCAGTATCATTAGGAGCGATACCATTGTTTCGGCGAGCAAAAATGCGTAGCTTTCCACCGCTGACCCGATACAATTTAGCATGATCAGACCAGTATCTCCCACAATTGTATGGTATTCGTTTCATAAAAGACCACGAGCAGGTGTCGATGGTATTTCCGTTGAAATCATCCTGCCACATTAACTCATACTCTCGTCGTGTATCCATCTGCGCATTTATGCATGAACAGATTATTGTGGAACAGAAAAAACTCAGGAATATTATCCTGTATGCTATATGATTTCTCATTTTCTTAAAATTGAAAAAATGAAGATTTGAAGAATTGAAGTTAATACATCTCCTTCAATTTGTCCAAAACTCTCTGCAATACCTTCATTCTACTATTATCACCTTTGGTGGTCATCAAGAATCTCTCTCTCCAATAACGGCAACGATATATTTGCCGGAAATGGTGTAAGGATTTTTCTAAAGGATAGCCATTCTTGGCATGATGTTTTAAGGCTGCCTGAATAATATTCATTTCATAATCGAAATCGGGTTGACGCTCTGATGTGAGATGTAAATAACGCATGTTTTTATCATAACGGAAATAAGCCCCCCAACGATGCATTAATCGCCAATGTATATCATCTTCTTCTCCATACATAAAAACAGATTCGTCAAACAACCCCACATCTTCAAACATATCACGCCGTACGAAGAAACATGAACCGGAAAAGTACTGCCAACGTGGTATGTAATAATCTAAACGGTTGCATACAGCTTCCAACAGAGTACGCAAATATCCATTCATCATCAGAGTACACATAAATGAACTTCTACTCTCACGCTTTTCTGTCAGCATCTGTTTCATTCCATACATACAAAGTTTGGGATCTGATTCGAATGCATTCAACGGTTTTGCAAAAAAAGGAGATGCCAGCCTCACATCTGGATTCATAATCAATATAACAGAAGCGGAGCTATGACGGATGCCAATATTATTACCCTGACCATATCCTCCATTATGGGTGTTTTTTAACAATACAATATCCTCTCCCCAAAGTTCATACAAGTCGTCAAACATTCTATCGACTTTGAGACTGCCATTATCGACAACAACAAGTTCTATATCCTCTAATGGAATATCAGCATATTTTCTGATACTATTAATACAGTCAAATATGTCTTGTTCTGAATTATATGTAACAATAACAACTGATACTCTCTTCATTGTTTTTTTAAGCTATGGATTTTAGTTATTTTGTCTTTTATTCTATGTCTATACTCTATCAAATAAGGAACCATCGGTATCTGACGTGCATACTTATTGGGCATAATCGTTTGCAAAAACATAGAAGACCTGACTGCTAAACTCAGTAACGTACCGTAAAATACAGAATTACGTCTTACGACCTGAACCATCGAACGTGCATATTCAACATCAATACCGTCAGCCATAGCACGGTTATAGAGGAATAAAACGCCATTGAATAATGCAGAGTTATATTTATCTCCTGAATAGTCCTTATACATTCTATAATACTTCTCAATGGCATATAGAGTACTGTTCTTGTGAGACAACGACGCAAATTTCTTAGATACAGACTCTTTTCGCAGACCTATCCGATACCCCAAATCGGCCGGACAATCAAAATAACTATACTTTAGCCCCGCCACTAAGGTCTGGACATTAAAGTCGGCATCTTGTAGCGATAATAATTTTTCATCCCACTTGATATTTGCCATACGCAATGAATCAACACGATAGATATTGTTCCACACGACGAAAGGCAATTGTCTGCGAGCAAATACATCCAGATCATCTTTGTATATAGGATATCCGTAAGAGGATTGATGAGCGACATCGGTGTAAACATCATCTATAATAACACCTGTTGGAAAAACCATAAAATCCAACGATGGGTTAGACTCCATTGCATTCACTCTCGTTTCGAGGCAATGTGGTAGAACATAGTCGTCATTGTCAAAAAAAATAATATACTTGCCTTGAGCCTGTTCCATACCAATATTCCGACAGGTCTGTGCCCCTTTAGGCGAACGATTACGCCGTATTATCCTAATACGGGAATCCTTGTACGGCAATTGGTTTAGTACAGTAATTGTATCCTCATCAGACCCATCGTCAACCACTAACAATTCCCATAATTGGAAACGATTTGCTCTTATTGATTCTATCATATATAGAGTCTGTTCCAATTTATTGTAAACGGGCATTACAATTGACAACATCGGGATTTTATTCATGCCTCATCGTTCTCCTTTCTTGCTTCATCCTGCGGAATAGGATATAATACTGGATAATAATAAATCATCGCAAATAAATAAAAGACAAAGAACACCTTATAAACCTCAAAACACATCATGAACATAAATGCGACAGTACCAAGCATTAACAAAAGAGCAGTCCGGTCTAAATGATTCCAAATACGCTTAATTGCCACAATACAACAATAGGCAAACAAAGCGATTCCGATCAGCCCTCCATATATAAGAACAGAATATATAAAGTTATGAGGCCCTATTGCAAAACTATTCATCTCTGTGACATACCAATCCGCGTCAACTCGTCCCCATCCAATTATTGGCGACTCTGCAAACTTTTTGGCTGCAGCATCCCACATTTCCGTTCGGTTTGTAAAGGTCATATCTTTTCCTAAAACGTCTTGAATTAAATATGCAGCCAATTCGTTATTATGCAGTTCTTCCCCTTGAAAACAAACAAAGCATTGGAATAGCACATAAAAAGCAAAAAAACCGACAAGCGCATATTTCAATAGTTTCTTGGAAGGGATAAGGCACAACAGACTAAATAGAATGATATTAGCAATAGAATTCATGGAGCCAACCAACAACAATGTTATGACCGAGACCAAAGCTACGCCTACAGTATTCAATATCCATTTCTTATTATATGGTGCACATAATATAGAAGATATCATCGCACACATCATTCGGCATCCCATCTGGTTACGATTTCCGCCTAATAAAAAAGAATCAAATTCATCTTCTGCCGCAAACATCCAGTCAGGAAACACAACCATAATAACAAGATTAAGATATACTACTGCCGAGAAGAGTATACATATCGAATACAACAGAGTTTTCCATTGGTTAGAATAATAAGCAAAGATACATAGGAGGCTGAATATTTCCATCACATCGTATAATGCAGTTTTTATATCTGTGCCCTGTATTGTCGTAAATACGACGATCGAAATCATATATATAAACACGGCCAAGCCGTATTGTGACATCTTCATCCCTTTAATATACAACATGCTTATCACTACAAAGTTTAAACACATTAGGCCAAAGACCAGATATGATATCGGCTGCAAAAAGCCAAACACAGTAAACGTAATTACCATGCGTGTGAAAAGAATTACAGAAAACCATATCGGTAAAACTTTTGTGTTTTTTATGTCAAACTTTAGCGGTATTGTCATGACCATAGACATAAAACTATAACTTAATCAAACGGCCCAGTATATTTTGGAATTCAGAAGTATAAAAACTATTAAAACCTGCAGAGGCAGTAAATGTCATTTCTCCAAAATAAGGTTTACCGGCCACTTCATAGAAATCAACTCGAATTTCGGGGAATCCCTTCGATAAACGAGAAGCGGCCTCCAACATAGCATCCAAGCTATATGGACGAGGTATCGGCTCTTTAGCTAGTATATAATGAGGCAATGACACAGAGTACTCAGGATGGAAGTTCCAGTCTAAATCATATACGCCAACCACACAGGATTCTTTTGTCCGATTGTAACATGCCCAAATGTATGCTGGCTTACCATCAAACGACCATATCTTATAATCAACCAAAGAAGTTGACTTAATCGGTTGTTTTGTATTGTCAAGTAATTGCTCTGCAATGATACATGGAACTATTTTATCATAATGAGGTTCTCCCATCGAACGGCCAAACTTAGAACCAAGCAAGTGCGCAAATTCAGCAGTCCAAAAAACAGTATCTAAAGACTGTTTATCTATACAGATTAAAGCATCACCGCTACCATGATTTGTTTTCATTACGAATTGGTTAGGCAACTTATCCCATTCAATATCCGTAGCTTTATCCCACTTTCCTATCAATGGTACCAACATATTCTCAAAGCCACAATTCGCTACATACTCCCGTACCCTGTACTTATCTGCCAATTCGGGCCACCTTGATGTATCACCATAAAACTTTAGCCAGTTTATCTTCTCGTCAAGACTTTGCGGATTTTTCCATTTCAGAAACGCCCCTCTTGAACGTCGGTAATGAAGACTAACCAAAGCCTTCGGTGATAGTCGTCCCAAAATGGCATAAATAATATTCCAGATATATCTCATCATCAATTGCTTTGCTATTTTCGTTTTATGATTTCACGTATAGTGTAGCGTTCTTTCCTGCACAATGATCCATACCAGATAACAGGTAAACATAGAATGGCAGAGACAATCAAAGTATAGACAAACCTATACTCAATGTCTATAAAACGTGTGAATATAAAACATGTCATTGTTAACATCAAAACCGGTAAAACGACACGCATACATACATGTCCCACAAAATGTCGAATTGACAATCCTGCTGTATATTTCAAGAATGGCAAACGCAAACAAGCACAAAGAATTTCTACCCCAAGATAGCAATACATTGTACTCTCAACGGGAAACCCTTTCACCAAACATATCCACGCAATAGGCAAAGTCATCAGCTTAATGGTATTAATTACCAAAGAATAGTTGCGTATTTTTCCTATAGCCTGATTTGCGATTCCCAATCCGATTGTTATCTGATCAATTAAAGCAGCAATCAAGACATATTGACAAAAAACGACACAATAATCTGGAACAGACTTCAGCCAACAATCCAAAACATGAGGCATTTCCCATACTAATGGAATGACAACTATCGCCATCAGCAAAAAAGCGAACTTGCTCGCAGATTCCGACTTTGACAACATCAAATTACGATTAGCATTACCTTCAGACTTAACGATTTGAGGACTCATAGCATTTTGTACCGACTGAGCGACAAATTGTACGGCTCCTGTAACCTGTATGGCGATTCCGTATGCACTATTAATAACCTCTCCAAAGAAATGATTCAATACGACAGCCAATCCTTGTGTGCGCCCCACTATACAACCCGTACTATAAATGGTCCATCCAGCAAAGCTACTCATCTGACGCATCATTTTGGTGTCGAATCTTCTGGGAATGAGACAACATTCACTATATTTAAAGATTCCATAACCTGCTAATGCAACTAAATTAAACACAGCAATTCCCGTCACAATTAATGCATACACAACCAGTCGATTTGAGGGTATCTGATAAAGTGTGAAGACCAAGCCGAGTTTTAAAGCACCATCAATAACATCAACAATTGAAATAAATACAATATTCTCCCTTGCGATAAACAATGCCCTAAATGGAGCGGTAATAAATGACACAAACAGCGACATCACCAATATCAGATATACAGAATTTGCTACAGCTTGACGTGATGCATCAATATTTAAAATACCAGAATTGAACACCAATGGCCGGACAAGAACAAATAGGAGTACCAAAAGGATGCCCCATAAATAGTGAAGCAAAAGACCGCTTGAAAACATCTTATGAACACCATCATTATCTCCTTTCCCATAAAGAAAAGAAAGATGACGCTGAGTAGAAACAACCATCGCATTTGTAATAAAACCCAACATAGAAATCACACCTCCAACCAAAGAGAAGATTCCATAATCTGACTCGCCCAAAGCATCAAGTACAATGCGGGCAGAATAAAGCGACATACAGATATTCAGTAATGACCGTATATTCTGCGCCAGAGTATTAACTATTACACGCTTCGAGGAACTCATTGCAAGGTTTAAAAGCTATGGTTGTTATAAAACTTTGCACTATGCAAGCTTATTCACAAATTTACTTATATTTTAAACATATCTGCTATTTGTCCTTTTAGTACAACTAAGGAAGTTACTATAACAGAAAGGAACAACATACCGATTACGAATATCATACGCTTAGGACCGGTAGGTTTTATAGGAACAGAAGCTCCCTGCAACACGGTAAACGCAGGAACTTTTTCTTGCAGCTTTGACTTGGCCGCTTCAAGCTGGGCTTTCATGGCTGTATATGTCTGATACTTCAATGACATATCGTTTTCCAGTTTGTCGCGTTCGGATATGTATGCCTGCAATATGATGTCTTTATGTGTATCTGAGTATTCGCTATACTTCGCTAATGCCAAATCGTATTCTATTTTAGCATTATCAAGTAACTCCTGATAATGATTCACGTCCACACGAGCCTTCTCTGTACGGTAATCAATTATAAATTGTTGTAACTTCATTCTTACCGAGTCTGCAATCGTTGCAGAAATGAGGGGGTCTTGATCTGTAACAACAATACTAATCACATTTGTCTTTTTATCAATATTACACACAATAAGGTCTTTCATCTTCTCCACAATCCTCACTTGATTACGAGACAAAATAAATGACTTTGAGTGATTCTCTTCTTGATTACTTCCTGCCACATCGACTGGAGGTGACATTAGATTATTTATTTTGCTAATCAACCAGGTAAAAGGAACTTTCCAAATTGCTTTCTTCTGATGTTTTTCAAGATAATCATAATACGTTGTATTTATCTCCCCATCAAGGCTCTTGATTCTAATATCAAATAGTTGTACCAAGAAATCATTTGATTCAAACAATTCTGGATACAACAAGGGAAATATTGCATCACTCGACTCCATATTACCAATATCGAATCCTAAAGAAGAGGCAATAGATCCAAGAGCACTTCCTGTTGTTGCACTGGCAGCTTCTGGAGCCAACTTCACAGTACATGTATACGTTCTTGGGACACAAAGAATCAATGCACTTGCAATAACAAACGTTACAATAAGAACTTTTACGAAAAGCTTTTTGCGTTGCAACAACAAGCTTATTACTACTCTCAAATCGATTACATCGTTTTTCTTATTATCAATCATACACAAATGTACATTTCTATTTTAAGATATTAGCAATCGTTGCGACAACAGCTGCTATGGAAGCTGATGAAGAACCTATACTGAGAACCTCTGCAGTTGATAACTTGTTCTTGTTCTTCTTCGATGGCACTACTATCTGACAGCCTGGTTGGATAGCAGAACCAGAATGATGAGATAATAACTGTGCAGAACCATTCATATAAATAGCATATACACGGTTTTTACGGGCGTTATCTCCATAGCCTCCGGCACGCTTAATA
>Ga0247609_10006529_pt1 | contig 11221 bp, 10 predicted proteins | sample 172DNAGHGlowgp2_FD_193487 | JGI IMG/M metagenome (GOLD analysis project Ga0247609, IMG submission 193487) | Sheep rumen microbial communities from Palmerston North, Manawatu-Wanganui, New Zealand - 1728 DNA GHGlow gp2 | ecosystem: Host-associated > Mammals > Digestive system > Stomach > Rumen ... | reverse complement strand
TCGGGTGGTCGTACACCGGAAGTCCGCCCGTCTGGGTAATCTGGTAGCCCTTCGGCAGGTCCGGATAGAAGTAGTTCTTGCGGGTCCACATCGCGTTCAGGTCGATTTCGCAGTTCAGGGCGAGGCCTAAGCGAATGGCGTATTCCACAGCCTTCTTGTTCGGCACGGGCATGGCACCCGGCATACCGAGGCAAACAGGGCACACGTGCTTGTTCGGGGTCGTATTCACTTCGATTTCGCAGCCGCAGAACATCTTGGTTTTAGTCGCGAGCTGGCAATGGATTTCAAGACCGATAACAGGACAATAGTTAGGCATAAAAACTCCGTAATTTTACGGGGTATAAAATAGCATTTTTTTTGCTAGACTTCGTCCAAAGTCACGACGAGGGCATCCGAAAGGCTGCGGAAGTTTGCACATTCGGTAAGGATGCAGTCGGCTCCGTTCACAAACGCGGTCGCAAGGCGCAGGGACTCCGCTTCGGTAATCTTGTGGTTCGTCTTCTGCGAAGCGGCGTAGAGTTCGGCCGCCTTCACCGAGATTTCGGCATTCACCGGACACACCTTCACGTTCTTCGAATGCTCGAAGAACTCGCGGTACTGGCGCGCCAGCACGCCCTCGCCATTTTCGAAGGCGTGGCGGCCAATTTCAAACAAAGTAACAGGCGATACAAGAACCTGAATATTCTTCTCGTACACCATGTCGAGCACTCCCGACACCGCCGGGTAAAAATCGGGATGCATCTGCAATAGCCGGACCAGCGGGCCGGAATCCAAGAAAAGAATGCGGCTCTGTCCGATATCCCTTATCACTCGTAGATTTCCATGTAGGCGATGTCTTCGCGCATGCCGGCACGCACCATCTTGAAGCGCTCGGCCTTCGGGTAATAGTACCAGATCATCCACTCGCCCGCCATATCGGTGCGCTTGGTCTTGATGGCAATGGGCTTTTCGCCCTTGTAGAATTCACGCTTGTGCGGAATCACCGGTTCGAACGGCCTGTAGGTATGCACGGTCTCGCCCGCCTTACGTTCGACAAATCCCTTGCCGCCCTTACTCCAGGTAATATACACGGCGCCGTTTTCGTCCTTCATCTCTTCGCAGCTGTCAAAGCCGCTACCGCACCAGAGGAACTTCTTAAACTTGAGTTCCACCTCGGGCATGTTGAAGTTTACGACCTTGCGCGTATTGCCCTTGTAATTCTCGTAGTCCCCTTCAAGCTTGTACTGGCCGACATTATACTCGTTACAACCGCGCTGAGCCACTTTCACCTTGCGGCCCGTCACGGCAATATCTACCGAGCAGCCTTCTTCCTGATAAGCAAAGCGCGCGCGTCCGTTGGATTCCCGGATTTCGAGATTGCCCATCTCGATTTCGGCGCGGTTACCCTCGGGGCCATTCTGGATAATCACGTCGAACCGCTTGGGGTTGTTGGGGGATTTCTTCAAAAAGATACTTCCCGTCGCAGAGGCGTACTCGCCACTCAGGTCAAGCGCTTCCTGCTGGAAGCGAGCCAGTTCTGCACGGCGCACCCACACTGTACCCATTTTACAGTCGATAGGCACATATGTCGGGGGTTCCTTAGGGTCCACCTCGACCCAGGTCACCACCTTTTTCTTCTTGGTCTTTGTCTTGACGCGGCCCTTCTTGTCTTTCACGGGGCGACCCTTCTTGTCGGTCACCTCGACTGTCTCCTTGACCCAGGAGACCTTCTGTACTTTGTCCTTAGGAATAGGGAGTTCCTTTATCCAGTCGGACTTGGAAAGTTCACCAACGGGGGCTGATTCACTAACAGCGTTCCCAATTTTACGGTATACGGGGAGTGTTTCCTGTGCAAAAGTGATTGCAACGAGCAAAGTAACGATAAAGCAGACTATTCTTTTCAAAACTAACCTCTCAGGCGGGAAATCTAACTTTTTTTAGCAGATTTTTTGACGTTTTTTCGTCGAAGTTACCTTGTTTTTACTAAACTTTTGGCATATTGAATTACCAAAGGAGAATTCAGAGATGAAAAAGATGATCCTCGCTTCTTGCATCCTGGCGGCAGCCGTTTTTGCCGCTCCGGAAGCAGCACCCGCCGCAGCTCCCGCTGCCGATGCGAAGGCTCCCGCTGCAGCACCCGCTGCCGAGGCCGCTCCCGCACCTGCAGCCGAAGCCCCCGCTGCTGAAAAGGCCGCACCTGCAGCCGAAGCCCCCGCGACAGAAGCCGCTGCGCCTGCCGCCGAAGCTGCTCCCGCAGCCGAGGCAGCACCTGTAGCCGAAGCCGCTCCGGAAGCCCCCGCTGCTGAACCCGCTGCCGAAGCAGCCCAGGAAGCCGCTCCCGCAACAGAAATTGCCGCTACCGAACCTGCAGCCGAAGAACAGGTTGCCGCAGCCGACGAGCAGAAGCCGGCCAAGAAGAAAAAACGCCGCAAAAAGAAAAAAATGATCCAGAACGCCGTGCTCGAAACCCCGAAGATCGCATTCGACATCAATGCAGACTTCGAATTGGAAGCCGGCAAGGTCTTCTGGACCAGCGAAGATGACAAGTATGCAGACAACCTTGAAACCTGGAACGGCGAAGCCAACTTCGCAGTTCTCGCCGAAGGCGAAGACTTCAAGGGCAAGATCGCCGTTGCCTTCTACCCCGGCGACCTGAAGGACGAAGGTTACGCAACCAAGTCCGCCAAGAAGGAAGCATTCCGCAACGGTCAGAACGGCCACGAAGACGACTACTTCAGCCTTGACGAAGCCTGGGCCTTGCAGGAAACTGAAATGTTCAGCTTCAAGGTCGGTCGTTGGGACAACACTGACAAGAACGGTGACTACTTCGGTGGCTACATCGACGGTTACCTGACCGGCTTCATGTCTACGCAGGAATCCGAGAACCAGCTGCAGTTCGGCTTCACCCCGTCCGAGACGATGGACATGTACGTGTCCCTCATCAGCCAGTCGGCCAACCTCAACAAGGGTGACCTCCGCGCCGTGTTCAACTTCCACAACCTCGAAGCGCTCAACAACATGAAGATCCAGCTCGGCTACCGCAGCAACATCTTCGACGTTGTCTACGACTCCGATGCCGAAATCAAGCACAACGTGTCCCTCAAGGTGAACGTTCCTATCATTAGCTCCCTCAGCCTCTTCGGCGAAGTGGCCCTCATGAACCTGAGTGCCGATGACGACATGGTCATGCCCATTACCGGCGGTGTCGCAATCGAAACTCCCGTCGTTGACCGCATCATCCTCGAAGCCGAATACATCGGCGACCGCTACGAACATCCTGAGTTCGTTTCCGGTGGCAAGCACGTGAAGGACGTCCTTGGTGCCGTCTACGTCGAGAAGGCATTTACCGACCGCTTCAGCCTCTCTGCCGGCTTCCACAGCTTCGGCAGCACGAAGGACTGGATGCTCTCCGGCAACCTTGTCGGCCGCATCAATTAAGACCGCTCGTTCGACGTCTCGGGTGCGGAACCTCCGGTTCCTCACTCGCTCTCGCAACCGCCCCAGTTTAATAACTGGGGCTTTGTTGCTCACCAACTAAGCTTAACGGCTTAAATTTCAAAGAGCTCGCCATTCGGCGGGCTCTTTTTTTACGGTCATCCTCCGAAGGCTACAGCGCGGGGACTGCCGTGGCCTGACGCTCGGGCAGGTTCTTCCAGTAACGCACGGGCAGGCAACGGCGCAACAGCCGCGGGTTCTCGCGTTCCTTGATGGCGATGGACTTGTAGTAGTCCTGCCACAGCCGAGTAAAGTCATCCGTATTGATTGCCTTCACCAAGGCCGCATCGTCGGGAATATCAACCACACGGCACGCTCCGGCATGTTCATGGAGCAACGCGTAACGGCGTTTCGCATCGTAGATAACCCACTTCTCCTCGGCAAACCTGTTGGTAAAATGAGATTCCAGCATGAGCAGGATATCGTATTTCGGCTCGATCCTGGCCACATAGAAATTTCCAGGAGCCTTCGAGAAGCGCACCATGCCGAGCATGCCTCCGGCTTCGTGCCGCACGGAGCCCGCCAACTTGTACAACGGGAGCATCTCGGGAGACGCGGGATTCTTACCGTAATTCGGGTCGTCGCCCGCAAAAAGCTTGCGGAGGAAGGCAAGTATTTGCATCTCAACCCCCTCCTCCTCGGAGAGGAACGCCGTCTCGAGCAGGTTCAGCACATCCTCACTCGCATAGTTCACAATAGCACGTCGCAAGCGCATCGCGGAATCCTCGTTCGTCTCCACGCGGAAATTCTGTTGGAATAGATCGCCAACCGCATCGTTATCGCGGTCCGGAACAAATCTTTCCACGTCAAGATGCTGAGAATAGATTTCGAAGACAGCGCTCAAGAAGCCGTCGAATGTAGAATCGTATGAAATACAGATAGACATGGGCTTACCCTACCGCCAAAAGTTGCGGTCCAATTGTTGCTGCCGGCGCAAGCGTCGGCGAAGGCAGCGCGAGCGTAGTTGGCGGGTTGAACAGATCCAGTTGTTGCGACTTCGCGGGTGCGAGCAACAGGGGGCGTATCATCTCGGGATAGAACTGCCGGACACCCGCGGGTATGTCGGGATGGTAGATGAAGTATTTCGCCCGCTTGAGGACAACACCCATCTTCTTGAGGGTTTCTAGGCGTATCTTGCAGTACCTTCGGCTCGAGACTATAAGTTGCGCCGACTTTACGCCGATACCGGGAACCCGCAGAATCAACTCGTAGTCCGCCGTCTGCAGGTCAACCGGGAAGAACTCTGGATGCCTCAGTGCCCAGCCCGCCTTCGGGTCGAGATTCAGGTCCAGGTTCGGGTGCTTCGCGTCGAGAATCTCGTCGTAGTCGAACTTGTAGAAGCGCATGAGCCAGTCCGCCTGGTAAAGCCGGTGTTCGCGCACCAGAGGCGGCTTGGTAGTCAAGGCAGGCAGGCGCTTGTCGGCATTGACGGGCACGTATCCCGAGAAGTACACTCGCTTCAGGCGCTGCTGCTTGTAGAACCCCGCCGACAGTGTAAGAATCTGCAAGTCGCTCTCGCCCGAGGCTCCCACGATCATCTGCGTGCTCTGCCCCGCAGGTAAAAAGTTCGGAGTATACCTCCCCCGCGAACCGCCATACTCGATTTTGCGTTCGGCAAAGTAATTCATCGGAGCGTACACGGAGGCGTAGTTTTTCTCGGGCGCGAGGTATGTAAGCGACCGCTCCGACGGCACCTCGATATTCACGCTGGTGCGGTCGGCATAGAGCCCCGCCTCGTGAAGCAGCGCCTCGGATGCCCCCGGAATGCTTTTCAGGTGGATATATCCGCCGAACCTGTGGACTCGACGCAGTTCCTTCGCCACCCGCACGAGCCGCTCCATCGTGGCATCGGGAGACCCCACTACCGCGGAACTCAGGAATAGGCCCTCGATATAGTTGCGGCGGTAAAATTCCAGTGTGAGGTCTATAACCTCCTTCGGGGTGAATGTCGCTCGCGGGATATCGTTGCTCCGACGGTTCACGCAATAGGCGCAGTCGTACTTGCAGGCATTCGAAAGCAGTATTTTCAGGAGCGAAACGCAACGCCCGTCCGAAGACCACGTGTGGCAAATGCCAGCCGGGCAAGCATCGCCCAAGCCTCGCGGCGGTGCAGAACGACGCGAGCCGCTCGATGTACACGAAACATCGTACTTGGCGGCGGCAGAAAGAATATTCAGCTTTTCACGGACATTCATACCATACTCATTTATTCACTTGAACCTTTGTGCAGTATAAATATAACACATAGTGAACAAAAAAGCAAGCACCATCTTCACAATTTTTACCTATCTTTTATTGCGAAACAAAAAAGGAGCCTAAGATGGCGGGCATAACGTACGAAATTGACGACAAGAGCATCCTGGAACAAATCAAAAGCGACGCAAAACGCATTGCTGAAGAACTCGTAGAAGCAGCACACCTCGGAAAAGGCCAAATCGTGGTCATCGGCTGCAGTACCAGCGAGACGCTCGGGCAAAAGCTCGGGAGCCATTCCGTACCCGAAGCGGGCAAGGCCATTTTCGAAGCGCTCCAGGGCGTATTCGCACCGCGCGGCATCTACATCGCCGCACAGTGCTGCGAGCACCTGAACCGGGCCATCATCATCGAGCACGAGGCCGTTCCAAATGCCGACATCGTGAACGTTGTCCCGCAGCCCAAGGCCGGCGGGTCGTTTGCCACCGCCTGCTACAAGGCATTCAGGAATCCCGTAGCCATCGAGCATATCAGGGCCGATGCGGGCCTCGACATCGGCGGCACCCTCATCGGGATGCACCTGAAAGAAGTCGCGGTCCCCCTCCGCCTTTCGCAGAAGACCATCGGGCAGGCATCCGTTATCGCCGCCCGCACCCGCCCGAAGTTTATCGGCGGTGAACGCGCCGCCTACGACGAGCGCCTCAAGGACGGCTATCCGAAATTCTAAAGTTCCTTGTGGCGGTGCATCGCCCGGATATTCCTGGGCAGCACTTCCTTGTGCCACTTGATCCACTCGTCATAATAGATATACTGGCGTTCGCGCTGCCTAAAGACGCGCCCGTGGACAACGCGCCTGCCGTTCTTCTCCTCAACAGGAATCACGACATGCAGGCATTCATGGTAAACCACTCCCGCAACCGCATAGAGCGGGCAGTTCGCGGCATCGTACCCCTTGCTTATGCTTATCAGGTGGAATTCCTCGCCCGTCAGCGGGTCCTTGCGCACGGAATGGTAACTCAGCCCACCCACACGGTTACTCCACGTAATGCGGCACTGCAGGGAATCCTCGAAATACGTGTGGTTAATCGCCTCTAGCACGTCGTCAAGATTAAAGTACTTGCCCTTCGGCCTTATGGGCGGTAGCCTCCCCCCGCTCTCGAGCGGAGCGCGCCCCTTGTCAACAAGCACCTGGTCTACCACGGTCCAAAAGCGCGCCACCAGGTCCTTGACAATTTCCTTGTTTTTCTTGGTCTTGCGCTTTACGGCATGTTCGGCCCACTCGGCAGCAAGTTCACGCGCCGCGGCAAACTCGGGCGCCGCCATGTATTCGGGCAGCAAGACTTCCGGATGCCCGAACAAGAAATTCGCCTTGCACCTTATGCTGCGCTTCATGCGCGGGTTGTACTTGAAATGCACGAGGCCGTTCGCGGAACACTTCGACATCTTGCGGGCAAGCGAAGGGTCCGGACCGGCGGGTTCAACAAGCGGCAGGCCCAGCTGGTCGAAAAAATCCATCTGTCCGGAGCCACTCATCAGCCCAGTACCCCTTCAAAAACGTTCATCGACAGGAGCCCGCCAAAATAGCTTTCGGGGAGTTCAAGGCCGGCATAATGTTCCGAAATACCGACGAGCGCCTCCTCGATATTGTCGGGAAGGTAAACGACGTAGCTCTCGTTCTGCGGAGTCTGGAGAGTCTCGGGCCTGCAGAAGCACGGGTCCGTCTGGCTAAAGTACATGCGGCACGATACCGGGCGGAATCCGTAGATGCGGCAATCGCCCTTCCTGTCCGAAAACGGGCACGGGACCCACTGCGCGAAATAATCATGCAGAGCGAGGTCTTCAGCCTCGTCTTCCGAACCTACGAATTCCAGGCGTTTTTCAAACAAGTTATTAAAGGTATCCGTACGAAGGCGGCAAGATTCCATCACCGTAATCAGGTCGTCGCGTTCACGCAATTTCTGGTACAGAAAAATCAGTTCGAAGGGTTCCACCGACATCGGATAATGGTGGCAACAGTTCCCGCAAGCAGCCCTGCACTGAATAGGCTTTTCCTGCTGCGGCAGAACCGCCTTCAGGTAGGCATCGTATGCGGCATGGTAGTCTTCCGCAAACGACACGATACTCGCAAGTTCCGCCTTGAGGTTGTCGGGACCAATGGCATAGTCGCGTCCGAGCCGTTCCGCAATCGCATCCAGGCGGTCACGTTCCGCACCCAGCAAAGACCCCAGGCGCATCTCGGCAATCCTGTAGGCTCGGGTCGGAAAATAGTCGCGACAAAGTTCCATCGGGCACAAATATATCTTCATTAGCCGCTTTTGTCCATTTTAGACGGGAAAAAAAGACTTTTGAGCCATAAACACCAGGAATACCCCATAAAAGCAAAACAATTCATACAAAGAAAGTTATTTTTTACTTATCGAATTCCTTTCAAAAACTCGCTTTTTAGGAATGGTCTATGAAACGTATAAAGAAACTGTGGTTGTATACGGCGCTTGCGCTCACTGCAGGGATCGCGGGCTGTAACCTGTTCAACCCGACCGAATCCGTAAACATCAACTCCGACGACGTGGATGCCCTCACCTACGAAGGCTATATCTATTTCCGCAAGGCCGAATATACCCAGGCAAGGGTATACTTCGAAAAGGCGCTTGCCGTGGATTCTACCGCCTCGGAAGCATGGTACGGGCTCGCCAAGAGCGTTCTGAACCAGCAGAAGCTGAACGTTTTCGAAATGCTCAAGTACGCGAACTCGAAAAACGGCCAGAGCGGATTCATGAACATGGACGATTCCACCGCCGAGCACTACAAGAACGGCATCGATTCCGTAATGAAGGTCCTCAACCCGTTCATCGACAGGGACTCTACCGACAGGACCGACAAGAAGGTGACGTTCAAGACCATTTCGGCCAGCTACACGGTTCTCCACCTTACCAAGGCCGCACTTATTCTCCGCAACTCCTCTAAAGACCTGACCAAGATGTTTAACGTTTCCACGAACCCGCCCTCCATCGACATCGACTGGAGTTCCATGAAGGAAATGGGCGAAACGGCAGTGGAACTGTTCGGCACCCTAGGCGATATCGGCCAGGCCGTCGCAGCCGACCCGAGCATCGCTACCGAAGTGCTGCGTTCCTATGTGCCGGAGGCTGCCCTCCTCTCCGATAGCGGCCTCACCGTTGCCACCGAGACCATGGCATCGTACCTCATTACCGCAAGCGACGCCGTCGAGAAGAGTTCTGACGGCATCCTGAGCTATACCTCGATGGGCGACATGATGGACAACGACGGCGACGGCTGCATTGACGAAGAAATCGCAGACGGTTACGACAACGATGGCGACGGGCTCGTCGACGAAGATATGCGCAACAACAAGCTCATCGTCCTCGAGACTGACCTCCTCAAGCACAAGTTCGGCCAAGTCCAGTCCGTCAAGTCCAACGAATTCTACGACGAACTTGATATCGACATGAACGGCCAAAAGGCCGACGAACCGGAAAGGGCTTTCAATATCGAAAATTCCAACGACCGCGACCTCGTTGGCGACCACAGGTTTGTCGCCTTCTCTGCAGAAGGCTTCTGGCACTATTCAGTCGAACTGACGCTGACCGACCTCAAGAACCTGGTCAAGCAGGATACCGACGTGAACAACATCAAGTACGACCTCGCATGGCGCAAGACAAACATCGGCGGATGCTGGGCCGGCTACACCGAAGAAACCTTCCTCAAGTGGTTCGAAGGGAGGGATTAACGATGAAACGGATTATTGCTGCCCTTATTTCCCTCGGACTGGCAACTGCGGTCTTTGCCGCCAAGGCACCAACGCACCATTCCATGCGTGGCGAATCCATGGGTAACGCCCATGTGGCCGTCGTCGACGACAAGGAAGCCATCTACTACAACTATGCCGGCCTTTCCCAGATCAACCGCCTGGGTAACTACGACAAGCGCCCCGAACAGGGTTACTACCCGCGTAACTTCATCGGTGATGCCCGCCTGAACTTGGGCGGTGCAGGCCCGTTCGAAAGTTACTTCTCCACCTATAACGTGGCAAAGGACCTGCAGAAACTCTACCAGCGTGTACACGATGCGGCCGATGCCTTGGGCGTGAGCGAGAGCGACCTCCTGATGGACACCCTTTCTGCCCATCCTGAACTTGTGCACCAGATTAACTCCTACGACCACAAGTACCTCTCCATGAAACTCAAGATGGACGCGGAACTCGCCATCCACGGTTTCGGCGGTGCCGTGTGGGTCGACGCCAGCGTAGCCCCGTACCTTGACGGCGGCCTCGTGCTCCCGTTCCTCGGCGTAGACACGTTCTATGTGGACGGCGTGGTGCAGGGCGGTTTCGCCTACGGTTTCACCGACAAGTTCTCCGTAGGTATCGGTGCAAAGGCCGCAAAGCGCCACAAGGTCGAAGTGATTACCATCGATATCTTGAACTACGCCTCGATCCAGGACACCCTCGAAGACCGATATGACGATGCGACCCACAGCATCTTTGATTTCGAGTCCATCTCGTTCGGCCTCGACTTCGGCGTGCTCTACCAGCTCACTCGCGAAATCCGCGTGGGTGCCTCGCTGCGCGACGTGTACTTCAAGGAACTCGCCGGCGACAAGATTACGCCGAACCTGAGCGTCGGCTTCAACTACAGCCCGAGATTTTTCAACAAGAACACGGCTTATGCACGCAAGTTCAATTTTGCATGCGACTATGCCGACGCCTTTAATTCCGAAAAGAACTACAAGCCGCTCTCCCACCTGAACTTCGGTTTAGAAGTGGAGCAGACCCTGCTCGCCTGGCCCGGCTACAACAACGAGATTCGTGCGCTCAGCCTGCGCCTTGCCGGCGGTTTCAAGGGCGGTTACCCCTCTGCCGGCGTGAGCCTCGAAGTACTGCGCTTCGTGACGTTTGAATTCGCGACATGGGCAGAAGAACTCGGCTACTTCACCGGTCAGGACGAAGAACGTATCTATATGGGGCAGATCAGCCTGGGCTTCTAGCGAAGACCCAGCGGCAGTGCGCGTAACCATTCGCGCATTGCAAAAACAGAAACCTGCTGCTTCAGCGAAAGTGAAGCAATCTGGCTACCGAAAGAGGTGGCCATTTTTTGCGGGTCGAGCGGGAACCCTACCCTACCCAAGTCGAGCCTGTCAGCGTCATAGCAGCAGTCTATGGTCGGGTCTCCGTTTTTCGGTTCGTGCGTGTGGAACTTGCAGGCATGGTAAAGCTTGTCGAAACGCTCGTCGTCTATCTCGAAGAGCTTAGCCTCGCGGCATTCCTTCGCGAATTCGGCACCGCGTGCGCCGTGCTCAGGGTCGTGACCATCGTCAAAGCGCTTGCTGTCGTGGAATATGGCAAACAGGCGAACGACATCGACATCCACGCCGGCAACGCGGCCAGCAAGCAGAAGCCCGTTGGCCTCCACCTGGTGCCAATGTTCGATGCCGTGAACCTCCGAAAGGTACGGACGGTTCGCGAAGGCATGTTCCATTATGGCAGCAAAGTCTATCATACTACATCGTCATCCCCGCCCGTTCGGCTTGCTCAGGG
>Ga0247609_10006527_pt1 | contig 11221 bp, 7 predicted proteins | sample 172DNAGHGlowgp2_FD_193487 | JGI IMG/M metagenome (GOLD analysis project Ga0247609, IMG submission 193487) | Sheep rumen microbial communities from Palmerston North, Manawatu-Wanganui, New Zealand - 1728 DNA GHGlow gp2 | ecosystem: Host-associated > Mammals > Digestive system > Stomach > Rumen ... | reverse complement strand
TGCGCAGCTGGGCGTGCCCACCATGGAAACTCCCATACAGTATGCCTTCAGCTTCCCCGAACGCATCGAGAGCCACCTGCCCCGGCTGGACTTTGCACAGCACCCCCAACTCACCTTCGAAGAGCCCGATACCAAGACTTTCCGCTGTCTGGCCCTGGCCTATCAAGCCATTGCCCAAGGCGGCAATATGCCCTGCATCATGAATGCCGCCAACGAGGTGGCCGTGCAGCTGTTCATCGAAGGGAAAATACCCTTCCTCGGCATTGCCGACTTTGTAGAGGCACAGATGCAGAAAGGTCACTTCATAGCCAAGCCCTCGCTCGACGACCTTTTCCAGACCGATGCAGAGATACGGCAACAAGCCGCCCTGCACCGCTAACCAGCCGTCCCGGGCCCTTGGCCTTCGCCACAAGCGGGAGGGAAATACCCAGTCAGGTACTTCCCTCCCTCTTTTTTATATGGATTCAGTCACCGCGACAGCAAAAAGATACAAGCGTCACCGCGCCAGCGTCCCCTTTCGAAAGGGGTGCCACGATAGTGGCGGGGTATGTATCAAGCTGGCGGAGCCAGCACAAATTGCAATAGTCCTTTCTAAATATAGACTTTCTGCATTTGCTTTACGATACATACCCCCCGGCTCCGCCGTACCCCTTTCGAAAGGGGACGCGCGGTGGCAGTCCGTCTGTCCCTATCTGTTTAATAAAACCAATTCCCCTTCAAGATTCCATCCATCTATACTCCAGTCCCGTTCACCCTTCACCTCATAGCAACTCCATTAAAAACACTTTTTGACCCCCAAGGTCAAGAAAACCTTACTAAGAGATGAATAAAAACTTAACATGTAGCGAACTCGAATAGTACATAACAACAAAAAACTGCAACCATAAAGGGAATAAAACACCTCCGTATTTCAACCTTCGCTATAAAATGTCAACAGAAAACTCCAAATGTATTCCTATTCTGGAAATAGCATAATATAATGTTTGATTATATGGTTGGTATTATGAGACCGACCGAGAAAATATTTTTTTTTCTTACGAAATGGAATTAAATTTGTAACTTTGCAATGCGTAATAATATATAGGGAAATATAATAAAATGCATCAATGGACGGGTTTAAGAATATCGAAATCAATAATTTTAGAGGTATTGACCATTTGAAAATTGACGACTTTTCGCGTGTCAATATCTTTCTCGGTCAGAATAGTTCCGGGAAAAGCTCGGTGCTCGAATGTCTGTTGCTGCTAATGGGAATGTCCAACCCCGACTTGCCCCAAACCATCAATTCCATCAGGTCACGCACTTATAGTAGCTTTGCAGACCTAGTCTATATGTTCCATAATTGTGATTGGAATGTAAAACCATCCTTTGCTTCTGAATTGTTTGATGATTCCAAGCGACATTTGGAATTAGCCATGACTTATCTTTTCGATGAGCGGTCACAAGGAGATATACATTACGGACAGATACCCACCTCTGGGACGAATACTTTCCTGAATACCCTGAAGATGGTTTTTGATGTTGAGGCCAATCAGCAAAAGAGTAGCTATGAGTGCAGTCTCATCGTAAACCCACAGGGTCAGATTTCAAACAAGAAACTTTCAGAGGGCTATCTTGAGAAAAACAGTGTGGCTTTCCTTTCATCAGATTTATCCACCGACAATCCTGCCAACGACCTGATTGAACTGGCTAAACGGAAGAAAAAAGACATCGTGACTGAGCAATTGAAGCTCTTTGACAGCCGTATTACCACACTGGAGATACTGAACAATGTGGCATACATCGGTTTGGAAGGTATCGACCAGTTGCTTGCCGTCAATATGCAAGGTGGCGGCCTCCGTCGTTATCTGAATATCGTAGCGGCTTCAGCAAACCCACTAAACAACATTATCCTGATTGACGAGATAGAAAACGGCCTCCACTATTCCGCCTACAAAAAGCTATGGGAAGCCCTCTTCGCCCTTGCTGTGAGTACCAACAAACAGGTCTTTGTAACAACCCACAGCAAAGAGACGCTCTCCCGCTTGAACGAGCTGTTAGCAGAGCATCCTGAATACCAAAGAGAGATGCGGTTGTACACCTTGGTGAACTCCCTGAAGAAAGGTTATAAAGCCTACAAATACACATACGAGAGCCTTCATAGTGCCTGTGAGAATTTCTGAGTATTAAAGAACATTTAAGATTAAGCTACTATGGAAAACAACATAAAAATGAGAATGTCCACACATTCGAGATTATTGAAAGACATACTAACTCATTATAAAACAACTTTTCTTGCACTAAAAGAATTAATAACGAATTCTCTACAGGCAAAAGCCTCAAGTATTGAGATTAATCTTATACCATCTGATTGCGATGAAGATTCTATTTATTACAATAAAATTGATTCAATTGAAGTAAAAGACAATGGTCATGGCATACCTTTCAACGATTTTCAAAACACAATAATGGAAATTGCAACAGATAACAAGGACGGAGGCTTAGGTATAGGTAGATTCGGAGCTCTTCAGATTGGAGAAAAAATGACAATTGAAACTATTGGTTTTGACACCAATGAAAAAAAATACACAAAATCCTCGGTCACCATTGATGCTTCTTCCATGAAACATGAAAATCTTCAAAATATTGAATTTGAAGTTATAACATCAGATATCAATGGAACTAATGTTGATACATACTATTATGTGAGAATTAATAACCTTTATCAGAATACAGCTGAGCCCTCTCAAAAGAATTTATTGAGTCAGGAATTCTATAATATCAATGACTTCAAACAAAGCATTTTTGAAAGTTATCCCTTTCAAGTTTTTGAAGGAAAGGTACAATTTCATGTTAATGGAGAAGTTTTACAGAAAGAAGAGTTTTGTATAGATGCACCTAAATACATATTTAAAACTATTACAGATTTAAAAGGGATAGAGCACACGATTAACATATATCTTTACAAAGTTAATTTGAAGGAAAAAGATATTAATATTTTCTTTCAAGTTGATAATGCAGGAATTAAAACATCTGTTGCAAGATACCAATATTTAAGTCCATGGTACACACCTGACGCTGGAGCATGGTACATTTTTGTAGATTCTGATATTATTACAAGAGATTCAATGTCCAACTTCGACCTTGCAGATTTAGGTGACTACGAAGCCAGAGCTATTTCAGATTGTATTAAAGAAGCCATTGATGAATTCTTCAAAAAAAGTAATATCAAATTTACAAGTTTTATTGAAAAACTGACCAAGGATCCTTCATACCCATATACTATTCTAAATAAGGATGAGAGACCTTCTCTCGAAGTAAATGTATTTAATCATACGGCTTACTTATTGGAAATGGAGCAACGATTGATTGAATCTGGAAACTCTGCCAGGAAAACCATCTACCCAATAATAAAAAAAATAATTGAAGATGGTGACACTGAGTTTTTAGTTGAAAATGTCATTCAACTAAGCAATGATAGTCGACGCAAATTTTGTGAACTAATCGAGGACACCAAGTTGGATGATGTCATTTCTTTTAGCTCCTCAGTAGCAAAACGAACACAATTCCTCGATTTTCTCTATGAATTATGTTATGGGGAAATCTCCAAATGGCTAAAGGAGCGCAAACAATTACATAAGATTGTTGAGAAAGAATTATGGATTTTCGGAGAAGAATACAATGAAAGTACTCGATTATGGAGTGATAAAAAACTGGAGAATAATTTGTCTGAACTCCATACAAAACATTTGGAATATACTCCTACGGAAGATGATGAGAATCTAATTGTTGAGGCTAAAGTATATGACAAAGACATAACAGACCTTTTCTTTTATAATAAGAAGAAGTTAGGATGCGGCAGGGAAGAAGTTATTATTGTTGAACTTAAAGCCCCTTCTTGTGCAATTGCAGAAAAAGAAATAAACCAGATTGAACGATATAGAAGAGACATTATAGAATCATCAGCCTTCCCAAAAGAAAAAATATATTATAAAATCATATTGATTTCCTCTAAAATATCTAAAGGAGCAAGAATTAAGATTCAAAGTGCTCGTAAATATAATGACGACTCAGATCCTTTTTTGTATAGTACATACCAAGAGAATGGAACACATATTAATCTCTACATTATGGAATGGAACGAATTGATTTCTGATAACAGAAAAAAACTGAGTTATTTGTCTAATAGCCTTGAAGTAAAAGAAGAGGACGTAAGTGAGAAATTCTTAAAAGAATATCCAGAACTTATTGATGAGAAATCAAGAAACAGGCTCAATAAAAGGACACTTTATTAAATGAAGATGACAAAAAAGAAAAAGTATAAAGGCATTGACTTGTTCTGCGGAATCGGAGGATTTCGTTTGGCCATGGAAGCCAATAATGTAGAATGTGTATTCTCTTCCGACATAGACCAATTTGCACAGCAAACATACCAGGCTAATTTTGGAGAAATCCCCGCGGGAGATATCACAAAAATTGAAGCTGCCGATATTCCAAAGTTTGATATCTTGGCGGCAGGTTTCCCATGCCAACCATTTAGCTATGCTGGACTTGGAAAAGGTTTCGAGGACAAAACACGAGGGACTCTTTTCTTCGAAATATGCCGTATTTTGTCTTATCATAAACCCAAAATGTTTTTCTTGGAGAATGTGAAAGGGCTTGTTTCTCATAGAAACGGGGAAACTCTTTCTACGATTCTCTCTTCGTTGCAAGAGTTAGGATATGATGTTCACTGGAATGTATTAAGTTCATTGGATTATGGACTTCCTCAAAAAAGAGAACGTTGGTACTGTGTCGGTTTTGACAAGAAAACGGAATTCCAATGGCCTGACAAAGTAAAGGGCAACCCAACTTTAAGAGATATTATTGATTTATCGGATGATAACAAATCACTCAAACTTACTAAGTTTGAGATGGATCGCATTGAATACCACTTTGCACATTGCAAGCAACAAGAAAGAGTACAACACGATAATTCAAAATACAAACCTAATACAAAAAAAGGAAGATATGGTATCTTTTCATTCCAAAAGCCTGACGGCTCATTGAGATTCCATGTAGGAGATGTTGCAAAAACCCAAATACAAGAAGCATTCTATGCGTGTTTAGACACATATGCACCAACCATTATAGCCGGAAGGACTCCTAAACTATGGGATATTGGCAGAAAACTTTCTATTCTTGAGGCAAAACGCTTACAAGGCTTCCCTGACAATTTTGTTATGCCCGTTTCTGATGTACAGGCATATAAACAATTAGGAAACTCCGTTAGCGTGCCAATCATCAAGAAAATCATGAAAAATATGATTATAGCATACGAAAATACAAGCGAGAAATGAAGTATTTTGATGTTAAAACTGTAGTAAATGCATACAATGGCTTTCAAGATTGTATGACAAATAAATCATGGGGTTATCTTGCTCTACTAAAAGGAAGTAAAAGTAGTGTCCACCCTTCAACCCCATACGAAGTTGACTTGAATATAGTTTCCAACTTTTTAGAAGGTATATTCAATTTGTCCCAGTCAAAAAAAGTATACGAAGGAGGACGATTTCTATACGTAGTCTTTTCAAACAAATGGGACAAATATTTTAATGACCAAGGTAAATATACTCCTAATATTTATGATCTAATTGTTTGGGCTTATCGTAGAAGAAGTTTCCCTGATAGTATCACTGAAGACCATCTACTTAAGTTGTTTTCAAACGATTTTAATATACCAACAAATGTAATACAAAATAGCTTCAACACAAAAAAGAAGATTCTGTCTTTTGCAGACTCATTATATTCAGAGAATGATTTAAAATCAGAATTAGGAAAAATTGGGGTTGACGTTTCTAAGAATAATATTGATGCAAAAAAACAAGCTATTGTTGCTGCTCCCGGAGAAATAAGCAGAGGGCCTTTTATTCAAACATTGTATGCAGGATTGGATATTACAGATTATGTAATAATATTACAATCAAACTATTATTCTCTATATGGTGCCGAGGAGAAAAAAAATAATGATTGGGGAAAAAACTCGACAGACAATACTCGATATCTTCCATACCTCACTGCCTTACGGACGAAGCCGTTTATGTTGCTGGCGGGGATTTCGGGGACGGGAAAGAGCCGTATTGTGAGGGAGATGGCAAAGGCTTGCTGGAAGGAGGGTGATGAGGAGTATGGGAATAACCACCCAAGAAACTTCTGTATGGTGCAGGTGAAGCCCAACTGGCACGACAGCAGCGAGCTGATAGGTTACGTTACCCGCATCAGCGGAACACCTGAGTTTGTGGCAGGAGATTTCATCAAGTTTGTTGTTAAAGCTTGGTATGACGAAAAACATCCTTATTTCATGCTTCTTGATGAAATGAATTTGGCTCCTGTTGAACAATATTTTGCCGAGTATTTGAGCGTTATAGAGAGCCGTAAAGCGAGAAGAATTGAAAGAGACGGTGAAATTATTACAGAAATATATACAGACCCTATACTAAAAGCATCGTATCATCGGAAAGAAGACGGTTCTAAAGAACCAGATGAATGGTATGTTAAAATGGTTGACAGTTTACTTGTGAGCTGCCCCAACGAAAAACTATTCGCCATCCGACAACAATTCCTTGAGCAAGGGATATCAATCCCGCAGAACCTCTTTGTGGTGGGTACGGTGAATATGGACGAGACCACCTTCTCGTTCAGCCGCAAAGTCCTGGACCGCGCTATGACCATAGAGATGAACGAGGTGGATTTGCATGGCGGTTTGGAGAAAGACACCGGCAACGAGATAGGCTATATCGCAGATTGCATCATCGGCGATGCCGCCGAGGGCTGCGACGTGTATGCGGAGAACAAGGAGTTGTGCGATGAGGTGCTGGCATACCTGGAGAAAGTGAACGCCATCCTGGAGCGCACGCCCTTCAAGATTGCCTACCGCACAAGGAACGAGTTCCTGATGTACGCAGTAAACAGAAAGATACTGGCAGAGGACAGCCAACTGTGGCAGACACTGGACGAGATGACGAGCATGAAAATCCTCTCACGCATAGAGGGCGACGAAGAACGCACCCAGAAAGTGCTGAAGGAACTGAAGGACCTGTTGAAGGCGGAAATAGAAGACCATATCCCACCGGCCGAAGAGGGCAAGACTGCCCCCGAGAGCATATCGGCAAAGAAGATAGAAGAGATGCTGAATAAACTGAGCTCCGGATTCACCAGCTACTGGGCATAAAGCTATAGAGAGTATGAAGTACTATATTATACCAGCTCTGCCTCTTCCATACGATTTGGAGACAAAGGCTATATTAAAACAATTGAACAATGCCAACAAAAGGCTGGCAGAACTGAAAGGTGTAGCATTGACTATCCCCAACGAGCAAATCCTCATCAGTTCACTCACCCTTCAAGAGGCAAAAGACAGTTCGGAGGTGGAAAACATTGTAACCACTCAGGACGACCTTTACCGTGCTGACCTTAACCTAGAAAATGCAGTTATAAATGCCTCAACAAAGGAGGTATTGAATTATCGGCAGGCGATGCAACGGGGATTTGACCTTGCAAGAAGGACAAAACTACTAACTTTAAACGACATCAAGAAGATACAAGAAGAACTTGAGGTGAACAATGCAGGATTCCGATCTGCTCCTGGTACCACATTGCAAAACACAAAAGGTGATGTGGTTTACACACCTCCTCAGAGTGCATTGGAGGTGGAACATCTTATGCATAACCTCGAACAATATATCAATGACCCTCTGATGCATGATGTGGATCCACTCATCAAAATGGCTGTCATACATCATCAGTTTGAGAGCATACATCCATTTTATGATGGTAATGGACGAACAGGCCGTATTATTTCCATCTTGTATCTGGTCATCAACGACTTGCTTGACTTGCCCATACTCTATTTAAGCCGGTATATTACCCACAACAAAGCTGAATATTACAGATTAATACAGGCTGTGAGAGATGCCAATGGTGACAACTCATATGAATGGGAGCAATGGATACTTTTCATGCTGAAGGGAGTAGAGGAAACTGCCATTGAGACCATACGACTGGTTAAAGGTATTTCCGTTCTGATGGGTGAATACAAGAACCGCCTGCGTCCTCTATTCAAACGACTGTATAAACATGAGCTTCTTAACAACCTTTTCTATCATCCCTATACAAAGATTGAATTCATTGAGAAAGACATGATGGTGCAGCGAAAGACTGCGACAAAATACCTCGATATGATAGTAAATGAGGGATTGTTGGAGAAGATAAAGATTGGGCGAACCAATTACTATATAAATAATAGGCTGATAGACCTATTCATGAACCATCAAGACAATGAATCACAAAATGTTGATGTTATTGAGTCGGCTTATAATAAATAATGGATATGTACCCAAAAAGTCAAAAACGGGTTCATATCCCATTCAATATGTACCCAAAAAGTCAATTTCGGGTACATATTCAACAAACATGTATCCCAAAATACGTTTCTGGGTACATAATTAGATGTTTTTAACTTGATTTTTGTGGCAGAAAAACTCAAATAGTAAACTGAAAATTAAAGTTAGAAAAACACAACTAATTATATTTCAATGATATCCTATCTTTCTTTTTAGAAACAATTAAAAGATGGACCTCCTGCGCATAGAACACGAAGACTTCACGCTGACGGTGGAGAGTACCCAGTTCCAACGGATGTGGGACAAGGGGGAGCACATACTCGGCAGGGAGAGGTTGAAATCCCCCTACCGATGGGGAGACGGGGTAGAGTCTGTACAGTTGGTGCATGATGGCGTGGAGCGGGAAATAACAATGGACGATGCCAATGCGGAAGCAATATTCTTTGAGCAGACAGACTACAGTGTTTGGGTGGACTTCAAGAAGAAGGTGGCAAAAGCTTGGTTCGACAGTCCGAGGAAGGATGTCAATGAACGCTTCTCGTGGAAGGAGAGCAAGCAACTGCTGGCAGGATTCCTGAACTACGGCAACGAGATTGGGCGTGCCGACATGCCGATAGTCTACACCCTTTACGGGGTGCAGAAACGCTTTGTATTCTCCTACGATGTTATCTCGGCCAAACTGGACTATCACAACGATTGGAAGGCGATAATCAAAGACATTGAGGCGGAATACCGCATGCTCTCACTAGACTACTTGAAACGCACCTATCACGGCATTAAGGAGGAGAAGGGCGAGAGTTACGACATCATTTGGTGGAATGTTTTTGCAAGCAAGCAGGAGCTGTTTCTACGCACTGTCCACACCATTATAGACCGTCCACGCCACCGCCTGAAAGGAATAGAGACCTACAAACGTGCCGACCAGATACGCCGTTTCACTCCACAACTAGAGCAACAACTGGCCGAACACCGCACAGAGGAGGCCCGCCTGTACCGCGTGGAGGAACAACAGAACACCTACAACACTCCGGAGAACCGATTTCTGAAACACGCCCTGCTGACGGTGCAGAAACGATATGCATTCCTTGCCAAGAGAGTTTTGGCTCAGGAAACCAATCTGGCCGAAACCCATCGGGATCGGATTGCAAGCATACGTGACGAGCTGAACCGACTGTCGCGCCACCCATTCTTCCGCACCGTGGGACCATTTGACGGCATAAAACAGGAATCGCTCATCCTGCAAAAGGATGTGAATTACTCAAAAATATTCAGCATTTACACTATTCTGAAGAAATCATTCAGCCTGAACGACGGCCTCTACCGCATGGAGACCAAGGACATTGCAACCCTATACGAGATATGGTGCTTCATCCAGGTGGAGAAGGTGGTCAAGGAACTGACCGGCATAGAACCCGAACAAGACAATCGCGTGGAGATGAGCGGTATCTTCGCCTATAATTTGGGGAAGGGGGAACACTCGAAGATTATCTTCAAGAAAGACGATGTGACACTTGCTGAATTGGTGTACAATCCCAGACACAGCGACAAGGACGATGTGAAAGGTATTGGAGACTTGGAATCAAAGACAGTTCCACAGAAGCCGGATATAGTACTTCAGCTGACCAAAGACGACCTGCAGCAGGGGATGAAACTTACATACCTCTTCGATGCAAAATACCGACTGGAGAAAGATGGTGCGAACGATGTGCCACCCGACGACGCCATCAACCAAATGCACCGCTACCGTGACGCAATATATTATCACAGCAAACTCCACGATGAAAAGATAAAGAAAGAGGTTATCGGTGGCTACATCCTCTTCCCCGGACTGATGGACGACACCTCGCGCTTCCGCCGCAGCATTGACGAGGTGAACATTGGAGCCTTCCCCATGCGCCCGGGAGACAATCAGCATGAGTTGCTGGCCGCCTTTATCAAGGATTTGTTGGACAGACATGCCGTGGAAATAGTAGAACAGGTAATCCCTCAGAAAGGAACCTCCTTGGAAATAAAGAGGCGTGTGCTCGTCGGGATAGTCAAGCCCGACAACCCACAATACGACAACTTCAAGAACGGCACAGCAACCTATTATTATTCTGGCGACACTTTCCCCTCGACTATTGCCATTGACGGCATTGACTATTTTGCACCCTATTTTTCGGGACTCGGCATCAGAGACTTATACGAGGTGGTAAGGATACACACAGATACCAAGGCCAAAGGCGACGGAGACGACAAACTGAGAATAACCTTCGACCTGAAATATAGTAGACAACTACAAACGGACTACAAGACTGTTTCATTGCCCATACTACACAGCTATGCCGACACAACTATAGACAGTTTGCCTATTTAGCAATAATTACGACGATATCCCGTTAAACCAATAAAGAAAAATATATATGGGAGTTACATATCGAATCAGGTGCCGCAAGTGCGGACATACGTTCAGCCGGAACTACGGCGTGGGTTATAACGGACAGGGGACGATGTATTGTGTGCGCTGCGGACGGGCGCAGACGGTGGATTTCAGCGGCGGTTGGGGATGGGACCCCACATGCAAATGCGGCGGGACTTTCGATGCCGACGCGCTGGGGCGATGCCCTCAATGCAACAGCATGCTCACCAAGGAGGATATAGCGGATGATGAGCCCGGAACGCATGGCGGCTGAGCCAAGAAAAATGGCCTGTATTATGGCGCTGGAAGAGCCGTAGACCCGCTTAAAGCAGACAACACAATATAATGAAGCGGGTGCCCCAAATAGGATTGAGGCACCCGCTTTTTATTGTGTGTCAGAAAACGGCGAGAAACTATTTCAGGCGTTTGAACTGGCAGGTGAAGTGGCGCATGAGCTCGGCTT
>Ga0247609_10006525_pt1 | contig 11225 bp, 8 predicted proteins | sample 172DNAGHGlowgp2_FD_193487 | JGI IMG/M metagenome (GOLD analysis project Ga0247609, IMG submission 193487) | Sheep rumen microbial communities from Palmerston North, Manawatu-Wanganui, New Zealand - 1728 DNA GHGlow gp2 | ecosystem: Host-associated > Mammals > Digestive system > Stomach > Rumen ... | reverse complement strand
ATCACTTCCCGCTACTACATAAGCTCCCTTGCGAGCTTGTTCATAGTCATTGCCTGCGGGAAGTTTGGCAATATTCTGACGGGAGAAGATGAGTGCCGTTGGCGTCTCCATGTTTTCCATTGCCATAGCCCAGCAGACGGTAGTCTCGTCGGCATCGGCAGGGCGGAAGACGCGGATAGAGTCCTTGCCGTGGTGATTCTTCAGTTTCTCCATCAGGCGGATTTGTGCTTCCTGCTCTACAGGTTCGTGAGTAGGGCCGTCTTCACCTACACGGAAAGCATCGTGGGTCCAGATGAACTTGATGGGTACCTCCATGAGGGCTGCCATACGTGCGGCGGGCTTCATGTAGTCGGAGAATACGAAGAAGGTACCGCAGGCAGGGATGACGCCGCCGTGCAGGTACATACCGATACACATGCAAGCCATAGTCAGCTCTGCAACACCAGCTTGGAAGAAAGCTCCTTCAAAATCACCATTGACAATACTCTTGGTCTTCTTTAGGAATCCATCTGTTTTATCAGAGTTGCTGAGGTCGGCAGAAGCACAAATCATATTGGGAACCTGCTCAGCCAGTACACCTAAGCATGCAGCTGATGCGGCGCGTGTAGCACTACCTTCTTTCTGTACGACTGCACTCCAATCTACCTTCGGGGCATTTCCGCTGAACCATTCCTTCAACAGTACAGCCTTTTCTGGGTTGGCAGCAGCCCATGCTGCTTCAACAGCCTTTCGCTCAGCAACGATTTTCTTCAGTTCCTCCTTGCGTGCCGCGTATAATTCTTTCACTTCTGGGAAAATCTGGAAAGGATTTTCCGGGTCTGCACCCAAATGCTTCATGGTATTGATATAGGCATCGCCACCGAGTGGAGCTCCGTGAGTGTTGATACATGCTTCGTAGCTTGTGCCGTCAGCTCGCAGCGCACCTTTACCCATAATGGTCTTACCGATAATCAGAGTTGGGCGATGCTCTTCTTTTTGAGCAGCTTTCAGCGCTTCGCGAATTTCATCGACATCATTGCCGTTACAGGTCAGCACATTCCATCCCCAGGCCTTATATTTGGCAGCCGTGTCTTCGTTCATGACCACCTTACATTCTGTAGAAAGTTGAATGTCGTTGGAGTCGTAGAACATGATGAGGTTGTTCAAGCCAAGGTTACCAGCAATGCGACCGGTGCCCTGCGATATTTCTTCTTCTACACCACCGTCAGAGATATATGCATAAATTTTATGCTGCATTACCTCTTTGCCGAGTTTCGTGGCAAGGAATTTCTCTGCAACGGCAGCCCCTGCGGCAAAGGTATGACCTTGTCCGAGAGGTCCGCTGGTATTCTCAATGCCGCGGAAGAGGTCACGCTCAGGATGGCCTGGAGTAGGGGACTCCCACTGGCGGAATTCTTTCAGTTCGTCCAGCGTGAACCAACCTTGCAATGCTAATGCAGAATAGAGCATTGGCGACATATGACCAGGATCAAGGAAAAACCGGTCTCGTCCTGCCCATGTAGGATTTTCAGGATCATAAACAAGAAATTCAGAGAAAAGAACGTTGATAAAGTCAGCGCCACCCATGGCACCTCCTGGGTGGCCAGAGTTAGCTTTTTCAACCATAGATGCAGCCAAAATGCGGATGTTGTCAGCTGCGCGGTTCATCAATTCTTTGTTGTTCATAATGGTTGTTAGTTATAATCATTTATGATATACTTTGCAAAGATACGCATAAAAATTTAATTTCGTCCGTTTCTGCCTCGAAAAGTTTACTTTGGGAAGACATTCCTGATATCAGAAAGGAGATAGTTTGAAAATTATTTCACAGGAGTGACAACTACGGGTGCCACACCTTCCCTTATCATCCCGAGCGCCTGTGCAGCCTTCCACGACAAATCAACAATCATTCCTTTGCCAAAAGGCCCTCTGTCAATGACTCTTACGATGACAGACTTGCCATTGTCTGTGCGAGTAACCTTCAAGCGAGTGCCGAAAGGATGTTTCCTATGGGCACAAATCATACTGTCGGAATTGAAGCGTTCGCCACTGGCTGTACGTTTACCTGTCGTCTTGCGTGGGTAGTATGCAGCCTTACCTCTTTCTTGCGCAAAGAGGGGTGTAGCTGCCGACAGCGTGAGCATTGTCAGCAATACGGTTAGAAAACTTTTACACATTATTCTCATGTTGTTCATTATTAACAAGTAACTTGCATTCCATCCTTTAACATACACGATGAGCTCCCTGCCCGATAACAACATCAATGACCTTTGGTATCTTTTGGTATTTTTCAAAATACTGATTCTTGGCCGTTTCGATAAACTTATCGTACAGTTCTTCCTTCACCAGGTTAATGGTGCATCCTCCGAATCCGCCACCCATGATTCGTGACCCTGTAACGTTGCATACTTTTGCAATGTCGTTAAGAAAGTCGAGTTCCTCACAACTGACTTCGTATTCTTTCGACAAACCTTCATGGGTTTCATACATCATTTTGCCCACAGTTTCAAAATCGTTGTCGTTCAACGCCTCACATACTTTTAGCACACGGTCTTTTTCTCCAAGGACGAAATGGGCACGCTTATAATCTTCCTCACCGACCTCCTCGCGCACTTCCTCTAATTGTTCCCATGTGCAGTCGCGCAAGGTTTCAATGTATGTTTCCGGATGATTGGAGGCAATGTGGTGTACGACGTTCTCGCAGGAATTGCGACGATCGTTATAGGGGGAACCCGACAGTTCGTGCTTGACACATGAGTTTAACAGCACAACTTTATAACCTACAGGGGAAAATGGAAAATACTCGAATTCGCGGCTTCTGCAATCGAGACGCATCAGTTTTCCTTTCTCACCGAAGATGCTGGCAAACTGATCCATAATGCCACAATTCACACCGCAATAATGGTGTTCTGTTGCCTGTCCGGCAAGTACCATATCCCACTTGCTGACTCTATTGTCGCCGAAGAGGTCATTCAGTCCGCAAGCAAAGCAACTTTCCATTGCTGCAGAGGAGGACATGCCAGCCCCTAAAGGCACATCACCCGAAAAGGCAATGTTGAAACCTTTTACTGGAACGCCCAAGTTCTGCATTTCTTTGGCGATGCCGAAAATGTAACGTGCCCACGATGTGCGAGGACCTTTATCGTCATTTAAATGGAAATCGACACGGTCTTTCATGTCAATGGCATAGCACATCACCATATCTTCCGTTCCGTTGACGCGCATTTCTGCCGTGATTCCTTTGTCAACAGCACCTGGGAAAACGAAGCCGCCGTTGTAGTCGGTGTGTTCACCTATCAGGTTGATGCGTCCTGGGGCGAAATAGATGTTTCCGGTTTTTCCGTCGAAATGCTTTACAAAGCGTTTCCTAACTTCTTCAATTGCTATCATAACCTAATAGACTCAGATGGTTCCGAATTTGTAAACCGTCTTTTGTGTATATTTATTTCCAGGTTCCAAGATGACCGTCGGGAAATAAGGGCGGTTTGGTGTATCTGGGAAGTGCTGGCACTCGAAACATACTGCAGAACGGCGTGGGAAAGTGGTGCCATTAGGTCCGTTGATGATCTTATTGCCATTTTTAGTATAGACTTGCACGCCGGGTTCCGTAGTGTAAACCTCCATGGTCCTGCCACTGACAGGGTCTTCTATACGTGCAGCAAAACTCAACTCACCCTCTTCTTTCTTGTTCAGTACGAAGCAATGGTCGTAGCCGCCTCCGTTCTTGATTTGCTCGCAATCAGCATCAATGTCTTGCGAGAGAGGTTTTGCTTGACGGAAATCAAATGGTGTGCCTTCAACTTTCCTGATCTCACCCGTAGGAATTCCCGTTGCATCGATGGGCAGGAAGAAGTCTGCATTGATTTCACACACCTGATTAACAGCTTCAGGTGTTGGATTAGCGGTTCCTTGCAGGCTGAAATAGCCGTGATGGGTCAGGTTGACAATGGTTTTCTTGTTTGATGTAGCTTGATACTTGATAATGAGTTCGTCGTCGTCGGTAAAGGTGTAGGCTACCCATGTGACGACTTCGCCCGTAAATCCTTCCTCACCATAGGAACTGACATATTTCAGAACGAGAGCTCTCTCGCTTACCTGATTGGCATCCCATACACGGGCATGGAACCCCGTAGGTCCACCATGAAGTGCATTAGGAGCATTGTTGATGGCAAGTTGGTATTCCTTTCCGTTCAGTTGGAATTTTCCGTCTTTGATACGGTTGCCGTATCTGCCGATTAGTGTAGAGAGGAAAGGCGCTGGTGAGTTGATGGCTTCCTGAATATTGGCATGTCCTTGAATGACATTTGCCAGTTTCCCATCTTTGTCAGGAACCATGATAGCAATGATGGCTCCACCATAGTTTGTTACTGCAATCTCATGTCCGAGATTGTTTTTCAGAATGTATAAATCAGTTTGTTTACCGTTGATAGTGGTCTGAAAATCTGCTCTTTTCAAACCACAGATGTTTTCGGTTTCAGTGTTACTCATAATATATTTCGTTTTTAGTTAAATAATAGATTGTTGCAAAGTAACGAAAAAAAAATGAGAGTAACAAACGAAAGGTTGAAAAAGCGGTTAACAGTGCGTTAAAAACTTTTAAACCTTCTTCTTCTCTGGAAATAAATAGCTAATTGTGGCAGAAACAGAGTTGGATTAATGACGAAGACTTGTTAGAAAGTCTGCTACGACATAGCTACTTCCTCCCACAAAGATAAAATCCTCTTTGTCAGCATCTTGAAGAGCATGTTGATAGGCATCCACCACCTTACTATATGAAGTTCCTTTGAGTTGGTGTGCTATAGCTTTTTGAGCTACGACATCAGCAGCAATGGCTCGGTGGTTGTCGGCTTGTGTCCAATAAAAAACAGCATTTTCAGGCAACAGTTCCATAACGGCATCGATGTCCTTGTCGTCAACCATGCCGAAAACAATGCGTAACTTTCGGCACGGCTGCGCCTGAATCTGTTGGCTCAGATATTGCCAGCCGCCTACGTTGTGGCCCGTGTCACATACAACTTTTGGTTTGTCCTGTATGGTCTGCCAACGTCCCATCAATCCTGTATTCTTGACAACGTTTGTGAGTCCTTTTCTGATGGTTGCTTCATTAAGGTCTTGAAGGAGAGTGGGGGTGAGAATAGAAATGGCAGCCAAGATGGTTTGCTTGTTTTTCTGTTGATAGTCGCCTTTGAGTTCAAAGGCGATGTCCTTTCCCAACTCTTTAAAATCTTGTGCAAAGGTGATAGGGGCGTTCAGTTCTTTCGCTTTCTTTTCAAAAACGGGACGCGTCTCATCTGTATATTCCCCAATGACAACTGGTACACCTTTTTTGATAATGCCTGCTTTCTCGCTGGCAATCTTTGCCAAGGTGTCACCGAGGAACCCTGTATGGTCAAAAGAGATGTTGGTGATGACGGATAGAATAGGCGAGATAATATTGGTGCAGTCCAACCTTCCGCCAAGTCCCACTTCAATAACAGCAACATCAACCTGTTGCTCGGCAAAATATTTGAATGCCATCGCTGTAGTCAACTCAAAGAAAGAGGGATGGAGCGGTTCGAAAAAAGAGCGTTCATGCTCGATAAAGTCGATGACGTATTTCTCGCTGACGCACTGGCCGTTAACGCGAATCCGCTCACGGAAATCTACGAGATGCGGTGACGTGTATAATCCCACTTTGTAGCCAGCCTCCTGAAGAATTGAAGCTATGGTGTGCGAGCAAGAGCCCTTGCCGTTAGTTCCTGCAATATGTATGGTCTTATACTGGCGGTGCGGATGATTGAAATGATGATCCAATGCCAGTGTGTTCTCCAATCCTTCCTTATATGCAGAAGCACCCACATGTTCAAAAACAGGGGTGCTGTGATATAGATAATCTATTGCTTCTTGGTAGTTCATCAAGTGTTATGAAAAATAATTGCGGAACTTCCTAAAGATACTTTCCTTGGTCGAAGAGTCACCCTTGAAGTTGTCGCTGTCTTTGAAACCTTCAATGGATTTTTTCTCTTCTTTGGAAAGCGTCTTCGGCACATAAACACTGATGTTGACAATTAAGTCACCTTTCTCGTTTCCGTAACCTTGTACCGGCTTGAGTCCCTTGTCGCGCAGACGAAGGGTTTTGCCTGGTTGTGTTCCCGGCTCAATCTTTATTTTCACGCTGTTGCCCTCAATGGTCGGGATATCCACCGTGCCACCGAGTGCTGCCGTCGGGAAATCGAGCAGTAGGTTATATAAGAGGTTGTTGCCGTCACGCACGAATGTATCGTTAGGCTCTTCTTCAATAAACACCTGTATGTCGCCCGTGATGCCGTTGTGCTTTCCTGCATTACCTTTCCCGGGCACATTGACCACCATTCCTTCAGCAACGCCGGCAGGGATATTGATTTCCACCACTTCCTCACCTTTGACGATGCCTTCACCATGACAATGGTGGCACTTGTTCTTGATAATTTTACCTTCTCCACCGCAGACGTGGCAGGTCGTTTGTGTCTGCATCATGCCGAAAATGCTCTGTTGGGTACGGATTTCCACACCGGAACCGTGACAGTTCGGACAAGTATCACTGCCGCTGCCCCCCTCAGCACCTGTACCGTGGCAATGGTCGCAGGGAACATCCTTGCGCACCTTGAACTTCTTGGTTACGCCTGTCGCAATTTCCTGTAACGTAAGACGGACTTTCAGGCGCAGGTTGGCACCACGATACTGGGCAGGCTGGCGACGGCCGCCACCTCCAAAACCACCGAACCCTCCGCGTCCGCCAAAGACATCGCCGAACATAGAGAATATGTCGTCCATGGAGAAGCCACCTCCAAAACCTCCTCCGAACCCTCCGGCTCCACCAGACAGGCCTTCGAATCCAAACTGGTCGTATGTCTGCCGTTTCTGCGGGTCATGCAAAACGTCGTAAGCCTCTGCCGCTTCCTTGAATTTCTCTTCGGCCTCTTTATCGCCGGGATTACGGTCAGGATGGTATTTGATAGCTATCTTTCGATAAGCTTTCTTTATTTCGTCTTCCGAAGCGCCCTTGCTGATGCCCAGCACCTCATAATAGTCTCTTTTCGCCATGTTCCTTATGAATTGTCAATTGTCAATTCTCAATTGTCAATTGTTTATTGTCCTACTGCCACTTTGGCATGTCTGATGACTTTGTCATTAAGCATATAGCCTGTCTGTACACAGTCGATAACCTTTCCTTTCTTGTCGTCGCCCATCCCCGGAACCATGGCAATGGCTTCGTGGTAGTCCACATCGAAGTCCGCATCATCAGTTTCAATCTTCTTGACGCCGAGACCTTCCAGGGTCTTCACAAACTTATGGAAAATCAGTTCCATTCCCTCTTTGATGGCTGCAGCATCTTCGTTTTTGTCTGCTATGGCACGTTCAAAGTCGTCAAGGACAGGGAGTACAGCTGTTATGGTTTTCTCACCGCCGTTCAAGATCAGTTCCGTCTTTTCCTTCAAAGTTCGTTTCTTGTAGTTTTCAAACTCTGCAATAGTTCGTAACAGTTGGTCGCGCAACTTGGCATTCTCTTCCTGTGCAGCCTCCAGCGGGTCTTTTTCTTCCTCGGAGGAATCGGAGTTCTCAGAATACTCGGAGTTCTCAGATTTTTCAGCATTCTCTTCTTCATTGAGAATAGGTTCCTCAACGCTTCCGTCTTCTATTTCAATTTCTTTTTCCTTTTCTTTTTCTTTGCTCATAATCGTATGTTTTTCCTTCCATTATACAAATATCATGCCAATCGAAAATGATTACTAATATCCGTCACTTTAGTATTAGGAATACATCTGTAAATGAATACAAATACCCATCACTTTGGTATCAGGAGTACATCTTTTCTTTTTGCTCTTTGATAGTAGCATCGTAGATGTAGTCGTCGTAGGTCATCAGTTTGTCAATGGTACCTTTCGGTGTCAGTTCGATGATGCGGTCGGCTACCGTATTGATGAACTCGTGGTCGTGCGAAGCAAAGAGAATATTACCCTTGAAACCCATGAGGTTGTTGTTGAAGGCCTGAATAGATTCCAGGTCGAGGTGGTTGGTAGGTGTGTCAAGAATGAGACAGTTGGCGTTCTTCAACTGCATGCGGGCAATCATACAACGCATCTTCTCGCCCCCAGAGAGTACATTTACTTTCTTTTCAACCTCTTCCTGTTTGAAGAGCATACGTCCAAGGAACCCTTTCATCATCACCTCGTTGCCTGTTCCGTATTGGCTGAGCCAGTCAACCAGATTCAGTTCGCTTTGGAAAAAGGCAGTATTGTCGAGGGGTAGATAGGCAGTAGTGATGGTAACACCCCACTTATATGTGCCAGCGTCAGCCTCTCTGTTACCGTTGATAATCTCGAAGAGTGCTGTCATTGCCTTCGGATTGTGGGAGAGGAAGACGGTCTTCTGTCCCTTTTCAATATTGAAAGAAACATTATCGAAGAGAACGGAGCCGTCAGTATCGACTGCTTTCAGTCCTTCAACCTCAAGAATTTGGTTACCCGGTTCGCGCTCCATCTGGAATATGATGCCCGGATACTTACGTGTAGAAGGTGTAATTTCCTCCACATTCAGTTTTTCGAGCATTTTCTTTCGGCTGGTTGTCTGTTTCGACTTGGCCACATTGGCAGAGAAGCGGCGGATGAATTCCTCGAGCTGCTTGCGTTTCTCGTCAGCTTTCATCTTCTGGTTCTGAGCCTGTCGTAAAGCCAACTGTGAACTTTCATACCAGAAAGAGTAGTTTCCTGAGAAGACGGTAACCTTGCCAAAGTCTATATCTACCGTCTGAGTAGAAACAGCATCGAGGAAGTGACGGTCGTGACTGACAACGAGGACGCACTGTTCAACGTTGCTCAGATACTCCTCCAACCACTGCACGGTGTCGAGGTCAAGGTCGTTGGTAGGCTCGTCGAGCAGCAAGTTGTCTGGATGGCCGAACAAAGCCTTGGCAAGCATGACGCGCACTTTTTCGTTGTTCGACAATTCAGACATCATCTTGTAATGCTCTGTCTCCTTTACGCCGAGGTTCTGCAACAACTGGGCTGCTTCGCTTTCGGCTTCCCAGCCATTCATCTCGGCAAACTTCAGTTCCAAATCAGCGGCACGGTTGCCGTCTTCTTCAGTCATCTCTGGCTTTGCATACAGCTCTTCGCGCTCTTTCATGTTCTTCCAGAGCGGTTCGTGACCTTGCAGCACAGTGTCCATGACAGAGAAGGCATCAAATTTAAAGTGGTCCTGTTCCAATACAGACAGACGTTCTCCCGGTCCCATTTCAATGGTTCCCTTGTTGGGCTCCAGTTCACCGCTGATAGCTTTCAGCAGCGTTGATTTTCCTGCACCATTGGCACCAATGACACCATAGATATTGCCCGCAGTGAACTTGATGTTGACATCCTTGTAAAGTACTCGCTTTCCGAATTGAATCGCCAGATTTGTAACTGTTATCATCTTATTTTTATCCCTTTGTTATCTATTGTTTCTTCATTGAGGGTGCAAAGGTACAAAAAAATATCATGATTGTGTGTTTATTCCTCTTCATTTTTTGTGCGGAGGATAATACTCGTTGCTCCGATAGTGAAGAGTGAGCCGTCTTCGATGACGCGACGTTCGCGGTCGCCAAGTATCTCATTGTCCACGAACGTGCCAGTGTAGCTGGGTCCGTCGCGCAAGACAAACTTCAAGTTCCCGCGTTTGTCTCGGCTGACATTGATGATGCAGTGCGTCATATCCACACTGGGATCAACCGTTTCAATAGGACAGTTGATGGGGTTGCCTTTCTGGTAGCGTCCTATGACGTTGTCGCCCATGGTCAAGGGAATCTCTTGTTTGTAGTGAAAAACATTCTCTATCACGACGATAGATCCAACGACGGGCTTTTGCTGCTCGTCGTTGTCGTTTTCTCCTTGATGGTCTTGAGGATGAAGTGTTGTCTTCTGGTTTTTGTCCAGCAGTTTGCTGGTGCCTATGCGTATGCCGAACTGCTTATTGCATTCGGGGCATTGGAATATCAGAGACTGACCAGGTTGGTATTTTGTTTCATCAAACACAATGAAATGGTCGCACTTGGGGCAGCGTACACGTTTCATGAATTATGAATTGTCAATTAGAATTATCAATTGTCAATTATGAATTGTCAATTATTTGTAACCCAGCCTTGTTCGAAGTGTCTGTTCTTCATACGCATGGTGCGGAGTGCGTCATGCGCCTCAGCTTCAGTAGCGAACCCACCGTATAGAACTTTTACAGTGCCCTTGCTGTTGATGACAAGTCGGCTCTGAACACCCTCGGCTGCCAATTGGTTGATAAAGATTTTAGCATTCTCCTTGGTGACATGGGTGCAGAGAACGATACTCCAAGGCTGTTGGCTGAGGTCCACCGTCTGCTTCTTGTCAGTTGCAGCTGTGTTCTTCATGGCATTAGCTGACATTTGTTTCGTGTCAGTCTTGCCCAAATCTAAAATGTTATAGAGTATGCTGCTCTTTATCTTTTCAGTCGTGAACACCTTCGGGTTGTTGCTCAGCGGTGAGGCAACCATCATGAAGGCAACAACAAGAACAGCTGCAACAGCTGTGTTGCGAAGAGCTTTCATACTGATGCTGACTCTCTTCTGTCCTGTCTCGCCATCGGTGTCGATGCTAATGATGCGTGCTTTCTTTGCAGCATGTCCTGCAATAGGTGTGCGACTCTGATTCATGCCGCGGATAGGTGTCATTTCAAACGAACTGAGTCCGTAAAGTTCAGGTGTCAGGATGCCTGCCTCGCAAGGAGAGAACTCCATTTTGCCGTTGGCATTGACGATGAGCCGTCCAATGTTGTACAATTCGTATTCACCATGCTCGTCCAATTCGTTCTGCATCTGCCGTGCCGCTTTCTCTATGCGTCGGAGTGCTTCGGGATAGCTGATGTCGTATGCTTCCACATACGATTGAGCCAGCAACGAATCGTTCATGGTAAGTTGGGGATTGAAGCCCAGCGTGCGCATGGGCGGCAGGAAGACGCCGTCGTTCTCGTCGTATCGAGCCTCTACATAATGTGCCACGAATCCTCCTAACCCCGGTATTACTACGCAGTCGTTGGTTAAGAGTAAAATTTCAATATGTCTTTGTAGTTCTTTCACGTTTGCAAAGGTACGGTTTTTCAGAAAAAGAAGCAAGCTCTGGCAGTCTTTTTCTATGTTAAAAGATAAAAAATGATTTTTCGTTTGGTTTTCCTTCGCTTCGTCGTACCTTTGGCTTTGCCGTAGGTACTCACGCTCGACAAAAAAA
>Ga0247609_10006520_pt1 | contig 11229 bp, 9 predicted proteins | sample 172DNAGHGlowgp2_FD_193487 | JGI IMG/M metagenome (GOLD analysis project Ga0247609, IMG submission 193487) | Sheep rumen microbial communities from Palmerston North, Manawatu-Wanganui, New Zealand - 1728 DNA GHGlow gp2 | ecosystem: Host-associated > Mammals > Digestive system > Stomach > Rumen ... | reverse complement strand
ACCATCTACATAGATGTTAGCGCCTTCTACAGGGTAGTTCGTGTTATAATAGGTTACTGTACCTGAGATAGGGAACGAAGAAACATCTTCGAAATCAACACCTGAATGAACTAGTGAAGAGGCAGAAACGAAACGTGTAGCATATTGAGGTGAGAACTTATGGATACCAAGACTTGGTATTACCATATAGGTTGTTCCCTCACCTTCAAATGGAATGCCGTTGATAGTATAGTTACCCATTGTATCGGTTACACCAAAGATGCTTAACTGACTATCTGTTGGAATATTCTCTGAAGATATGCTACTACCTGCAAATATCTCTCCATGATTGTCATTGGTTACACCAGACGTCTTAGAGTAATCGTAAGCTCTTTTTTGGTTTCTGATGCCTTCATCCATAGGCCAATACAATATCAATTTAGCCTCTGAGCCAGAAAGAATTCTGTTGTAATTTGAAAGAATCTCTTGGTCAGACAACTCTTTATCAGAGAAGATTCTGATGTCATCCAAATAACCTTTGAATGCCTCTTCGTTATTGGTAGATTTACCAAATAACAGAGGATTGGTTTCTACAGAATCATTTTCAAGTTTGAAGTCGATAGATTGTATGGTTTTAGACACTTTGGTTATATTACCATACTCATCAGTGATACGTGCTGTGATTTTGTCCTTTCCATTATAACTGAATGTCAAATGAGAGAATTGATTGGCTTCTATAAGTAATGAAGTCTTCTGTAACTCTGATGAAGGTCCTAGCACAGACACATAATATTCGTTAGAATTTTTAGGTGCAAGGTAAAATCCAAAGTTTCCAGCTGATTTAACCAAAGGAATATTCTTTATGACTTTTCCTTTCGCATCTGAAATGGATGCATCTGGGTTCACATATAATTGGATTGTCCATGGCTTGTTGAAGTATTCAGCACCTTGCTTTTTGTCTATTGGCAGTTGTATGCCGGAGCCAGCTCCATTTACACGAAGAGAATGGAACTGTTTGATGTCGCTGTCGCTGTTCTTAACAACGGTAACTTTTGCTTTGTTGACAGCAGAACCTGTACCATACGTTACTCGACCAGATATTACACCTAAGGCACGGCAGAATCCATCATCAAATACTTCAATAGGGTCGGTTTCTAGCCCTGTCTCTGAACAGATGAAGGAAGAAGCCACCTTGTATTCATAATATTTGCCAGGTAATGCAGTGTTATCGTCAAAAGCATATACAGTGGCGGTTCCTGATGTGGTGTGAAGTTTCACCCAAGAGTCATCGGAATTCAGGTCACGACGATAAATGACATATTTGGTTTCGTCCGTACCTGTTTGACGTGCATTCCAAGTCAGTTTTACAGTATTGGAATACGTTCCTTTGGTAGCTTCCAATGAAAGTACCTGAGACTCAGTTGTCATACTACCAGACTTGGTCGTGTCGCTGGAATATTCCAAACCAGAAGGATAATTACTATCTGGGAACAATGATGAGGTAGTCACCTTATAATAGTATGTAGCACAACCGCTTGAAATATCACGGTCATCATAACTATAAGAGGACTCTATATTGCTACCCACTTTGGCAATTTCTACGAATTTGCCTTTAGCTCCTTCTTTCCTGAAGATTCTAAACTCATGTTGTTTTTCATCTTTGAATTGATCAGAGTTCCAATTCAATGAGATATGATCTTCGTGACTTGTGACAGTTAAATTAATATCGAATTTTCTTTCCAGCTTACTTGTTTGGATGATGAAGCGATCTAAGAAAAGACGTTTAACATCCGACCATGTCTTTGGTACATATTGGAATACATAGGTATATGACACGTCATACAACAAATCTTTGCTGTTATCTGAGAAAGATGCTTTTCCCCCTACAGTTTCGCTGTTCAAGAATGGATAAGGGAAATCTGTTGATGGATATTCATCTGTGAATTGCTCGGCAGATGGACCCTCGTCTGTTTTATATCGATAGATATACCAGTAACCATCGACGTCTTTAGCTTGATTATTGCTCCATGTTATTTCAATCTTCTTTTCCCATTTATCTGCTGTGTTGGAAGCTGTATTAATATAAGATGACTTATATTGGAAATTATCATTAGAAATGTTCAAACTAGATTGTGTGTTCCCAACTATATCTTTCAATGTGAAGTTTGCACCGGTTATTTTTAGACCAGACACATCTTCTGCTTTGGTGATTTTCGTTTTGAATGAAAGTGCGTTGGTCCCTGCACCTGAAACATATTCCAAGTCACCTATGTTAGAGTATATAATATAAGATGCTTGATTTTGGGTGAAGTTGACTATTTCATCATAACAAACTGAAACATAAAGTTCGTCTCCTGTTGCATATGGATAAATAGTGTTACATTGCAACATTTTTGGAGTTGGCGCTTGCCCATCTATATAGTAACATTCGACAAGTAGGTTGTCCACATGTGTGTAATCATCTCCATTACCATGGTTTTTCCATTCTGTGTTTAAATATCTGTTGCTGTTACATCTCTCCCATAGATAGCCTGCTGGCTCATAACGAGCAGTGCTATTCCAGCTTATTTTGGAGCCTTCATATTCAAAATGATGAACTTGTGATCCACCTAAATACATCCATGCATTCATCCATCCATCATTGATATATCTTGTAGCAAAATTTAATCGAAACTTATACCACCATTCCGTTTGTCCTGTTGCTTTTCGATAACGTTGTTCTTCATTGTTTGTTACATCGGAAAGATAACATCCAAATTTGTCTGTTCTGTCATCTGTCCACATAAAGTAATTTGTCAACAGTCTCTGCCTCCGTTCACTATTGTGATTGGTATAAGAAAACTTGTTGTTAATTGTTTTCTTAGCGATCACAGGGTCGGAGAAGGAGTTCCATGCTTCAAAGTAGTACTCTCTCTCGACGTTACCATAAGCAAAGATGGATTCTCCTGCATCTAATTCGGTAACTTCTACAGTTTTTGTTTTTTCTCCTTTCGCAAAATATAATCTTCCTGCTTTATGGGAGAAGTTTTTGTCACCTACAGCTGAACCATCCAATGTTCGGTAATTTACCCAGGTTGCAGCAGAGGTGTCCAAACGATGGACTGTAAATGTAGATCCATCTCGAGTGATCGAGGTCACTACATCACTGTCTGCAGCCCATGAGGTTGCACTCATGCCGAACCACATCAGCAGAAGCAACCATGCACTCACAATACGAGTTTTGTTTCCTTTTTTCATTTGATTTTAGTTGTTTGTTAGAATTATTAATAATGAATGATGCAAAGTTATGGCGAGATGATTTTAGTCAATGGTCATTTTGGAAAATCTTTTTGTCGATTTTATATGTATAGGTGACAAATCAACAATTTTTTTGTTGCTGAACAGTATAGAGCCGTAATTGTTGAAACTGCTTTATTTATAGGGCTTGTGGGGCGAAATTTCGATATCTTTTTTTATTGATAAATGTTGTTTTGCAATTTTGTCACAGTCAAAATTGTGAAAAAAAAGGGCCGTTAAAATGGTAATCATTATGAATGAATTTTGTACTTTTGTATTGTATTAAAATGCAACAGAATCATAAATAGAAACAAAAAATATGTTTATAGTTATTGGATTTATTTTGACTGTTTTGGTCAGTGTGGCGAATGGCGTCAGACTTGTTGTTAGCAAAGAGGTGCAACAGTCAACCAATACTAAATATAGAATTGCTTGCTACTTTATTGCTTTCGCTTGTTTCGGTTTGGCCATAGGAAATATAGCACATATACTTAGAAATGGTTTAGAATATGCGCCTATTGAAGTTTGCTCCATGATATCTTTGTCAATTTCTGTGTTTCAGGCACTTCTACTTACTGCGGCTATGATTATGCTATATACGAATAGAAATGTTGTTGTAAAGAAATTCATAATTCATGCGATACCTTTTTTGTTTTTTTCTGTAGCCTATATTGTGGCAATTCAGTTTCAGGAAAATCAAAAGTCAGCCAATATCTCTGATTTTATTGCAGCTGCACATTATAACGTACCTTCTGCCATACGACTTTTCTATTTTCTATTTTATATCGTGCAGCTTATACTGTTTACAATTATTTTCTTTAGGGAACGAAGTCGATATATTAGCTATGCAGTCCCAGCTATTGCAACGGCATCCAAGGTTATTCGCTTAGAGTGGGTTAAGTATGCTTTTCTTGTCGCTTTATTGGAGGGTGTCCTTTCGATAAGTATCATGATTATACCCTCTTATACGACAGAAATGATATTCCGTGTCGTGACATTTTTATTCTATCTTGTGTTTCCTATTTACTATATTAATTATAGTAGAACGTATAACCGTGTGAAGGCAATGTTGGATAATACGAAGAGTGAAACATCGCCTATAATAGTTGAAGAGGATGGTATGGACCAGATATTAACTCGTCTTGTTTTGCAAAATAATGAGTTGTTCAAAAAATGTGAAGCCTATATTGTACAGGAGAAATGTTATTTGAATCCTGAACTGAAAGTAGAATCGATTGTGACTGAGTTGGGAACCAATCGAACCTATATGGCGAATGCTATCAAACAAAATACGGGACAAACCATCGGGGAGTTTATTTTGTCTCAACGGTTGAAACATGCACAGGAGATGTTGAGAGACGAACAGTATAAGAAAGTAAAGATTGAAGATATCGCTATTCGTTCAGGTTTTAATTCTCTTCGTACTTTCCATCGTAATTTCAAGACATCATTTGGTGTTACGCCAGAGGAGTATCGGAAAAAACATTAAAGGGTGGGCTTATAAATTCATTTCTTATTTTTGAATTTATATTGATTTCTATTTGCGGACGATGTGCACATCGTCTGAGGTTGAATACTTGCTGGTCCGTAGCCAATCATGTGATTGTTGACAATGTCATTATACAATGAAATTATCACATAATTCCTAGGCTGATTATCAGTGAAAAATTCAATTATGTTAAAATTTTCATACTGTAAATCATGATATCGTAAATTATCTCCATTCTCAACTTTTGCTAAAAGAGAAAAAAGACTTGTCAAGAAGCCAAAAATCCACAAGTCCGATTAGGAGCATAAGAATTAGGAATATTACAAGTAAAAAAGAATGAGGCGGGATATATGAGTAAAAAAACATGAGAAGGGTATGTAAAAAAAGGATTGTTTGATTGGGAGAATCCGAAAAAAAAACATATATTTGTTTCTATCAAAATGTTTAACCTAAATCACCCTGATATGAAGCATGCTATTGTGATAATCTTAGCCTTTTTTATTGGCTTTCCCTCTGCAGTATTGGGGGTTAACTTGTCTGAGAATACTGACAAAGGAAATGAAGGCAAAACAACTAATCAGATTGTTGTTTCTCCCAATCCCGCAACGGAATATTTCACGTTGACGGTTTCCTCTTCATTTGATTTTGTTCTGTTTAGCACCAATGGAAAGCAGATAGTGTCGGCTACAGATTGTGCTTCTGCCTACAAAGTAGATGTCTCATCATTAGAGGCGGGAATCTATATTTTGAATATCATCATAGATGATAATATCTACATGAAAAAAGTTGTTATTTCAAAACAACAAAAGTAACAAAAAAGAGAAACGCCCCTGATTATACAATATATAAAGAGGGACGTCTGATAGGTATCCACAGAACATACTCGCAAGTATTATCTGGGTTGTCTTATTTTTTTAATTGATTTTCAGTTGGTTGATGACATCGTTGATTGAACATAAGTTTTGTTCACCTGTTGTCATATTTTTCAGCATTACTTTCTGTTCGTTCATTTCTGTTTCTCCGATGATAGCAACATAGGGGATGTTCTTCGCATCGGCATAGCTCATTTGCTTCTTTAGTTTGGCAGGCTCTGGGTATATTTCCGCAGGAATGCCTGCGGCACGAACTTGATTGATGCAGGTAAGAGCATATTTGAGTTCTTCAGGTCCGAAAGAAACAAATAAAAGTTTTGTTGTTTGCATCATGTCGGTTGGATAAAGATCCAGTTGGTTGAGAACATCGTAGATACGGTCTGCACCAAAAGAGATGCCGACACCGGAGACACCATCCAAGCCAAACACACCAGTTAGATTATCGTATCGACCGCCGCCGGTGATGCTTCCGATCTGAACATCTAATGCTTTCACCTCGAAGATGGCACCAGTGTAGTAGTTGAGGCCTCGAGCCAAGGTTAGGTCGAGTTCCACTTTTGTCTGAACGTTTAATGCTTCGATATAAGAAAGGATGGAAGAGATTTCTTCTATACCCTTTAGTCCCGTTTCAGAAGAAGAGAGGAATTCACGGATGGTATTTAGTTTTCCCTTGTTGTTGCCTTGAAGGAGGATGATAGGCTGAAGTTTGTTGATAGCTTCGGCACTGATTCCTTTGGAAGCCAGTTCAGCATTGACATTGTCCAGTCCGATCTTATCCAATTTGTCGATAGCCACGGTGATGTCAACGATTTTATCAGCTTCACCAATCACTTCGGCTATGCCAGATAATATTTTTCTGTTGTTGATTTTGATGCAGACATTTACCTTCAGTCTGCGGAAAACTTCATCTACAATTTGGATAAGTTCCACTTCATTGAGAAGAGAGTCGCTTCCCACTACGTCAACATCACATTGATAGAACTCACGATAACGTCCTTTTTGAGGTTTGTCGGCTCTCCATACAGGTTGTATCTGATAACGTTTGAAAGGGAACGATATTTTATCTCTGTTCATCACAACAAAACGTGCGAAAGGGACTGTCAGGTCATAGCGTAGTCCTTTTTCCGAAATTTTGTTGATGAGCTTTATTGAGTTGCGAGATTCTAAATCCGCCTGATCTGTATTTGCCAGATAATCGCCGGAGTTTAGGATTTTAAATAGAAGTTTATCCCCCTCATCGCCGTATTTCCCCATGAGTGTGGATAGATTTTCCATTGCAGGGGTTTCAATCTGTTGAAACCCGTAGAGTCTGAAAACCTCTTTAATCGTATTGAATATGTAATTGCGACGCACCATTTCTATGGGTGCGAAATCTCGTGTTCCTTTTGGAATTGATGGTTTTGTTGCCATTCTTTTTCTCTTTTGTATTAAACGGGTGCAAAATTAAGAATAATTTATGAAAGGGAACTTATTTTATACTTTTCTGTTGATAATTTCTTGTGAAAGTTTCAAAAAAAGAGAATACGAATGTCTATCTTTGCACCACCATAATACATTGAATATAAAAATATTCTTGAATGATAGAGGAGATACTTTTTATTGAGAATGCTGATCCCGTTGTTTTGTACGGTGTGAATAATAGTAATATCGTGACATTGAGGAATTTATTCCCGAAATTGCGTATTGTGGCAAGAGGAAATGCGGTGAAGTGTAAAGGTGATGAACAGGAGGTGAAGGCGTTCGAAGAAGTGTTCAATAAGATAGAACGTCATTGTGCTCAATATAATTCGTTGGATGAAACGACACTTATCGATTATGTTAAGGGGGGAGTCGTAGATACTAAGAGTGAAAAGGATTTAATCATATATGGTGTAAATGGCAAGCCGATTGTTGCACGGACGCCCAATCAGAAAAAGTTAGTTCAGCTATTTGAAAAACAAGATTTAATATTTGCGGTTGGTCCAGCGGGTTCAGGAAAGACATATACGGCGATCGCATTAGCTGTTAAGGCATTGAAGAACAAGGAGGTGCGTAAAATCATCTTGAGTCGTCCAGCTGTGGAGGCGGGCGAGAAATTAGGATTCTTGCCAGGTGATATGAAGGAGAAGATAGATCCATATCTGCAACCGTTGTATGATGCATTGCAGGATATGATTCATGGCGCTAAGTTGAAAGATTTGATGGAGAATGGCACTATTCAGATTGCACCGTTGGCTTTTATGAGAGGACGGACACTGAACGATGCGTTTATAATCTTGGATGAGGCGCAAAATACGACGACGCAACAAATAAAAATGTTCCTGACACGTATGGGAATGAATAGTAAGATTATTGTTACGGGCGATATGTCACAGATTGATTTGCCTGCGCATCAGAAATCAGGCTTGATAGATGCCTTGGATATCTTAAAGAATGTTGAAGGTGTTGCAAAGATTGAATTTGATGTGAGAGATATTGTAAGACATCAGTTGGTTCAGCGAATTGTTGAGGCTTATGAGAAAGCTGATGAAGTGCGGAAAGAGAAGAGAAAAGAGGCTAAGGAAATGACAGAAGATGTAAAAGTATTAAAATAAAATATAACAATGGAGAATGCATTAACTAAAACAGATTTCAACTTTCCTAATCAAAAAGGAGTATATCATGGTAAAGTACGTGATGTATATAGTGTTGGCGATGACAAACTAGTTATGGTGGCAACTGATAGAATTTCAGCATTCGATGTCATCCTTCCGAAAGGAATACCATTCAAGGGACAAATGTTGAATCAGATTGCAGCTAAGTTTTTGGATGATACAAAGGATATCTGTCCGAATTGGAAACTTGCAACACCTGATCCGATGGTGACAGTAGGGATTCGCTGTGAAGGCTTCCCTGTGGAGATGATTGTGAGAGGTTATCTTTGTGGAAGTGCTTGGAGAGCTTATAAGAGTGGTGTAAGAGAGATTTGTGGTGTTAAGATTCCTGATGGAATGAAAGAGAATCAAAAATTCCCTTCTCCTATAATCACACCTACAACAAAGGCTGAAATAGGTAAGCATGACGAGGATATCTCAAAGGAAGAGATCTTGAAACAAGGTCTTGTCTCAAAGGAAGATTATGAATTGTTGGAGAAATATACATTGGCTTTGTTCCAAAGAGGAACTGAAATCGCCGCAAAACGTGGTTTGATCTTGGTTGATACCAAATATGAGTTTGGAAAGGCTAATGGCACAATCTATCTGATGGATGAGATTCATACACCAGACTCTTCTCGTTATTTCTATTCAGAAGGTTACCAAGAACGATTTGAAAAGGGAGAGGCTCAGAAACAGTTATCTAAGGAGTTCGTCCGTGAATGGCTGATGGATAATGGATTTCAGGGTAAGTCAGGACAAACAGTTCCTGAAATGACGGATGAGATTGTGAAGTCAATTTCAGACCGTTATATTGAATTATATGAGAATATCGTAGGAGAAAAATTCCAGAAGTCAGAGGATTTGTCTTCCTTGAATCGTCGTATAGAAAATAATGTAATTGCATATTTGAATAAATAATAAAGATATAGAAAGGCAGAAAGGGTAGGGCATATCCTTTTTGCCTTTTGTTGTATAGACGATGTATTTAGAGAGATTACGTATTTTAAATTACAAAAATTTAGAGGAAGTTGATTTGACTCTTTCTCCTAAAATTAATTGTTTCATAGGCAATAATGGAGAAGGGAAAACAAATCTGCTTGATGCGGTATATTATCTCTCTTTTTGTAAAAGTCATTCGGTTTCTGTCGATAGTCAGAATATCATGTATGATAAAGATTTCTTCATGATCAATGGCACGTATGTGCTTGGCAATCAGACAACAGATATTTATTGCGGAATAAAGAGAAGACAAAAGAAACAGTTTAAAAGAGATAAAAAGGAGTACGATAAGCTGTCGGATCATATTGGTCTTTTACCTTTGGTGTTGGTCTCTCCGGCAGATGAGGAGTTGATCCTTGGTGGTAGCGAAGAACGCCGGAAATTCATAGATGGCTTTATTGCTCAATATGATAAAAAATACCTTTCATATTTATTGTCGTATAAAACATTATTGACTCAACGAAATGCAATGATCCGAAATGAAGTGAGGGATTCGTTGTTATATGATACAGTGGAGGAACAAATGTCGATGTATGGAACGTATATATATGAACAAAGGACTCGTTTCATCTCTGAATTTATGCCTCATTTTCAGGAATTTCATCAGAATGTTTCGATGGGGAAAGAGTCGGTGAAATTGTGTTATCGATCTCAGATGCAGGAAACGGATTCATTGATGTCATTGATGCGCGGAAGCAGAGAGAAGGATTTCATCGTAGGATATACGACGAAGGGAATTCACAAGGATGACTTGGATATGACAATGAATGATCTGCCTATCCGCAAAGTTGGTTCGCAGGGACAAAACAAGACATATCTGATAGCACTGAAGTTAGCGCAGTTCGATTTTTTAATGAGACTGAAAAATGAGAAACCGATATTGCTGTTTGACGATATATTTGACAAGTTGGATGCTCTTCGTGTTAATCAGATTGTTCAGTTGATGAAGGATAATCGTTTTGGACAGGTCTTCATTTCAGATACCAATAGAGAACATCTCTCTTCGTTGCTGAAAAACATAGATTGTGATTTTCATATTTATGGTGTGAAGTCAGGTGTCGTGGAATTAAAGGAATCTAAATAGACGTATATGGAACGGCAGGAAGTTAAATCAATCGGAAGCGTATTGCGGGAATTGCTGAAAGAGGAACGATTTTCTCAGAAGCTGAATGAGACTCGGTTGGTCGCATCATGGGGGAAGATTGTGGGGGAGACAGTCGGTGCCTATACAGAGAATATTTACGTAAAGAATAAAGTTTTATATGTAAAGATTACTTTGCCAGCAGTTAAGTCAGACTTGATGATGCAAATAGAAGATATAAAACGAAAACTGCATCAGGAAGTAGGGTGTGAAGTAATTGAGGAGATTCGTATATGTTAAGAAACAAGGAGAATGGAATATACAATAGATAATATAGAAGAGGTAAAGTTCTATCATCAGGAACCCATTCAGATTCGTTTTAATGATGTTGATGTGTTGGGACATGTCAATAATGGAATACAATTGAACTATTTTGATTATGGGAAGGTGAAATATTTCCAGACATTGAAACAAAAACAGATTGACTGGCATGATTCAGAATTGGTGATAGTCAATTTAAATGTGGATTTTTGTTGTCCAATATTTATGGGGGATGATATCGTTGTCAAGACAAAAGTATATTCTATTGGCAAGAAAAGTTTGAAACTACTGCAAGTGTTGTACGATGAAAAGTCGAAACAGGTGAAGTCTATATGTCACTGTGTGATGTGTGGTTTTGATGTGAAAACCAATACTTCTGTTTTGATTTCGGATGAGTGGAAACAGTTGATAAAATCATTTGAGAAGAATATTTAATATAACTAAAAAAATCACAAATATTGTGAGGATGAGGAAAAAAATTTTTAAAATGTTGTTCTGTTGAAAATATAATATATATATTTGTACGATGTAAAGGTTTTTTGAACGATGAAGCACGCATTATATATATTACTCATTTCTCTTATGTATTCGACATTG
>Ga0247609_10006515_pt1 | contig 11232 bp, 12 predicted proteins | sample 172DNAGHGlowgp2_FD_193487 | JGI IMG/M metagenome (GOLD analysis project Ga0247609, IMG submission 193487) | Sheep rumen microbial communities from Palmerston North, Manawatu-Wanganui, New Zealand - 1728 DNA GHGlow gp2 | ecosystem: Host-associated > Mammals > Digestive system > Stomach > Rumen ... | reverse complement strand
TGTGGCGATACCCTCGCTCAAGCCCTTTAAGCCCTGGACCATAGACTGCTGCTGTGCGTCGCCCACGCTAATGTTGGGGGAACTCCAACGGAATGCTACGTTAAGAGGCATATAAATTTCTCCCTATTAGAAGATTGCACCGATAATGGAACCGACACCCTGCAACAGACCGCCCGCACCGCTGTTACGTTGTGCTTCAAGGTTAGCCTTGTTGCCCGCAACGTCGGAGTAAACCTGCAAGTCTGCGTTGTTTTGGTTTGCCATAGCGGTATAGTAGTCGCCAATGGCGTTCCCCAACTGATTGCGGTCGGACTGATAGATATTGGCGAGAGTTCCGAGGTTGTTGATTTTCTGCTGACCCGTTTCCCATTCCTGCAACTGCTGTGCCCTGTCACGCATCATACGGTCGTATGCCTGGGACCAAGCCTCCGAAGCGAGTGCTTGCTGCTTCGCACTTAATTTATCCAAATAGTTGGACGAGAATCTGTTACCGCCTGCGGACGCAGCGTTGTTGATTGCGTTGGTCGCAGCCTGCACACGCTGTTCACGGGCGGGGTCAAGGAAGTCGTTCACGTCGCCCTGGTAAGAGAAGTCCTTACGGTTCTCAATAGCGTCCGCAAGGTTCTTCACAGCGTCCGAGTAGGCTTGTGCCCCCTCGCCATACATACCCTGCATTTGGTTGTAGTAGTTCCCGTAAAGGTTCTTGTTCTGCGAAGACACAGAACTAGAACGGTCAAGAACATCGTCAAGGGTAGCCTTGGCAGCGTCAATCTGCTTTTTGTTGGAAAATCCCAGGGATTCCGCAAGGTAGTCCACGGCACCCGCACCTGCGTCGCCTAGACCGAACGGGTTGGCTACGAACTCACCCACGTCTTTCATACTCATAGGTTAGTCCTCCTTGTCGTCCTTTTCGGACTTGTCGTCCTTGTCGTCCTTTTTAGGCTTTTCAGCCTTTTTGGGCTTTTCGTCAACCTCGTCCATATCAAGGTTGTCCAGGTAGTCCTGGATGCTGTTACGCATATTTACGAGTTGCTTTTTGAGTTCCTTTTTATCCATAAGGGTATTCCTCTTTTCAAAATTAAAACTACACTTATTCGGCTCCGTCTGTGGCACCGAAGATTGTCATTTCAACATAGGACGAAACTGAAAGCGTGAACGAAGTCTGCCCCGCCCTAATGATTATCGCACCGCTTTGGTCACGGGAAGTCCAATAAAGGGCTTTCGTGCTGTTCGGGGCGATAGGCAGTTGGTGGGTCCCTTCGGGGAGCGTGGCTTCCATATGCACAAAGAACGGGGTCTTCGTGACAAGCCACTGCTTGTTGAAGCCCGTCTTGTAATGGTTCCAAACGCCCGTGAGAACGCCAAGAACGTCCTCTTTCGGGCTGTTGCCATTGATTATGCCGTTTCTCATAAGCGGGGACCCCCTTAAATCATAGCACCCGTGGCTTCTGCCCTAATGCTGCACATAGTAAGCACCAGGTCCGTCGGGTGGGAATAGGTGACACGGATTACGCACAGGCGGTTGTAGCCCAGGTTGAGCCAACGGACACGGTGCCCGTATTCGCCCGTGCGACCGAGAGAAGCGGAGCGGACATTTCCGAACGTGTTGCCACCGTCCTTGCTCACTTCAAGCAACAGCATAGGCTTCAAGGTGTAGTCTTCCCAGGTGCCCACGTTGCATTCAATGGCGAGTTCTTCAAAGGTAAACGGCTTCAACCCGTCCGTGAACACGGCTGTCTGTCTGTGTCGGACCATAGGATAGGAAATACCGCCTGGGTAATCTTCCTTCCAATAGTCTTCCTGGAACTGCATAAAGCAGCCATCGTTGGTGAAGGTGTAGAACTTTTCGTGGAAGTAGGCTATACCGCCCGCTCGCCACTGCACTTCGTCACCGCTGACCTTGCTACGGCTAGTGCGTTTGTGCCAACCCCCGTCAAGCGTGTCATAGACCCAGGTTTCCCCAAGGGAATTGAGTTGCAGGACATAGAAGTTGTGTTCGCCAACGGAGTAGCAGAAGCCGTAAGCGGACTCCGTGGATTCCTGCAACAATTTATTGTCAAGCCAATCCTCGGAAATCTTTTTAAAAGCGGTTCCGCTTACCATCATCACCGATTTTCCGTATTGGGCACCCGAACAGACGAAGTAAACGATAGACCCGCTAGACGCAAGGCTGTTCGGTGCTTCAAGACCGAACGACGACTGTGCGGTGTAGGACGTGCGAATCCAATCTTCAAATTCGCCACTACCACGCTGCCAAATTTCCACGGTCTTCGGACCATAGACATACAACGTTGAACCCACAGCGAAAACTGCGTTGACATTATCACTGCTAGCCTCACCCGAAAAATAAAGCTGTGCCCCGTAGTCATCTTCAAATACGTGGCGGTCGGAGTCCACTTCTTCGGTATCAACGGTCACTCCATCCTGCTTGTATTGGACTTCGCCATTGACAATCTTGAACATCGTCCGCTTGTCCGAATTGAGCGGGTAGGGCTTGGAGTAGTACACATAACCGCTCCCCGAATCATTAACCACGATTGAACCTGCAACCACGGCTACGTGGGTCGGTGTGATTGTGCCACCCTTGGAAGTAATGCGTTCGGGCAACTGAATCTGCTTGAGAGTTACAACTTCAAGCAGGTCGTAGTAGTAGAGGGAAGCCCCATCCGCTACGAGCAGGAGGGCACGGGGACCACCCGCTTCTGCAAAGGAAACACGCTTGCCGTTGTTCGCCACATTACCGATACGGGTTGCGGTTCCGTAAACGTCAAAGCGGTAAAGGACGGAGCCGATTACCGCAAACATATCTTCGGAACTGTGGTCCACCGCAAGACCGATAGTGGAAACATAGGCACCACGGCAACGCCCGCCAATGTAGGTAAGCAGCTTCATACCAGGCAGGCTTTCCATATATTCGTTGTTCCCGTTCTTTGCGTAATACATATTGACGCAAAGTTCGCTACCCATTACCGCAGGGTATTTGGACTTCTTGGACGAACCTATGAGGTTGTTGATTACTTTTCCCGTAGCCATTACATTCCCACTCCACCAATAAGGTCATAATAAGGCGACAAGTAGTCGTCACAGTCGTCAAGCCCGTTGTCAAGCGGTCTGTTGTTTGCGGTGTTCGTGTCCACAGCCTTTTTCGCTGCGAGCAGGTCAATGTTCACCCTGTCTTCGTAGCTCTTGAGTTTGTATTTGGCGACCAGGCGTTCTTCCAGGGCATACAGGACCAGGTTGTAGTAGAGCGAAGACAGGTAAATGGTTTCGCCCAACTTGTAGTGTGCCAACTTACTGTTCACGTAAACACGGACCTCACACGGGCACGACCCGTTAAGGTCAAGAATGCCCACCTGTCTTGGATTACCGCTAGGTGCGGTTTCCGTGACGACCCCGTAGTTCCAGGAAGTCGGGAGCGATTGGGTAATCTGTCGGTCCATAGCCTGCGGGTTGGTCGGGCGAAGACGGAACCAACGAATGCCCACCTTGCGGGAAACACCGCTGACAGAATCGGGCGGTTCGGAGTTCACGACTTCCTGCGTCGGGATTTCGCCCGCTTCTAGTTTCTTGAACACGATTCTGCCCGCAACGTTGCGGTCCACGGAATTGACGGACTGACTGATATAGCCGTCGGAGTTGAGCGAATTGATAGCCTGGTTCAACTTGCCCTCGGCTACGGCTGCGAGTTGTCCGCTGACGGGTTCCCCGTCTTCTACCAAGAGCAGGTCTTCACAGGCGGTTTGTATAATATCGTTTACAGCGAAAGCCATAGTTAATCCTCGTTTTTGTATCTACCATAAAACTACACTTAAAGCGAAAAAGCCACAACCCGTGGTTAGGATTGTGGCTATTCGTTCTATGCAGAAGCTATGTTAGTCCAACTGCAAGTAAGTCGTGACCGACTCACGGATTTCAAATACCTTCCCGACGAAAGGCATATCAATGCGGTAGCAGTTGACACCATTGATAATCTGCGGAGCAGCCTGCATCTTCAAGGTAATGTTCTTGAAAGTGCCCACCGAGTCAGCGTATGCAGACTTGAGCGTGTCAAAGCGGTATTGGTCGAACTTAAGAGCCTTTTCAAGTCTGCACTGACCGATTTGGTAGCTCTTGCCAATGGTGACGAGCGGTTCAAGAGTGAACGTGGCGACACCATCATTGACAGCAGCAGCGAGAGTAGCTGCGTCCATCCAGGCGTTCGGGTTCTTGCAAGCCTTACCCTGTGCGGTGATACGGAGTTCGGGCAGGTAAGTGACCTGTTCGGCAGCACCGTTTTCGTCGTAGCGGGTTTCCTTGTTCAAAATGAGAACGTAATCCTGGTAGGTTTCAATGCCCGACGGGTCCACAATCTTCAAGCCCGTGACCTTATACGGCACACCAACCTTGAGGGCACCCGAACCACCGACGGTCATAGAAGTAATCGGCTTCAAGCCAATCACGTTGTTGGAAGCGTCCTTGATTACTTCGGCAGAAATGGTCGGAGCGGTAGCAGCACCCGTGGTGTTAAGCACAGGCATACCAGGCAACTGAACCTGGTCGGCAAGGTTATACTTGCCAAGGGCACGTTCGCCATAAATCTTGGAAGAAATTTCGGACGGGAGGAACAGCTTGAGGGCTACGTCGCCAATATCGGAGAAAAGCTGCGGAGTTTGGAAGTCCACACGATTGCCTTCAAGAGAAAGTTCGGTAAGACGGCTAGAAGCGTCCGCAATGAACTTTGTGCCGAGAGTGCTAGACACCACGACCTGTGCGGAGCGATAGACGTTTTCACCGACAATATCAAGCTGTGCTTCACGGGCGAGTTTGTTGGCACGGGGTTCATAGATTTCGCGCTTGAAGTCTTCGATATCCAAGAGTTCATTCCACATATCCGTTTCAAACGAGGTGCCCTTGTTCTTGACATAGCCAGTTACCTCACGCTCTACAACGGGAGAGGGCTGGGCAACGATGCCATCGTACACGGAACCAGGGTCAGCAAGATAGCCGTGAACAGCCTTGCCAAATTTGGCTCCCTTCATAGTTTCCTGGGAGAACAGGGATTCGGAAGCCTTGATGTAATCCATTTTGTCGTAAACAGCCCCTGCCAAAAGTTTAAGGGCTTTGCGGTTAGAAAACGAACCTGCCATAATTGACATTCCTTTAAGTTAAAATTGTGTTTTTTGGTTGTTTAAGTGCCGAATTTGCAGAAAAGTTGCAAAAACAGGCGTTTGGTTCGGGAATTTACCCGCTTTCAGTCGGAAATCAAGTCGTCCGTTCGGCTATAAAAAGGAATGGAATTGCTGCCATTTCAGCGAACCCGTCGGTCCTGTTTGTAAAACTACACTTTTTCTGTAAATGTTAAGAAAATTTTACATAGATTTGTACAAAACAACTTGACTATGTGAAAGTAAGGAACTAAATTTTCTCGCATAAGCAACCAAACAACCCGAAGAGGTAACCTATGATATGTCCACAATGCGGTAAAGAATTTTACTGTGAAAACCCTGCACACAACAGAAAATTCTGTAGTGAAAAATGCTCACAAGCGTCGGATTCTCAAAGACGAAGGGAAAAAGTAAATAGCCAAAAAGAACACAAAATCTGCCCACAATGCGGTAAGAGATTTGTTAAATTCGGAAGAGGTGCAAATGCTAAATACTGCTGCAAGGAATGTTCATACCAGGCATACTTGACCAAGTGCATTGATTCTAGCAAACAACGGTATTTAAACAAGCGTGAAGAAGTCAACGCTACTAAACGAGCCTACTATGCTAAACACGCTCCTACTATAAGGGATTACTTCAAAAGTTACAGACTTAAAAAGTCACAAGAATCAGCTTCTACGAAACAATTAGGATTTATACCTTCTACAGATAGACCTAATCCTGGTGTTAAACAGGGTTTTGAATCCACCCTAGGCGTCAAAAGGCTTACTGAAAGAGAATGCCTGTGTCTTAAATGTGGGAAACCCTTCAAATTGTATGTGTCCATCGGAAATGCTATACCCTACTTAAATAGACTAGCCAAAAAAAACCAAAGCCCTTGTCCGTTTTGCGGTGAAGCCCCAACAGGAATACCACACAAAGGAACACACAGTAGCACCCCCGAATACGAAATCCAAAAGTTATACCCGAACTTCACCCTGTCCAACTACCGCCCCGATTGGATGAATGGGTTGGAACTTGACCTATACGACCCTGTGTCAAAGACCGCCCTGGAATACCACGGTGTCAAGTGGCACTGCGGTGAATTGGACAGGGGATTGCAAAAGACAAAGGCAGACCTGTGCGAAGCCAACGGGGTCCACCTAATACAGCTCTATGACACTGAATGGTTGCAGAAGCGTGAAATAGTCCAGGACAAGTTGGACGCAATCTTCCACAAGAATATGCGTAGGATTTTCGCCCGAAAGCTGAAAGTTTGGGAAATCACGGGGGACAGCACGATACGCCCGTTCCTGGACAAGAACCATATCCAGGGCTACGCAGCACACAAATGGGCTGTTGGTCTTTGGAACGGATTGGAACTTGTAGCCGTCTGCACGTTCAAGTATGGAACCGCCTACGCTTCGGGCGGTCAATGTTCGGGGACGCAGAAGTATTGGGAATTGAACCGCTATGCCACGAAGTTGGGTTGCAGCGTAATCGGTGGATTGAGCAGGTGCGTAAAGGCTTTCTTCCGCACCCACCCCGAAGTTACCGAGGTTTTCTCGTTTGCTGACAGACGTTGGACTAGCCCCGTTCGTTCTGCTTATTCGTCTAGCGGTTTTGTTGAAGTAGAGCGGGCTAAACCGAACTACCAATACACCGACAAGAACCCGATGCACGAACTCAAGAACAAGCAACAGTTCCGCAAGAGCCGTATAGCCCTGGAACACCCCGAAATCTACTCCGACGACAAGACCGAAAAACAAATGGCTACCGAACTAGGAATGTTCCAAATATGGGACGCAGGGAAGATTAAATACAGGATTTCCCGATAGAAAAACCCCCGCACTAGCGAACCACTCTTGTGGACTTCGTGCGGGGGCAACCCGATAAGGAGCATAACCAATGAACAGGGCTACGCCTGCTTTAAATATAGCAAACTATCTGCTGCGAAGATACTTTAACATCTCGTCGTCATCACTGAAAATGTCGGGCGTGGCGTTGGACGCTGCCTGCTTACCAGGCTTTCCCATATGGGGGACGGTCGGCTTCGTCGGAGCAGCGTTCGGCTGCGTCGGGGCTGCGTTCGGCTGTGCAGGGTTCGGCTGCACGGCAGGTGCGGGCTGTTCGGCAGCAATCTTTTCGTCCAACTTGCGGAGTTCGTAATAGATGTCCATTGGGCTGAGGTTTCTTTCGTTGAAGACGGACTCAAACGCAGCACGGTCGTTAAGCATACGCTCAAAGACGATAGGACCACGGGGGTTATACATAAGGAAGTCGGCAGCGACAGGCACCTTGTCCAAAATATCGCCAAGACCACGCTGCTGACAATACTGCACACGCTTGAAGAAATCGGACTTACGCTTTTCGTCCCCGTTGAACGCAGCGGACACGTTGTCCACCCAGGTCTGCTGTTGCTGTTGGAGTTCTTCTTCCTGCTGCTTACGCTGTGCTTCTTCTTCGGAGCGTTTCTTTTCTGCTTCGGCACGGGCAGCGTCGGTCTTTTCCTGTTCAGCCTTGTAGCGTTGCTGCACCAGGTAGTCAATGTATTCGTCGTCGGTTTGGAAGTCTTCACGGGTCTTCGTGACGGGCTTGGGAGCGGTGGACTTCTTGAGTTCGTCAATCTGCTTTTGGAAGTTTTCCGTGAGAGCCTTCATTTCGGCTTCGTGCTTTTCACGCTGCTTTGCGAGTTGACGCTTGAAAGCGTGTTCGGCACGTTCCTGGGGCGTGAAGTCGGACGGCTTCTTGTCTTCGGGCTTCGGGTCCGCAGGCGGGGTGTCCGTCGGCTGTTCGGCAGGCGGGTTCCCGTTCGGCTGTTCCTGTGCGGGCGGGGTGTCCGTCGGCTGTTCCTGGGCGGGCTGTGCGGGCTGTTCGGCAGTGGACTTGTCAGCCATCACTTCTTCAACGAGTTCTTGGTAGTTTTCAGCCATAATTAGGCTCCTTTTGATTAGTGGTTAAGTTCTTGTGTGTTTACCTTGCCGTCGTCGTAGTGCCTGCGTGTCTGCCCGAAGAAATCGGAACACATAGGCAGGACGTTGTTGGCTTCTTCAAGGGAAAGCACGGTTCCCTTGCGTTTCTTGAAATTCTTGTATCGTATAAAGTTCTTCAATGAGTTCTGTGCGGACTTGATAATGAAGTTGACGGCTTTCCTTGGGGTAATCGTGCAGTCAATGGTTTCAAGTTTTTCCAGGACGTGCAGCAGGACGAGCGACTGCGTGTCCTGTTCAAAGAACAGTTCCTTGTGCGGACGGAACTTCGGGTTCTTGATAAGCCCCGCAGTGGCGACCTTGACGATTTCAATAAGGACAAGTCCGAGGACCTGTTCCACGTCGGGATAAATGATACCCTGCTTACGCAGGCGTATCGCCATAAGCAGTGCGTCGGCATTGTCCCACGGATTAGTCTTGGGTTTCGTCATTCGTCCTCCAGGATTTTGTCTATATCGGACTGACGCATAGTGCCGACAAGAGCCATAGCGGGGTCTTCACGGGTAGCCCTGTCAAGGCAGGCGAGCATAAGAGCGTCGGCAGGGTCGGGGGAGCGACCGACACGCATCTTAATGTCTTCCTTGGGTTCAATGAGCAGGCGACCCAGGCGGTCAATGACAAAGTGCGTGTTGGTGATTTCCCGCTTGTATTCGGGGACGATACCGCTGTCAATCCACGGGGATTGCAGGTCCACGCACAGCCCGCCCCTGTGCATTTCGGCAAGTTTGAAGTAGCCGTAGGCACGGATGTTGCCGTATTGACGGATAGCGGTTTCGCTAGGCGGTCTTTCGGCAAAAGCGATTTGGGCACAGGGGATTTCGTATTTGAGTTGGTCATAGACGGACTCCGACCAGGCAAGGTCCATATTGAGTTTATGTATCTTGCCGACGGAGTTTTGGAACTTTCGGATATAGTGGGCGACTTCTTCGGAAGTTTCGTTCCCAAATTCGTGGAACGCAATAAGGGAGTTGCCACGGATAGCAGCGAAGCTGTGAGCGTCACGCAGACCCGTGTGAGCCATATCAAGACCCGCATAGATACGGTTGTCTGTGAACATAGCGGGCTGTTGCGGGAAGTCTTTGAGCGTAATGAGCGACGTAGCGTCTTCGCCCAGGATAATTTCCCCCTCAATTTCCTGGCGACGCAACTTTTCGTCAAATATGGACTTTTCAAGCAGAGCCTTTGTTTCGGGGGACACCATATCGTCGGGCATATCGGAGAGTTTCGCACGGAGCAGGCGAATGCCATACTTTTCGTGTTCCACAATCATAAGCTGCCACAGGGAAGACATATCGGGCGTTCCCGTCGCACGGATTTTGGGCTTGATTATGTTCCCGAAGTTGTCGTGTCCACGAAGACAGGGAGCCGTGATAGCGAGGATGTTCGGCTTGGACAGCATAAATTCGTCCAGGTAGAGCGAACTGCATTCAGTTGCACCACGGGCTGCTTTCTCGTTTTCGTAGGACGCAAAGTAAAAGCGGGACTTCCCTAGCTTTCCTGTCTTGTAGGTCCCGTTCCAGGACCAATAGTCAAGCAGGTTGTATTTGTATAGGAAGTTCTGCAAGTGTTCCCAGGGACCCTTGTAGAACGCACCGTCCGTTTGAGCCATATAGAGGACGTTCTTTCCGTTGAGCATATCCACCAACGCACAGAAAGTGGCAATCCAGGACTTCCCGCAGGAACGGGACGACACGATAGCCACGAAGTCTTCCTGTGCCCTGTAAAATTCCCTTTGGACGGGAAGCATCTTTATATGGTGTTCTATTACGGACAAGTTAAGCGTCCTCAATAACGAACTTTATGGTAGCGTCGGTCTTGTTGTTGGTTTCTGCGGTGACGTGTAGGTTCTGTATGTTTTCCTCGCTTTCCTTGTAGTGCAGACCCGTCATAGAAATCGCCTTTTCGCAGATGGACATAAGTTCGGGGTTCTGTTCCTTGAGAGCCTTTGCCACATACTTGTCCACTCCCGCTTCGCAGACGGCAGCTAGAATCCTGCGACGCATTTCCTGTCTAGCAGCCTTGGCAGCGTTGGCTTTAGCGGAAATCGCTTTCGCCCGTTCGGAGTCAAAGGGTCGCAGGTTGGCAAGGCTCGCCCCGCAGGGTCTTCCCCTTTTCTTCTTGGGTGGTGTCAAGGGAATTGCGTCTGCGTCAACTTCCTCGCCCGCTTCCTGTAAGTTTTTTGTAAGATTTTCGTCACTCATTTACGCAGGCTCCCGATAAGGTCGGTGAGTTCAAGACGCATAAGCGTGAAAGTTTCAAGCAGGTGCCAAAGCAAGGCGTTGGTATTACAGGCATCCTTTTGGTATTGGGACATAATGAGCTGCACCCTGCGAGAGCGTTCCTCTGCGTCCGCTATGACAGCCTGTGCCTGTTCCCTGTGGTCTTGATATAGGACACCTGGGGGGAACGGACGGATTTCGGAGTTACCCTGTGCCTTGCGGAACTGTTCTTCAAGTTCGGGGGTTACATTCCGTGCCTGTTCGTTGAACATAGTCTTGAGTTCTTCGGGCGGGGCTTGTCGGGCGAGTTCTTCCCGCTTTCGCTGTCGGTAGGCACGTTTCTTTGCTGCTGCGTCGGCACGTTTCTGTTCTTCTGTCATAGTGGGACTCCTTTGTAATAAATATAGTACAAAAATACATTTTAATTGAATAAAATGTATTTATTTTTAATTATTTATGGATTTTAATTGGATTTATTTGGGGGATATTTCCGCACCCTTACGCAGTTGGCGACCGAGCAGGTATAGGAAACGTTCGGGGACGGGCAGTTTCTTAATCTGTTCTGCGAGGTCGTTGGAAACCCAATACTGCCTTCCGTTGCACATCTTGACATACTTGTGCGTGGCACGGTATTCTGCGAAGACAGCCTTGCACTTTTCCTGGTTCTTGTAGTAGTATTCCCTGGATTTTTCCTTGTAGTAGCCCGAATGCTGTTCCGAATACCTTTGCAGGCGTTCACGCTTGGAAACGGGGATTTCCTTACGCTTTTCCTGCGGGAGAGCCAGGAGTTTTCGGGCTACGTCGGGTTCCACGAACACGGTGGCACCGTTAGCCATAGTGACGGCTACGCAGGTGTTTCGGATAGCCTGCTGCTGCTTTGCGTGTGGGGAGTGATGATAG
>Ga0247609_10006512_pt1 | contig 11233 bp, 12 predicted proteins | sample 172DNAGHGlowgp2_FD_193487 | JGI IMG/M metagenome (GOLD analysis project Ga0247609, IMG submission 193487) | Sheep rumen microbial communities from Palmerston North, Manawatu-Wanganui, New Zealand - 1728 DNA GHGlow gp2 | ecosystem: Host-associated > Mammals > Digestive system > Stomach > Rumen ... | reverse complement strand
TTTTGACTACTTCCTGCTTATGAAGCTCCACTTCTTCCAATATTACTATCCGGAAGTGAAGGAAGTATACGCGGACAGGAAGTATGGATATAACATCAAGAGCCAGCTGCTGAAGCTTCTTGTGATATTCCCGGCAGCGTCAGCTCTTGCGGCCTGGATATGTTCATTGTTTTGAGAAAAATGGGAGAGTTTGAACAATGCAATTTGAGGAATTGGGAAATATAGCCGGGAAGAAACTAATGTTGTTGCCTGGAACATGCTGTGACTGGCAGACGAATTTTGGAACGGTTATCGACAGCTTATCTGAAAAGTATCATCTTATATGTGTGAACTACGATGGATTCGATGGAAGCGATGATGTTTTTCCGGACATGATAACTGTTACTGAGAAAATTGAGAAGTATATAAAACCATAAAAGATGCAGATCATATACTTGTCATATCTGATGGAAAGATAGTAGAGCGAGGGGATCACAAAGCCCTGATGGATATGAATGGGGAGTATGCACATATGGTTGAATTGCAGGCTTCATGAGAAGATTTATCAATATATCATTTTTCTAATTAGCGTTGATTTTTTATATGTATAATAGTTAGCGGTAACTAACTAAAATGCTTAGCCATATGGCGGAAGGAGAGAAAAAGTATGGATGGAGTAATGACTCAGAGAAAAACGAATGAAAAACTTGGAGGAAAGGACCTGATAAATATAGGTATTTATGCAGCTATTTTCCTTGTGATAATGACTGCTATCTCAATGCTTGGATTTATTCCAATCATGATGCCGATGTTATCTGTCCTGTGCCCTCTTATTGGAGGTATTACCATGATGCTCTTTTATACAAAGGTTAAGAAGTTCGGAATGATAACCATTATGACGATTATTATCGGAGCATTTTTGTGGGTTACGGGAATGGGATATTACCCGTTTTTCTTTGGAATTGTATGTGGACTAGTTGCAGATCTTGTTGCGAAGAGCGGACAATACTCAAGCAAAAAGAAGACGGTCTTAAGTTATGGAATTATGTGCATAACTATATTTGGATGTTTCCTGCCCTTATACCTTGATATTAATGGATATTTTTCCACAAGGACATCTTTTGGAAGTGACTATGTTGAGGCTATGACAAGAATATTCAGACCCTGGACAGCTCCTATAATCTTAGCTTGTTCTTTTGTTTTCGGAGTACTTGGAGCACTCCTTGGAATGCATTTCCTTAAGAAACATTTTGAGAAAGCCGGTATTGTTTAATGGAAGGTGCGGCATATAATCCCGGAAAACTTGATCGCGGACTTATCATGGATCCAAGGACAAAACTGGCGCTTCTTGTTACAGTAACGACATTCGCACTGGGAGGCGCCGGAGGAAGAAGATGTGAGATGCTTGTGCCAATACTTTGTATGGTGCCGTTTCTTCTGCTTCTTACTGCAAAGAGATTTAAGACATCGATAATCGGAATGATACTGTTCTGGGGATCCAGTATGCTTCTGACCTTTGCAAATACGCGAGGTATGGGAGGCTTTCTATACTATATTATCCTTGGTTCCTGCGGTGTGCTTGGTAGGTTCCTGCCATGCATAATGATGGGACGTTATCTGATGGAGTCAACAACAGTGAGCGAATTTACAGCTGCAATGAAAAAACTCCACGTAAGCGATAATATCATCATCCCATTGTCCGTTATGTTCCGCTTTTTTCCTACAGTTTTAGATGAAGCGGATTCGATAAGCTCTGCTATGAAAATGCGCGGAATACGCATTGGTGGAAAACATGCTTCCAAGATTATAGAGTACAGAATGGTTCCGCTTATGACATGCTGTGTAAACATTGGAGAGGAACTGTCAGCAGCAGCTCTTACAAGAGGTCTCGGAGGAGAAGTGAAAAGAACCAATATATGCAGGATTGGATTTCGGCTGCAGGATTACGCAGCATTGGCATTATGCCTTATTCCCTGGATATTACTGATTATGGATGTGGTGAAATGATTGAGTTTAAAAATGTAAGTTTCAGTTATGCAAGGACTGATGAAGCGTCGGTAAAAGATATCTCCCTGAAGATTAACAAGGGCGAGACAGTTCTTTTATGCGGAGAATCCGGATGTGGCAAGACAACGCTGATCAGGATGATCAATGGTCTTATTCCACATTTCTACGGAGGACAAATGAGAGGGAACATATACGTGGATGGAACTGATATCACACAGACGCAGCTTTATGAAACAGCCAAAATTGTGGGATCTGTGTTCCAGAACCCCAGGAGTCAGTTTTTTTGTGTGGATAGTACAAGTGAGCTGGCTTTTGGACCTGAAAACATGGGACTTCCAGAAGATGAGATCCGTGCGCGTATTGACAGTACCGTAGATTCCATGAAGATAAGGGCTTTGATGGACAGAAGCATATTTGAAATGTCAGGTGGTGAAAAACAGAAGATAGCCTGTGCTTCTGTAGATACGCTAAATCCTCAGGTTTGTGTGTTGGATGAGCCTTCGTCAAACTTAAGTCTTGAGGCTATTGAAGACCTTAAGAATACTCTCCTTGGCTGGAAAGAAGAAGGAAGGACTATTGTGGTTGCTGAACACAGACTGTACTGGCTTAAGGATATTTGTGACAGGGTTATCTGCCTTAAAGAGGGGCGGATTATTTTTGATATTCCAATGAGAGAATTTAAGAATCTGTCGGAAGAAGATTTAAGGTGTCATGGTCTTAGGGCTGTAAATGAGAATCTTACGATGATTCCGGTCAAAACAGAGAGTATAAATACCGAGACAATAACCTTCGAGAAGCTTATCTACAATTACAGGAACTGTGATGCACTTAACATAAAAAACCTTGAAATACCCCGGAATGAAATAATTGCGGTAGTTGGACCTAATGGTGCCGGTAAATCAACTTTTTCAAAATGTATATGCGGACTGATGAGGGGGTTCAAAGGTAATGCTGTTATCGGCGGAAAGAAGTTAAAGGGCAGAAATCTCCTAAAGAGCGCATACATGGTCATGCAGGATGTGAATCATCAACTGTTCTGTGAGACAGTTATGGATGAAGTTACTCTTGGGATGAATGAAGAAAACGAAGATAGGGTTCTTGAAATTCTTGATAAGCTCGGACTTAAGGAATTGTCGAACAGACATCCCATGAGCCTGTCAGGCGGACAAAAACAGAGGGTTGCAGTTGCAAGTGCACTGCTTTCTGATAAGGATATCATCCTGTTTGATGAGCCTACAAGTGGGCTTGATTTCTATAATATGGAGCGGGTGGCTGAGCTGATATGGTCACTGCGTGGTCAGAAGACAGTGTTTGTTGTTACTCATGACCCGGATCTTGTCAGGAGATGTGCTACGGTGGTTCTACGGTTAGAGAACGGTCATGTTGTAAATACTAATTCAGGCGGAGAGATGAAAGACTATGAAAGAGAAAAAGAAAAGTGTTATTGCACAGCTGTTTGAATACGCAGGCAATCATAAGTATTTTACTATATGCTCATGGATACTGGCTGCCATAAGCGCTCTTGTGGCGCTTGTGCCATTCTATTACATATGGTGCATTATTAAGGAAGTTGTGGAAGTAAGACCGGATTTTAGTAAGGCTACCCACATAGTATCTCATGGTTGGAGTGCTGTGGGTATGAGCCTTTTGGCCATGTTTATATATATTGCAGCTCTTATGTGTTCGCATATCGCAGCATTCAGGGTTCAGGCCAACATGAGAACTGCTATGATGGAGCATGTAATGAAGCTTCCTATGGGGTATATAGAATCTGAGGGAAGCGGAAAGATAAGAAAGATAGTTGCAGAGTCCAGTGCAGCTACGGAGACATTTCTGGCCCACAGTCTTCCGGATAAGGCGGTGAGCTATGCAACTCCAGTGGGACTAATCGCCATGCTCCTTATCTTTGACTGGAAGATAGGTCTTATCTGCCTCATTCCAGCTGTCATCGCATTTCTTGCCATGGGCGGTATGATGGGTGAAAAGATGCAGAATGACATGAAAGAGTATCAGAATGCCCTTGATGAGATGTCAGCTGAGGCTGTTGAATATGTCAGGGGAATACCTGTCGTAAAAACTTTTGGGCAGTCCGTCTTCTCTTTTAAGAGATTCAAGGAAGCTATAGATAAATACGAAAAATGGACTATAACTTACACCATAGGAATGAGAATACCTATGATAGGTTTCACTACAGCTGCTAACGGTGTATTTGCTGCACTTGTAGCCTGTGGACTCATTTTTACCAGAGGAGGCGTTTCAGATACATTCCTTTATAACATCCTTTTTTACATCATCATAACTCCGATACTGACGGTCACACTCATGAAGGTCGCTTATGCCGGTGAGAGCCAGATGGTGGTAAAGGATGCTCTTGAGAGAATGTATACCCTTTTGGAGGTGAAGCCTCTTAAGGAGACCGTAAGTCCACAGATTCCCAAGGATAGCGGTATCAGCATAGAGGACATTACCTTCACCTATGATGAGAAAAAGGCTAATGCCATCGATGGCATCACGCTGGATATAAAGCCGGGTGAACATGTGGCATTTGTGGGACCTTCCGGAGGCGGAAAGACAACACTTGCATCACTTGTTGCGAGGTTCTGGGATGTTAAAGAGGGCAGTATCAGGATTGGCGGCGTTAACGTAAAAGATATCGCTTCATCTGAGCTTATGAAGCAGGTGTCCTACGTTTTCCAGGATAGCAGACTCCTTAAGATGTCTATACTTGATAATGTCAGAATGGGGAGACCTGATGCTACGGAGGCGGAAGTAATACAGGCACTTAAGGATGCAATGTGCTGGGATATAATCGAAAAGCTTCCAGAGGGTATAAATACTATGATCGGAAGTAAGGGCACATATGTATCTGGTGGCGAAGCACAGCGTATTTCCATAGCAAGGGCGTTCCTTAAAAATGCGCCGATACTTATACTTGATGAGGCCACAGCTTTTGCGGATCCGGACAATGAGATAATGGTTCAGCAGGCCTTTGCTAACCTGTCAAAAGATAAAACAGTGATCATGATCGCCCATCGCCTGTCAACAGTAGTAAATGCAGATAAGATATGTGTTCTTACAGATGGAAAGGTGGCAGAATCCGGAAAGCATGAAGAACTTCTTGCAAAGAACGGAATTTACGGTCATATGTGGAACGAGTATCAGAAATCAGTAAACTGGAAGGTGGGTAAAGGCGCATGAGTATAGTAGAAAGGTTACAGCATAAATACGCCCTTTCAGAGCAGGGCGCTAAGGATATGATAAAAGCGTTTGCAGCATGTACATTTGCAAACCTGGCACAGATGATGCCTGTGGGAATTCTTTTTATGATGACAGGAGATCTGCTAAATGGGCAGCTGCCGAAGAGCCATGTGGTTATATTTATTGGTGGAAGTATTATTTGTCTTGCGCTTATAGCAATCACTGAGTATTTCCAGTATAATGCTACGTTTTTCTCAACCTATGTTGAAAGCGGTGTAAGAAGGCGTTCTCTTGCAGAAAAATTAAGAAGGATACCTCTTTCATTTTTTGGGAAAAAAGACCTGGCAGATCTGACCAATACCATCATGGCGGACTGCGCAATGCTGGAGACAGCATCATCACACTGGCTCCCGGAGCTTGTTGGAGCTTTTATTTCTACAACGCTTGTAGTAATAAGTCTGTTTTTCTTTGATGCAAGAATGGCAATAGCTGCAGTCTGGGTGCTTCCTGTAGCATTTATAATCGTGTTTTTCTCAAGAAATGTGATGCATGCTGTAAACAGGAGAGGTAGCAGATATAAGGTGGCATGTCTTGACGGCATCCAGGAAGCACTGGAAACAGTACGAGACCTTAAGGCATATAATGCACAGGATACCTACATGGAAGGACTCAATAAGAAGATCAAAGCTGTCGAGTCCCACAATATTTTCTCAGAGTTTTTAAATGCAGCATTTGTCTGCAGTGCCCAGATGATCCTTAAATTTGGGATAGGAACTGTTGCAATTGCTGGCTCAGCCCTCCTTATAAAGAATGAAATAAGTATTGTCACATTTTTTATGTACCTTCTTGTTGTTTCAAGAATGTATGAGCCTTTGCAGATAGCACTTCAGAATTTCTCTGCGCTTATAGCAACAGATACTCAGTGTGAGAGAATGGATGAAATCCTTTCACATGGCGAACAGACGGGAGCAGATATCCTTTCAAACAAAAACTATGACATTGAGTTTAAGAACGTGCGGTTTTCATATGAGGATGGGGAAACAGTATTAGACGATGTGAGCTTTGTGGCAAAACAGGGGGAGGTCACAGCGCTTATCGGACCTTCCGGCGGGGGAAAGACTACGGTATCAAGGTTGTCTGCAAGGTTCTGGGATATTAATAGCGGACTAATAACTGTTGGTGGAATGGATATATCAAAAATAGATCCTGAGACGCTTTTGTCCATGTATTCAATTGTGTTCCAGGATGTAACTCTTTTTAACAATACTGTTCTTGAGAATATCAGAATTGGCAGAAAAGAGGCTACAGACGAGGAAGTCCGGGCTGCGGCCAAACTTGCCCACTGCGATGAGTTTATCGATAAGCTGCCTGATGGTTACAATACACTCATAGGCGAAAACGGTTCGGAGCTGTCAGGCGGTGAACGGCAGAGAATATCCATCGCCAGAGCATTCCTAAAGGATGCACCGATTATTCTTATGGATGAGGCTACAGCATCCCTGGATGTAGATAATGAATCCCTGATCCAGGAGGCAATCAGTGACCTGATAAAGGATAAAACGGTTCTGATAATTGCGCATCGCATGCGCACTGTCGATGGTGCTGACAAGATAGTTGTTCTTAAGAATGGTACTGTTGCTGAGTCAGGAAATCCTTCTGAGCTAAAGGTAAAAGATGGAATCTATAATCACATGATATCAGTTCAGATGCAGTCAGAGAATTGGAAGATGGCATAACAGCTGGAGGGAAGCAGGCAACATTCATTACGCGGAAAACTCTTTGCTATCTTGAGAAATGTGGAGGAGCTATGAGCATTAAATATGAGATCCTTAAGCGGGTAGTAAAAGCCGCAGGTCTAAAGAAGATGTGGGATGGAAAAACTGCTGAGGAGATTGTTGCAGCAAAGAAAAAGGAAAATGCTAAGAACCATATTCCTGAGCTTAAAGATTCTGAGTTTGATATAGACCGGATCAAGGTTATGGGTTTTACAGTAATCAGAATGAAGCATAAGATCAAAGAACCTCACGCTAATCTCTTTATCATCGGTGGCGGAATGGTAATGGCACCAAGACCTGACGCTGTCAAGAAAGCACTCCGTTTTGCCAAGGAAACAGGAGTGGATGTGTACGTGCCTTACTATCCCCTTTGCACGGATTATCCCCTTACCAAAGCATATGCAATGATCCATGAGACATATAAAGAGATGCTAAAGGACTATGACGCTGGGAACATCTCGGTTCTAGGTACATCATCAGGCGGTAATCTTGCGCTGGGAATGGTTCCATACATCAATGACGGGCATGATGATACACCGATGCCTGGCTATATTCTTGCCATTTCACCCGGAACCTGCGTTGAAACAGATGAAGAGTGGGAGCGGATGCTGAAGCTTAATAAAAAAGATGTGGCAATTCCGGCAAGCTATATGAGAACCGCTGTGGATATCATGAGACATGGCGATTTGTCAGTTCCTGAATACATGATATGGCTTCAAAAGGCCGATTTTACCAATTGTCCGCAAGTGACTTTTGTTTATGGCTCCGAAGAAACGTTGTATGCCTGCGCTCCATCTTTCGAAAAAGTCATGCAAAAATATGGAGTGGATTATGAGATGATCGTAGGCGAAGGCATGTTCCACTGCTATCCGGCATTCCCAATAGTGAAAGAGGCCAAGGAAGGCTGGGATAAGATGGTGGATTTAATCAGAAATACTACAAAACAGGGGAGTATAAAAAATGCAATTTGAAGAAATTGGGAATATGTCAGGAAAGACGCTTATGCTGCTTCCCGGGACATGCTGTGACTGGCAGACAAACTTTGGAACAGTAATCGATAGGTTATCAGAGAAATATCATCTTATATGCGTGAACTATGATGGGTTTGATGGAAGTGATGGTATCTTTCCTGATATGATTACGGTAACAGAGAAAATCGAGAAATATATCTGTGAGAAGCATAATGGCAGGCTTGATGGAGCTATTGGATCTTCTCTTGGTTCAAGTTTTGTGGGTCAGCTTGTTATGAGAAAGAACGTGCATATAGATCATGCTATCTTTGGCAGTCCTGACCTTGATCAGAGCGGGCCGGTATCAGCAAAACTCCAGTCAATGCTTGTTGTGCCTCTTTTAACAAGCTTTACAGGCAGTGAAAAGAAACGGAATAAATCCAAAGAAAAGCTGAAAAAAATCTTTGAAATGGATGATGAAAATGCTGAGAAATTCATGAACTGTTTTTCCAAGTTTAATCCCCGGTCCATAAAGAATGAGTATTACACAGACCTCCTGACCCATCTTAGGGATGATATCAATGTTGAACATACAAGAGCTCATTTTATCTATGCCAACAAAATGGGTGAGAAGTATCTTGAACGCTATAAGAAGTACTTCCATGATCCTGACATCAGAGAGTTCAACATGCAGCATGAGCAGTGGCTGTTCGGCGGGAAAGAATACGCAGAACCTGTGCTGAAAGCTATAGATGAATTTATGGTAATGACAGTTTGAGGGTAATATGGGGGTGACTATGGTTCTAATATTAGAGTGCATTGTGGTTTGCTTTATACTATTTCTCCCCTGTGTAGTTGTTATAGCAAATGGAACAGAACAGGGAGCTTTTTTATATGAAAAAGATGTACAGGATCGCGTCGTAGAGATGGGACTTATAACAAAGGCACAGATCGATAAGAACTGTAAATTATTCAAGATAGGCACACTTACAGTGATGATTGCTTTTGTGCTGTGGTCAGTTTATGGCATCAATGGAGCAAGAGGATTTATAGTGCCATTTCTCCAAATATATGCTATGACAATGGCAGAAGGACTATTCGATAGATTCTTTATTGATTGGTATTGGGTGGAGCATACAAAAGCCTGGACGATTCCGGGAACCGAAGATCTAAGGCCTTACATCCCCAAAAAGACGAAGATTGTGAAGTGGCTGATTACGATTGTAGGCAATCCTATTATTGCAGCTGTACTGGCAGGGATTATGATGGTCGTATTATGAGGGAGGGAAGCAGGTAACATGGTTTGGTATGTATTGGTAATTGAAGCGATAGTATTTGCAGTATTATTTACAACAATTCTTTTTGTGTCTTTTCATGGGGAAAAAATGTACAGTCCGGCATGTATCCATAATTACCCGCCTGATATTCAAGAAGAATACTTCAAAACACATGAAAGAGTGGATGTTTCATATAAATCAAAAAAGGTAGTACTGGCGAAGTCCTGTGGAATAATCATGTTTACAGTTATTCTTACCATATGCGCGAAGCTTGCCGGGGCAGTTACATTTGGGCAGGGATTCGCGATCGCTTTTGGACTCATGGTATGGATTGGAGCCTATGACACACTCTTTCTGGACTGGGTGCTATTTGCAAATATGAAGATGTTCAGGCTGGAAGGAACAGAGCACATGGACAAGGCTTACCATCAGAAGTGGTTCCATTTAAAAGGGGCTATATTCCCAGGGCTGGTGTTTGCACTGATTCCGGCAGCGCTTGTAGGATTGTTCATAAGTTTGATGAGGTTAGTATGAAAAGAGATTTGATGAGGTGGTAAGTCAGGAACAGAGCATATTCAGTATCTGCTCAATAAGAGAGTCAATCATGGCGTTATAATTCTCTTTGATAAATACCTTCTTTGTAGCAAGGCTGATGGCTATGAGCTTCATGTAATTGCAGGCAAGCTTCCAGTCGGGATCTTTTGCTGGTGATTCAAGAAGTGAGATCAGCATATGCATGGTCTTGCTGTCGTTACATTTGTCTTCTATATATTTGTCTGACCATGATGCTATGAGACGTTTCTTTTCAGCATCGGTCAGAAAAGCGAATACATTGGGATTTTCTGCAGACAACCATTTAAGGTAGTCACGCAGAGAATCCTTTGTTAATTTACTGGAATCGTTAAGATAGGTGAGGAGCTTTTCCTTAGCACGGGTTCTTTCGTGGATCATCATGTGGTACATGAACTCATACTTATTTTCAAAAAGATTATAAAACGTGCCCTTGGCGATATATGTTTCCTCAGTCAGCTTATCGATGTTCACGGCAGATAAGCCGCCCTTTTTAAGCATCTTAAATCCTTTATCAAGAAGTTTCTTTCGGATTTCATTCCTGTTCTCATCTGTGAAAATCTTTGGCATTCCGGTTTACTCCTCTAAAGGTTTAATGACTTTAGAAATATTGATAGTCATTTTACGAAGATTATACTTGGAAGTATCAATGATTTCAAGGAGGTTGCCATGCTAAACAAGGTAAAATTAACAGAAGCGGAAATGAGAGAGTTTGCTGAGGTGTTTGCGTACTATGATTATGGCGATGAAGAAATTGGAATGGTTCCTTATTATCCCGGGTACCCTGACAGGACAAGTCTGGTTAACTATCTGGTAGCCATGATAAAAACGGCAAATGAGTATAATGGCGTATATGCCACATCAGAGAACAAGGAGGGCATCATTATTCTGACAGACACAACGCATCCATATCCCGGAACCGCAATGCTAAAAATGGTCTGGAGAATGGCAAGAGCTCTTGGCTTTAGGAACTTCAGCGACATCGTGAAGAAGTTCCAGGCTGGAGGAGCAAGCCTTGAAAAGACTTATAGGGACAAAAAGAAACAGTTTGTTCAGATAGAACTGCTTGCTGTAAAAAAGGAATATCAGGGTAAGGGCTTTATGCGCCCGTTGGTTGAGAATGCATTCGAAGTGGCTGATAAGGCTGGCTTACCGGTTATAGTATCGACTGATGCCAAGCTCAAGAAGGATAAGTATGAGCATATTGGCATGAAACATATAGGTACAAGAACTCTTGGTGAAAAGAGCTTTATGTATGATCTTGTAAGAGAAAAATAAAATGAATACTTTTTGAGAAAAGTTAGCAATAACTAACAATAAGTAGTATCATGAAGTGTAGTAAGTAACAGATTGGGGATGAAGAAGTAACGGAGAGCAGTCTGTATGAGCAATACTCTTAAAAAATCTTCTATATTTAAGCGTTTTTATTCGGAATTGGCTGAGAAATACGGAAAAGCTAAGGCAAAAGATATATGGG
>Ga0247609_10006510_pt1 | contig 11238 bp, 15 predicted proteins | sample 172DNAGHGlowgp2_FD_193487 | JGI IMG/M metagenome (GOLD analysis project Ga0247609, IMG submission 193487) | Sheep rumen microbial communities from Palmerston North, Manawatu-Wanganui, New Zealand - 1728 DNA GHGlow gp2 | ecosystem: Host-associated > Mammals > Digestive system > Stomach > Rumen ... | reverse complement strand
AAAAAGAAAAGGTTCTTTTATTTCCAATTAATAAGAATGATAATATAATAGTAAATAAATCAAAATTTTTAAATGATAATAATTTTAGAAATTTTGTTATATCATTAAAAGATTTATTAACTTCTAAAACAAATCTTGAAAAAATAGATGATACTGAATATTGGTTAATTAAGTTAGGTGGAGTTTTTACAAAAAATACTAATAACCAATTAAATAAAGCTGAAACTGTTTTACTTTCCTTTAAAAGAATTCTTGATAATAGAACTAAAAAGAATCTTCTTTTAGACAATGAAGATAAAGAAGATATTTATCATTTAATTCGTTGGATGATAAATAATTTTGATAGATTAATGAAACAAGATAATCTTAGTTTGTTAAATAAAAGATTAAGATTAAGCGAGTATATTATTACTCCATTTGTTAGAAAAATGAGTAATAGCACTTATCGTATTTTAAATAGTAAAACATTAACTTTTAATAAATTTGAATCTATAATGAAACCTTCTCCTACAATTATTATAAGCGAATTACAAAAATCTAAATTACTTCGTTTTAATAATGCTACTAATGATATGGATTTATTTAACTGTGCTTTAAAATGGAGTAATAGAGGTCCATCTGCACTTGGAGAGGGAAGTAAAAAAACAGTAAGTATTTATTATAGAGGAATTCATCCATCTCATCTTGGTAGAATAAGTCTTAATTCCTGTTCAAATAGTGATCCTGGTATGACTGGATTATTGTCTCCTTTTATTAAAACTAATGGTTTTTATTATTCATATACTGGTGATATTGATGAGGGTGAAGAAAATGGGTTATATGACAATTAATTATGAAAAAATTTTACCTTGTCCGTGTTGTAATGGTAAAGGTAAATTAGAAAGTAAAAAAAGTTTATTAGTTAGATTAAAAATTAGAAAACGTAAATATCGCATTTATTGTTTGAGATGTGGTCTATCTACGAAATGGGTAGAATCTATTTATCAATCAAAATTAATGTGGAATAAAAGATCGTAAATTAAATTTTGATATTATTAATTGGTGGTGGGAAACTTGTTATCTGAAATTATTTTATATAAACTTGAAATAAATAAAAAATATTATAAAAAGTTTTTTTTATTTTTTAAAAAAATTAAAAAGGAAAAAATTGTTTATACACTAACTTATAGAATTGATGAAGATAGAATATGGTATTATAAAGAATTAAATAATAAAATATTAGATGATCATCTTATGAAACAAAATCTTTATAGTTCTATAAAAACAATTGAAGGTATTTTAGAAAGATTTACTAAATTTAATAAGCTTATTGAAAAAGAAAATAAGTGCTCAATAGGGACTTTTAATTTAGAAAAAGTCAATCCAGAAATGTATGATTATATTAATAAATTATCTATTTCGAAAGAAAATATGTATAATGAAAAAAAATCATCATTTTCTTCAAGTTTCTTTTCTACTCAAGATTTTAATTAGTAATTATAAGGAGAGAAGGAAGAAATCCTTCTCTCCTTATAATTATTGTATCCAAATCTTTCTTCTTTCAGGTTCTTTCATAAATTTACTAGTAAATTTTTCTATTAATTCATTTCTTCTATTTTTAGCATCTTCTAGATCATTAATTTTTAAATCAATAGTTCCAAAAGGAGTATTTATTTGATCATAATGTTTTAAAATAGGAAATAATGCAATAGCAACATCAATATCAGCTAATTCAAAAAATTCATCTTTTAATTTCATTGGTATGGTTTGTAAGCTTGGTAAATGAATACATTTTGCTATTACTACAAACGGAGTATTACTAAAATTTTTAGGATATAATTCTATTAAATTTGGAGGATAGAATTGAAAAGTTTGAGGAACTTCTGTAGCACTTAAATAATTATTAGCAATAGCAATATCAAAAATATTATTAGTATTATAATAAGGATATCTATTGTCAGCTGCAGAGCCATCAGTTCTATAAACACGAGCTACACCTAGTACTTCCATACCTTGTGTATTCATAATATAAACAGATTTTTGATTTTTACTTTCTAAAGTATCTGTTCTTGGGTCTACAGAAAGATTGTAGAAATAAGGATAAAATTTACTAAATGTTGGAAGAGTTTCTTCAATAACGATTTCCATAATTTCATCATCAGTTAAGGGTAATGGTCTAGTAGTAGCACCTAATTGTGCCTTTATATGTCTAAGTAATGTTGTAGGATTTATAGGCATTTTATTTCCCTTCTTTATATTAAATTATATATTTGTTAATTTTATAATTTATAAATACAAAAACATTAAATATATAATTTAGTGAATTTAAATGATTTTTATTGATATATTATAATTACGATAGTAATTTTGATTACTATTAATAAAAAAGATAAAGATAAAGGGGATTATTAACTATGTCAACAAAAGAGATGCATATAATTTGTTCTACAGTAGCAAAATGTATTTTGAAGTCAGCTACTGATGAAATGAAGGAAAATGAAGATAATGATTTCATATCATTTATTCTTCATAATATGAACAATGACGAAGAACGTCGCACCTATTTACAGAATAATCTCACAAATGGTAATTTTCTTTCTTTTTGCGATGATAGATCTATTGATAGAACTTTTATGAAAAAGATTTTAGCTAACTATAATCTTAGAGCATATATGGTTCATCAAAATGATTTTATTAAAAATATTGATTCTGAATATAGATCATACAACGAAAACCGTGAGCTTTTTTATAAAATTCTTAATAATTTCAATAATATAATTGAATTTATGAATTTTTATAAAATTTCATTTTCTACTTTGATTCAATATTCATATGTATATGGTATTGATATTATTGAGTGGGATAAGCATCATGGTTCTTTTATTAAAGTTCGTAATCCAAAAACAATGCATGAAAAGAAAGAAAATGTTGAAAAAACCAATGAAAGCACGCTTTCTATTGTAAGGTATATAATTGAAGCTGTATGTATTTCTAATAAGAGATATGAAAGATTAAAATTTGATATTAAAACAGAATATAGCTTTTTTGTTAATTTTCTGAAATCAATTAGCGAAAATCTTTCATTATCTTTTGATGAATTTAAAGAGATCATGCTTAATATAAAAAATATTGAGTTTGATGAAGAAAAAATGGTTCTCTCTGGATATACCAACCTTATTAAAAATTACATTAATTGTATTCAAAGATTCCTTAAACCCAGTAAAAATCCCAATAGTTTCTCTGTTAAAACACTCAGAAATGAGTTTATGACATCTTTCCTTTCCAATATTAATATTATTTCTTCTGATATAAAGAAGAATTTTGAATCAATCATCAGTCAATCTGATATGATTATATTTAAGAATTCTTATATTTATGCAGATAATTTTGACAAAAATAATTTTGAAAATTTTGTCAAAAAGTATCTTTGGGAAAGTAATAATATTAATATAGTCAAAAGTAAAAAGAACGCTCATTCAAGAAAAACCATTATACAAACAACAACAAGTGCAAATTGTATTTTTGGTATTGAGAACTTTGAAGATGGAAAACGGGATTTAAATAATCTTCTTGAAGTAATGCGGTTCAATTTGAATAAGGCTGGTCCAGATAGTAAAATTTTAATAACGGTTTCTATTGTAAAGTAAATAATATATTATATTTATATAATATATTAAAATATAGAAAGGAAAAAAGATAACATGAAATCAAACAAACAAACAAACAATCAAGAAAAGAAAGAAGAGGTCATTCAAGTAATTGATGAAAAGATCAAAAAAACTTTTCAATCAATTTATGCAGTAAGTCCACAATTCGATATGCTAAGCAATAATAGAATTCAGGAATTTGGCAATTTTGTTGAAATTCTTGAAGCGTGCAACATTCCCCATCAAAATTTCACACAAGAGAATTTTGATTCTCTTGTAATTGAACTTGGAGGAAAGATTGATAATGATTTTATCAATGGTATGAGTAATTTACTTCGTGCCTATATCAAGACTATTTCCAAGTTGTTTGTTGAAAGTGATGATGGAAGCGAAGTAACTGGTAAACAAAGTGATATTCTCATCAACTTTTTCAGTTTTATTGATGAGCGTGTTATTTCTCCTGAACAGAAAGAAGCTCTCATTTCAGTTATTAATCATTACAATAATCCAATTCTGCATAAGACATATGTCTTAAAGGAAGATAAAACTATTGATAATTTCAAGAGTTTTGTTGAGAGATATCTTCGTCTTGGTTATGTTAAGCCACATTCAAATAATCAAGTAAGAAAGAATAGCGGTTTCCATAAGCCCATTAATACAAAGAAAGTTATTGAAGTTTCTAAGGAAACTATTGAAACAGATATGGAAACCTTAAGAAGATACGCAAATAATTGTAAAAAAGGAAGTAATGTAAAAATTATTATTTATATTACTCCTTCTGATGCTACCAACAAGAATACCAGTCGTAAAGAGAAAGCTGAAAAGTAAATTTTGATATTTAAAAAATAAATTTTCACTACATCTACATAAAAAGAAAGGAGTGAAAATTAAATTGGAACAGAGTGTTGCTGTTGATGGAAATGAAAAGTAAACAACTTTAAAACTCTGTTAATCAATATTTTTTAAATATCTAAGGAAACTAATGAAAAATAAGGGATATTCAGTATATACTGAATATCCCTTTTTAAAATTAAGACTTCTTTTTACCAGAATTCTTTTTCTTAGTAGTATGTTTTTCCTCGTCAACAACTTCCTCTTTTTTGTCTTCAACTTTTTCTTCGTCAACTTCAGGTTCTTCTTCAACTGCATCAGTAGCATCAATATTATTAACAGAAGCAACTGAAAGTTGTGCAACAGGATTAGAAGGTTGTTCACTCATGACTTCTAATTTAGGTTTAATCGGAGGATAGAGAGGAATGGGTTCACCTTTATCAGCTTTATGAGGGTTCGGATCGAATTTAATAGGCTTGATAAGATTAACTTTATAATCCATTTTCTTTAAAAATTCATAAAATTCTTTATCAATAGTAACACCATAAAGCGGGCCAGTTAAACCTCTTGGAAGCCTACCTTGAGTAAGAATATTAACTTTAACTTTCTCCATTTTTTTTTTATCCTTTCTTTTTTTTATTAATTATTAGTAAATGATTCGACAAGATTAATTTCCTTTTTAAGATATTCATCTTCATCTTCATCACTAATAATTTCGTCTAAATCAGCATTTAATTGTTCAACATCTTCATCATGATCTTCATTTTGTGAAACAATAACAGATGGTTCAGTAATAATATCAGGATTAACAACACCAATAATTTCATCATCTACATCTTCATCTTCACAAATAAGATTTAACATATTTTCATTTAATTTTTGTTCTTCTCTAAAAATCATTCTATTCTTTAAACTTTCAAACATTTTAAAATACACCTTCCCTTAAAATTTAAAAATCATTATTATTCTCATACTCTTCTAATTTATTAAAAATAAAAATAATTAAAGGAATAAAGATATAAGAACGCATATCTTTTCTCCAAATATTATTATTTATTCTATCTAATAATTCTTTAGATGGAAGAGAATTATCTTTATGAATATATCTTATAATAAAGTTCTCCATAAAGAAATTTTCTTCTGAAGAAAATTGATTATTTAAACAAATTCTACCAAAAAATTTTTTATCAATAAATTCAAGAATTTTATCAGATTTTTGTTTATAATCTTCATTACAACCAAGTAATATTAAATCTTTATATTTCTTATTATTTCTATGCCAAGGAGCATGAATATAATTTATATCCATATATGAAAAATATTCTGCTTTAAATTGATCAGCATTTTGAATTTCTAATGCATAATATAAAGAAGTTTCATATGCGGCATCAAATTCACAATCAGTTGGTAAATATTCTAATAATTTATAATTAGAATAAAAATTATTACTTGTACTTTTAAATAAATCGTTATCTATAATAAACTTATTTAAATATTTATTATAAAAATCCATATCTAATGAATTCATATGAAGAAGAATTATATTAAATTCTTTATTATAAAAATTTCTCATAAAGAATTTAGTTAATTTTTCTTTAAGCTTATTCATATAATCTAAAGTTTGATATGTAGATAATTTAATAATACAATTATTTTTAGTACCTATATTTTCAGGAATAACCCTATACTTTTCTATAACTTGATTTTCAATATGATCCGAATCTAATTCTACTACTTTTGATAATCTAAACGTCAATTTATAAAATGGTTTAGATTTTATCATATCTTCAAAACATTCTGTAATTTTAAATAAATATTTATCTCCTAATGAATATAATGTAAAATAATCATTAGGATAAGGTTTAATTGTATTCGGAAGTATAGTAACTTCAGATTCTATACTAGTATTTAAACCAATATCTCCTCTTTCAATATTTAAAGAAAGACTATCAATACCGTAAAATGGAAAATTTTCTATTTTATTAAATTTTAATGGAGAATCACGACCTATATTTTCTTCAATATTTTCAAGTCCTAAATCATTAGTACTAAATACATTATCTTGATGATAATAAATTCCAAAAACAGGTGTTGATTCTAAAAGAGTTGAATAATTGCTAGAAGAACGTTCAACAAACTGTTGAATATTTTCCTCAATTATTTCTTTTTTTGAAACAAGTTTACCCACTCTCAATTCACCAACTTTCTATTTTTCAATTAGTTATTTATTTGTTAAATATAAATATAAATTTTATTTATATATTATAAATTTGATAATGAGAATTATCAAATTAAATACTTAAAATGAAAGGAATTAAAAAATATGGAAGAAACTAAAACTATTAAAATTGAAATTTTCTTTTCTGATCTCATTCCAGAAAAACAAAAAGAAATTAATGAAAAGTTAAAAATTGATGGAAATAAAGATTGTAACTGGGATATATTTCCTCTCTCAATTTTAGAATTTGAAGCCGATGAATATTTAAATGGGAATAACTAAAATGATAAACAGTGAAAAAGTAAATTCTATTATTATTTATGACTTAGAATCTAAACCAGAAGGAATTCTAATAATAAAAAATTCATTATTATCTGAAGAAAATATTCGGCGTATAATTTTATTTATTGAAACGAATAGAATGAATTATTATTGGAATGAAAAATATAATAAAGATAAACAAGATGATTTTAGAAATCTTATTAAAGATGCCTTAAGTATTCTACCAATACCAGAAACTAATGTAGAATGGTCATTTATTAGTATAGATGAAATTTCTTGTGCATTTGTAAAATAAAATTTAAAAAAATAATACTATGTAAATATTTACATAGTATTATTTTTTTAAATTAAAGGAGAATAATATGAAATATAAAGTTATTAACGGAGATCTTTTTTCATGTGATTCAAGTGCATATCTTGTACATTGTATTAGTGCTGATTATGCTTTAAGTGCTGGAATTGCTAAAGTTTTTGAAGAAAAATATAATTTAAAAGAAAAGCTTTTTAATCAATTTCCACCTATAGGTGAAAATAATATTGCACGTATTGGCACGGCTGTTCGTATTGGAAAAGTTTTTAATCTTATAACTAAAAGTAAATATTGGTTAAAACCAAACTATACTACAATGAGATATGCTTTATCAGATATGCTTAAACAATGTGAAAAACTTCATATTCAAAATTTAGCTATGCCTCGTATTGGATGTGGTTTAGATAAATTAGAATGGAAAGTTGTTGAAAGAATTATAAATGAAATTTTTGCTGATTCAGATATTACAATTAAAGTATATGTAAAATAAAATTAGATGGAGAAATAAATATGAAAAATACCAATTTAGATATTTTAATAAGAAATGCTGATTGGAAAAATATTTCACATTATCAAACATTATCTGAAGATTTCATTAGAGAATTTAAAGATTATGTTAGTTGGAAAGAAATTTCACATTATCAAACATTATCTGAAAATTTCATTATAGAATTTAAAGATAAAGTTGATTGGTACTCAATTTTTCGTTATCAAAAATTATCTGAAGATTTCATTAGAGAATTTAAAGATAAAGTTGATTGGTATGGAATTTCCTGGCATCAAACATTATCTGAAAATTTTATTAGAGAATTTAAAGATTATATTGATTGGAAAAATATTTCTTATTATCAAAAACTTTCAGAAGATTTTATTAGAGAATTCAAAGATAAATTTGATTGGTATGGAATTTCTCAAAAACAAACATTATCTGAAGATTTCATTAGAGAATTTAAAGATAAAGTTAATTGGTATGCAATTTCTTATTATCAGAAATTATCTGAAGATTTCATTAGAGAATTTAAAGATTATGTTACTTGGAATTCAATTTCTCAAAATCAAGTATTATCTGAAGATTTCATTAGAGAATTTAAAGATAAGGTTAATTGGAATTCAATTTCATGGAGTCAAAAACTTTCAGAAGATTTTATTAGAGAATTTAAAGATAAAGTTGATTGGAAAGAAATTTCTTATTATCAAATATTATCTGAAAATTTTATTAGAAGATTTAAAAATAGAGTCGATTGGAAAGAAATTTCTCAAAAACAAACATTATCTGAAAATTTCATTAGAAAATTTAAAGATAAAGTTAACTGGAATTCAATTTCAATAAATCAAACATTATCTGAAGATTTTATTAGAGAATTTAAAGATTATGTTGATTGGAGTAGAATTTCTTGGAGTCAAACATTATCTGAAGATTTTATTAGAGAATTTAAAGATAAATTTGATTGGGAAGGAATTTCTTATAAACAAGTATTATCTGAAGATTTTATTAGAGAATTTAAAGATTATGTTAATTGGAAAGAAATTTCTTATAAACAAGTATTATCTGAAGATTTTATTAGAGAATTTAAAGATAAAGTTGTTTGGTATTGGATTCCTCGCTATCAAAAATTATCTGAAGATTTTATTAAAGAATTTAAAGATTATTTTTAAAACTTCACTTCTTAAATTAAATATTTTATAAATTATACAAATATAAAGGAATATATATTATATGATAAATGAAAATACTTTAAAATTATTATTAGAACTTCTTGATTGGAGTTCTATTTCAAATAAAAGAAAACTTTCTGAAGAATTCATTAGAGAATTTAAAGATTATGTTGATTGGGATGGAATTTCTAAATATCAAAAATTATCTGAAGATTTCATTAGAGAATTTAAAGATAAAGTTTATTGGTATTGGATTGCTCGCTATCAAAAACTTTCTGAAGATTTCATTAGAGAATTTAAAGATTATGTTGATTGGGGGCAAATTTCCTGGTATCAAACATTATCTGAAGATTTTATTAGAGAATTTAAAGATAAAGTTGATTGGAGTGGAATTTCTTATAAACAAAAACTTTCTGAAGATTTTATTAGAGAATTTAAAGATTCAATTATCTGAAGAATTCATTGAAGAATTCGAAGATAAAGTTAATTGGAAAGATATTTTAGTAAATCAACAATTATCTGAAGAATTTATTAGAAAATTCAAAGAAAAGAAAGGTATTTAAATAATTATGATTATAAATGATGAAAATTTTAAATTTTTAGTACAATTTGTTAATTGGAGGAAAATCTCTCAAAGACAAAAATTATCTGAAGATTTTATTAGAGAATTTAAAGATTATGTTGATTGGGAAGAAATTTCTCAAAATCAAGTATTATCTAAAGATTTTATTAGAGAATTTAAAGATAAGGTTAATTGGAATTGGATTTCTTATTATCAAAAATTATCTGAAGATTTCATTAGAGAATTTAAAGATTATGTTAATTGGTACGCAATTTCTCAAAATCAAGTATTATCTGAAGATTTCATTAGAGAATTTAAAGATTATGTTACTTGGAATTCAATTTCTCAAAAACAAACATTATCTGAAGATTTTATTAGAGAATTTAAAGATAAGGTTAATTGGGATGAAATTTCTCAAAAACAAACATTATCTGAAGATTTTATTAGAGAATTTAAAGATAGAGTTGAGTGGAAAGAAATTTCTAAAAATCAAAAATTATCTGAAGATTTCATTAGAGAATTTAAAGATAAAGTTGATTGGGAAGAAATTTCTTTTAAACAAAAATTATCTGAAGATTTTATTAGAGAATTTAAAGATTATGTTGTTTGGAATTGGATTTCTCAAAAACAAACATTATCTGAAGATTTCATTAGAGAATTTAAAGATAAAGTTAATTGGTATGGAATTTCTCGTTGTCAAACATTATCTGAAGATTTTATTAGAAAATTTAAAGATGAAGTTAATTGGTACGGAATTTCCTTGAGTCAAAAACTTTCAGAAGATTTCATTAGAGAATTTAAAGATAAAGTTGATTGGGGGCAAATTTCCTGGCATCAAACATTATCTGAAGATTTTATTAAAGAATTTAAAACTTACTTTAGGTATAATTAGTTTTCATTAAATATAATAATTTATTTCTTTTTAAGAGGTATGACTAATTTAGTCATACCTCTTTTTTTTATTCTTTAGTTAAATCATATATAGTTTGAACACATTCCATTGATATAGGTCTATTATTTTTAGCAACAATATTTAAAACATTTGACGGAGATTTAATTAAACGTTCAGCTTCTTCATTAGCTTCTTGAGTAAAACAACCACGAATAGTTACCATATCCTTTTTAATAAAATCGACTATTTCTTACTATGTTCCCATTTCGAAAAATTTCTACTCTACTTAGATTTTTTTAATCTTTTCGATAGTCTGTGAGCGTTCTTTATATATTTATATATAAAGCTTCGTTGCAGATTTTACTCTGCAATTAAAGAACTTTTATGATGGCGATATATAACTATTTAATTTCTTTTATAAAAACCAAGTTTCCACAATTATATATTTTTAAAAGATTTGGAATTTTATCTGTAATTTCTTGTTCAGTTAAATCATCTTTATAATAATTTGGGAATTTCTTCTTTAACTCAGTTTTTCTAAAAGAAAATCTATTTATTTTTTTATTATTATATACAAAAAAGTAAGAAGGTTTACTTATATGATCTAATTTGAAATTATTTAAATAATAAAGATTGCCATTTGACCAAGATAAATCTGCATAGGTTATAATATAATTAAATTCTTTGTAATTTTCTTTAATATATTCAATACTATGCTTTAATAACTTACTAAATCCACCTACAACAGAATACTTATTATTAGTAGCATACCTTAATAATTCCATTTTTTTATTTTTATTATTAACGTTTATTCTATTAAAACCAAAAGTCATTAAAGCTACTATTTTTTTATTATATATT
>Ga0247609_10006508_pt1 | contig 11240 bp, 11 predicted proteins | sample 172DNAGHGlowgp2_FD_193487 | JGI IMG/M metagenome (GOLD analysis project Ga0247609, IMG submission 193487) | Sheep rumen microbial communities from Palmerston North, Manawatu-Wanganui, New Zealand - 1728 DNA GHGlow gp2 | ecosystem: Host-associated > Mammals > Digestive system > Stomach > Rumen ... | reverse complement strand
GTCAATAAACTGAAAGAAAAACACATCATCTAAAAGTCACAGCCATGGAATTGAAAGATTATAAGAACGTATTCGTTTTCGCAGAACAACGTGAAGGTGTCATCCAATCCGTTGCATTCGAACTTTTGGGTAAGGCCCGCGACCTCGCCGACACCCTCGGTGAGAAGGTTGTGGCCATGCTGCTCGGCTGTGGCATCAAGGACCAGGCCCAGAAGCTGATTGAATTTGGTGCCGATGAGGTCATCGTGGCCGACTGCCCCGAACTGAAAGACTATCTGAGTGAGCAATACACCCAGGTTGTGGACCAAATCGTGAAGGAACGTTGCCCCAACATCGTGCTCTATGGTGCCACCACCATCGGTCGCGACATGGCGCCGCGCATCGCCGCTCGTCTGAAGACCGGTCTGACGGCAGACTGCACCAAGCTCGAAGTCGTCAGCGACGAGAAGAGCAACGGCGAGCCGCAGTTCCGCATGACCCGTCCCGCTTTCGGTGGTAACCTAATGGCCACCATCATCTGCCCGAACACCCGTCCGCAGATGTCGACGGTGCGTCCCGGCGTGATGCAGAAGCGTCAGCGCGAGGAAGGCCGTCAAGGCGTTGTCACGATGTTCGTCCCGAAGTTTGACACGAGCAAGTTCCACGTGAAGCTCGTTGAGACCATCAAGGAAGACAAGGCTGTCGTCGACATCGCCGATGCCAAGATCTTGGTCTCTGGTGGCCGTGGCGTGCAGAACAAGGAAGGCTTCGACAAGCTGCAGGCTTTGGCCGACGTCATCGGTGGCGTGGTCTCGTCGAGCCGTGCCATGGTCGACAACGGCGTGATGCCTCACGACCGTCAGGTGGGTCAGACGGGTAAGACCGTCCGCCCGAACCTCTACATGGCTTGCGGTATCAGCGGTGCCATCCAGCACCTGGCCGGTATGGAAGAGTCCGACTTCATCATCGCCATCAACAAGGACAAGTTTGCGCCCATCTTCAGCGTTGCCGACCTCGGCATCGTTGGCGACCTGCACAAGATCGTCCCCATGCTGACAGAGAGACTGAAGAAGGAAATGGAGAAGTAAGAATTCTCTTTCAACAATGATTTTGTAGAGACGTAGCGCGCTACGTCTCTACTTTTTTTCAAATTCTCCCATAGATTCTCGAAATTGTAGTATCTTTGTCGAAAATTGCAATTGTAAATGGATAAATATGCTTTCATAGAAAACCAGATTACACGACATCCAGAATTACCTCAATGGACCAAGGAAGAATTGCAGGAAAGGGAAATCGATTTTGAGTTTTGGAATGAATTGATTGAACATATTGATTGTATAAGAATCTGCGAGATATGCAATCGTCCAATGATAGAGGGATATTGCATTGACGATGGCAGGGAGCATTATTGTTCCGATGAATGTCTGCACCATCGGTATACGGATGAAGAATTCGAGACAATGTATGACAATGGCAACGGAAATTCCTATTGGACAGTTTGGTGGGAATGAATTAAATATACTTATGGATTATCTGATTGAAATAAAGGAATTTCTGTCTAGACAGATAAAGGTAGTAGCCACTTCTGAAGAAGAAGCTATCCTCCAAGTCAAAAAGCAATATCTTGAATCTAACATAGTGCTGGATGCCAATGATTTTGTTGATTTCGAGATAAACATATTATAAAATTGATATTTTTTAAAGAAGGAATTGTGAATAATTGCAGAAAGATCTACTTTTGCATTGTCAAATGAAATAATTAGAAAAAGAGAAAGAGATAAAACCATAAATATAAACACATAGCGTTTGCTTTTTATTCGGCTGCTTCAGAAACCTAGGAAATTTCTTGAATATTGTCTAAAGAGTAAGTCTGTAAACGTCTGCGCAAATGCGTGGACGCGGCTTATCAATGACAATGGGCAATTCCTAGGGCCTCTGAAGCGTGGATAAGATAAAGTCCACGTTTTTTTGTTGCCCTACATTGCCCGATTGCCGTTTGATAAGCATTCGTGATATACACGAACCCCGATGTGCCTATTATATCCATCAAAGGCCAAGCCATTCTTGAAGTGGGCTGGCGGAAAAACACAATTACTCGAGCAATTCGAAGCCTTTCTCCCGAAGGACTTTGAGCGAAAAGATAATGTCACTTATATAGAACCGTTTGTAGGCGGAGGCGCAATGCTTTTCTATATGCTACAGCGTTTTCAAAACATTGGCAAAGTCATCATCAACGATATCAATCGGAATCTGACGGATGCCTATATCAATGTCAAAAACAATGCGGAAAAACTCGTTGATGAATTGAAACACATTGAGAATGAATACTTACGCATCAATGATTACGACAAACAAAAGTCATATTATCTTGACAAGCGTAGTCGTTTCAATGACGAGAATCTGGATAGCATTGAACGGTCGGCATTGATGATATTCCTCAATAGGACTTGTTTCAACGGACTTTACCGGGAAAATTCAAAAGGAAAGTTCAATGTGCCTTTTGGGAAATATGTTAATCCGACCATCTGCAACGAAGATGTTATTTATTCTGATAGTGAGTTACTTAACCATTTTAATGTAAGAATAATAAACGGCGATTTTTTGGAAACAGAAAAGGCCGTTGATAGCAAGGAAGACACCTTTATCTATTTCGACCCACCTTATAGACCTTTAAATGCCACTTCAAGTTTCAATTCCTATGTCAAAGAGGAGTTTGACGATAGAAGGCAGATTGACTTGTCTGAGTTATGCAAAAGGCTATCAACTAACGAAAAAGTAAAATGGATGCTGAGCAATGCCGACTGCTCGGCGAAAAATCCTGATGACACTTTTTTCGAGACAATCTATACAGGCTTCCATATCCATCGGGTATATGCCTCTCGAAGTGTCAATGCCAATGGAAACAAGCGGGGCAAACTGACAGAATTGCTAATCTCTAACTACTGATTCTATGCATACAAAGGAAGAATTCGAATTGTTCATGTCGCAGTTGAAAGAAACCAATGCAACGCTTGGCTTTTATTGTGATTTCAACAAAATCAACAGCAATGTTGAAGCTATTGCCATTAAGTTGAACCAACTGAATTACTTGATTGGGCAAGCAGATTTGGATGGTGCCATTCATAGGCTATGGAATGAGAATCCAAAAGTGTTTAGCGTGTTAGACATTCTAATTGCGGTTCGAACCTCTGACTGTAAAAAAGCTATACTTGAGGATGGAAAAATTGAATTGATTAGTAGGCTTTTCGAGAATGTTGATGGCGTGATAACCTATATTCATGGAACAGGTCTTGATGAAGTTTTGCAAAAGAAACAAATCAAGAATTTGGTTGATTATGTGTTTGGTGTAGAAACCGGACTTGATACAAATGCCCGTAAAAACAGGAGTGGTCATCTTATGGAGAATCAAGTTGCTTTGTTGCTTCAAAAAGCCGGCATCGCTTATCGTCAGGAGGTGTATTCGACTGAATATCCAGAACTAACTGTTCTTGGTGAGGATAAAAAAAGGTTTGATTTTGTGATAGAAACGGAAAGAAGCAAATATTTCATTGAGGTCAATTTCTATAGCGGAGGAGGGTCAAAGCTAAATGAGGTGGCCAGGGCTTACTCAGAGTTGTCGCCTAAAATCAATGCGGTAGAAGGATTCCAATTCGTTTGGATTACGGATGGAATCGGCTGGAGGTCTGCGCGAAACAAGTTAGAAGAGGCTTATTATACAATTCCTTTGGTTTATAACTTGTCGACCCTTGATGATTTCATCCAAAAATTGCAACATGAAGGCATGATTAGAACTGATATTATTGGACAATTCGATGATAAAACCTGAGAACCTATATTATTCGGTTGAAAGTGCTTTTGCATTGTACTATGGTGATTGTATGGATTTGTTACCATCTATCCCAAACAATTCCTGCAATGCTATTTTCGCTGATCCTCCTTATTTCCTAAGCAATGGAGGCATCAGCATCCAAAGCGGCAAAGTGGTTTGTGTTGACAAAGGTGATTGGGACAAGGGCGGTACGCCAGAGTATATGAACGAGTTCAACAAGAAATGGTTAGCATTGTGTCGCGAAAAACTGACTAACGACGGAACCATCTGGATTAGTGGAACTTATCACAACATCTTTTCAGTTGCTAATTGCTTGACGGAATTAGGTTACAAAATTCTGAATGTCATTACTTGGCAAAAATCCGACCCACCACCGAATTTGAGTTGCCGTTATTTCAACTTTTCCACCGAATACATCATTTGGGCACGAAAGCACCAAAAGACCCCCCACAAGTTCAATTACAACGTGATGAAACGGCTAAATGGCGACAAGCAAATGACGGATGTTTGGAAGATTCCTGCCGTAGGCAAATGGGAAAAGACCTGTGGGAAACATCCTACACAAAAGCCTTTACGTTTGCTTTATCGCATCATTCTTGCTTCGACAAACGAAGGCGATACGTTACTTGACCCATTTTCTGGAAGTAGCACAACAGGTATTGCTGCTAATCTATTAGGTCGCAAATTTATAGGCATTGACAAAGAGAAAACCTATCTGGAATTGAGCATAAAAAGGAGGAAAGAAATTGAAGATAAAGCGATTGCAGAAAAAATGCTGAAAAAAATGCGGGAGTTACCAGAGGAAACCACAGTTCTTGTAAATCACATTCGGAAGTCAGCAATGAGAAAAATGATTGAAAATGGAATTTGTTACCTCCGGGCAGGCGATAGTAAAGGTTCGCTTTTGGTCAAAACTGGATTTGAACGGCTTGGATATGTTTTGCTGCACACTAACGGCGAGAATGCTAAGATGTTCAAACTGAAAAACAAAGGCTTCCAGGTTTGGACTCCTGAAGCATTGCAAGAAAAGGGATTTGAAGCAGAAAACGCGCCTTATTATGCTGTGTTGCGTTTCGATAATACAAAAGAAATACCTTTTTCAAAGATAGTCAATTTGTCGCAACGTAAGTATACTCATGTCGCAAAAATCCTCCCGTTGAGTGAATTCATAGAACTGAGATGATGAAACCCCATCCACTTGGACTTCAACCGCACATACACCGACACTTTTTTGGGGCGCGTGATGGCGCATTGAGCGGAAAGCATTATCTTTGCGGCTGAGAAACTTAGCTATGGAAACGAAACGTCTCTCGACAAAACCCTATCAGGTTCTTAGTGGCAGTACATTGAAACTGATTGCCTGTGTCTCGATGTTGGCCGACCACTTGGCCAAGTTATGTTTTTCACGATCTGGTTGGGCTAATGTGGTTTGGTTTTCGGTTGCAGGTAAGTCCATTTCGCTGCTGCAGCTTATGTTGATGTTTGGCCGGCTGGCTTTCCCTTTGTTTGCGTTTCTGCTCGTTGAAGGTTTTTTGCATACCGGAAACAAGAGGAAATATGGCCTGAATTTGTTGGCCCTTGCAATCATTTCCGAGATCCCGTTTAACCTGTTGTTTGGCCATTCATTGTTGTTCCCAAAACAAAATGTCATGTTCACGCTCTTTTTGGGATACATGGCCATGTGCAGCTTGGAGCACTTTAGGGAACGCCCTATTATAAGCTTGGCGATTCTACTGTCCTTATTCCTCATTTCCAGATATTTGCAAGCCGACTACCGAACGGCTGGATTCGTCTTTATCCTTCTATTGTATGGCCTGAGAAGAGAAAAAGCCATTCAATGTGTAGCCGCACCAATACTGCTTGAAATGAAAACGATGGTGTTTCTTTCGCTATTGCTGACTTGTATGTATAACGGCAAACGTGGCTTTATCAAAACCCCATTCTTGAAATACTTTTTCTACGCCTTTTATCCTCTCCATATGCTGATTATCTATTTCCTTGCCCGATAAGTCTTTCCAATGGGATTTGTTTTCTATTTTTGCCCCCTGAATCACCCAATATCATAACCCATGACCAACACCCCCAAAATATTAGACCTCACCTACGAAGCCGGTGCCATTCTCCTCGAAAACGGAGCCGAGATTTCGCGCGTGGAGGAGACCATGCACCGCATCGCCGACCACTTTGGTGTTGAGGACGAGAGTTTCTTCGTGCTCAGCAATGGTATCATGATGACCGGTAAGGGCTTCGCCCGCACCAAGTTCATCCCCATCAAAGGGGCGAGCCTCGACAAGGTGGTGGCCGTCAACCAACTGTCGCGCGAGGTGGCCGAAGGCCGATGGACGCTCGAAGAAGTAGGGGAGAAGCTCAAGGAAATCCGTGCCATGAAACCCAAACGGGCCTGGGAACAGATTTTGGCCTCGGCAGTGGGCAGCGCGGCGTTCTGCATCCTCTTTGGCGGTGGCTTCGCCGACTGTTTGGCCTCGTTTGTCGCAGGATTCTTGCTTTGGGTATTTGTGCTTTTTGTAGGCACGCGGCATTTGTCGCGCATCGTCAACACGGTCACGGGCGGATTGCTGTCGTCGTTGGTGTGTTTTGGCTTGTACCGCATCGGCCTTGGCAGCCATTTGAGCAACATGATCATCGGGGCCATCATACCGCTGATTCCCGGAATCGCTTTCACCAATGGCATTCGCGACATGGCCAATGAGGACTTCATCGCAGGCACCACGCGACTATTGGATGCCATGCTGTCCTTCTTCTGCATTGCCCTCGGCGTGGCCTTGGCCTTCATGCTCGACGGAAATGTGTTCGGCCAAATCCTGGAATTGGACGAACTCGTTGCCGACCCGCAAACATCAGGCTTTGTCGTACAGCTCGTTGCCGCCTATTTGGGCACGATGTCGTTTGCCGTATTGTTCGGCGTGCCTCGTCGTTATTATATCGATGCTGGCATTTGCGGCACGTTGGGTTGGCTGCTCTATCTCATTTTGACCCGTTATTCGGCCTTCTCGCCAGTCGAAACGATGTTTACCGCCACAGCATTGGTCACCATTGTGGCTTTGTCGCAATCAACGGCACGAAAGTGTCCCATTACGGTGTTCCTCATCTGCGGCATTTTCCCCTTGGTGCCAGGTGCTGGCATCTTCTGGACGAGTTATAATATCGTCTCTAACCAGCTTTCCGATGCTTTGCAAACCGGTTTCGGAGCACTGAAAGCCACCGTTGCCATCGCTTTCGGCATCCTTGCCGTGATGGAAATCAACGGGAAGGGTAGGATAAGGCAGTGGATTAATAAAAGGGAAAAGGGTTAAAAAGACGAATTAAACGTTATTTTTTACTATTTTTGTGCAACAAATAAAATAGGAAAACCGTCTAAAACACATTCACTATGAAAAAGATTCTCTTTACATTCGTCGCGCTGCTGATGTCGTCGGTGATGATGGCAGGCAGCCTTGTAAAAATCTCTTATTCAGATCGTTCTGGTCTCGAAAAACTCTTCGCCGACCCGAATCTGACCATCCATTACTACAACAATTCGGAGGTCTTCGCCACGGCTGAACACTTCGATGCCCGAATGATGGTCATGATTGACGAACAAGCATTCGACCAAGCTGGGGTTTATACCTTGATTTATTGCCCCGAGCAAAACCAACAGCAATATCTTGCTGAAAAACAAGTCAATGCACTGAACCAAACGGAAAACTACGTCATCGTGAAAGGCATGGCAGTTCCCTACAAAAACGATGGTGCCGTGGCCATCTTCAACAAGGAAGCCCAGTTGCCTCGCCTAACTCGCGACTTCCCACAGGTGACGGAAGTGAACGCCACCATTCGCGAGATGATGAACCAAGTGAGCATGGACTCGCTTGAGGCCACGGTGCAGCATCTGCAGGACTACCAAAACCGCATTTGGAACTCCGACAACGCCTTCACTGCTTCCGACTGGATTGCCGGCCGCATGGAAGCCCTCGGATTGGAAGTGGAGCAACAAGCTTTCAACGCCAATACATGGATGGGCAGCGGTGCGGCTGCACCCAACGTGATTGGTATTCAACGCGGCACGAAATACCCCGACACCTATGTCGTTTGTGGCAGCCACTTTGACTCGTTCTCCTACGAAGCCATGTACGGCGGTGGCACTTGCCCAGGTGCCGACGACAACGCCACGGGTGTGGCCTCGGTGCTCGAAAGCGCCCGCATCATGACGCAGTACGAATTTGAGTATTCCATCGTTTACTGCGCCTACGGTTGCGAGGAAATGGGACTCTATGGCAGCGAAGCCTACGCCTCGCGTTGCCAACAGGAAGGCATGGACATTATCGGCTATTTCAACAACGACATGAACGGCTATCTCAATCCTGGCGATCCGATACATATTGACTGCATCTATCCCAATGCCGTTGAGCCGATTGGCACTTATTACATGAACGTTGGTGAGGTTTACTTCCCCGAACTTCCCATCCGCCACGTCAACTTCAACGAGGGCGACAGCGACCACACCTCTTTTAATAATCATGGCTACATGGGCATCTATCCCTTCGAGGACTACCAGAACCACAGCCCATACATTCACACGCCCAACGACATTATCGGAACGAGCGTGACGAGCTTCGAAATGTCGCAACAGTTCTGCCAGATGAACATCGGTTGCCTGGCTGAGATTGCAACGGTTATCGATAATGATCCGACTGCCATTAATGACTTGGCGAGCCACAATGCCCATGTTTATCCCAATCCCGTTGAAGGCCAGCTGAACGTCAAGGCGGAGGGATTGTTGCATGTGGCCGTTTATAACTCAATAGGGCAACAGGTCGCTACCGTAGAAGCCTACGAAAACCAATGCACGATTGACATGAGCAATTATCCCGCCGGATTGTATAGCCTGCAAATGGTTAGCAGCAAAGGCATAAACAGTAAAAATGTGATTGTCAAGTAATTGACAGAACAGGGAAGAGGCGTAAAAATAAAAATCGAGGTTGATTCAGAAAAAGGCATTATTTTTGCACTCTGAATTAACCTCGATTATATTTTTATCATTATGAAAAAACTATTCAGCATCATTGCTTTCATCGCTATGGCAGCGGTGGCGATAGCACAAACACCAGAAGAAATCATCTCACGCATGGAGGCCGAAATGGCCAAACATGACGAAAAAGAAGGTCTGGCCATGACTTTGGAAATGAAAATCCCGATTTTGGGGACGTTTTCGTCGCGTAATTATACCTTAGGCGACAAATATCGCATAGAAGTGTCCAAGGATGGAAAGCAAACGATTACATGGAGCGACGGCCAAACGGATTGGAACTACGATTCCGAGAAGAACCAAGTGGAAATCAAGAAACATGAGGTCAAGGAGAAGACTGAAACTGAAGGCGATGCAAAGATGTTCAATGGCATCACCGACGGTTACGACGTCAAGCTTGACAAAGAGACTTCCGACACATGGCAGTTCCTCTGCAAGCGTTCGAAATCGAATCCCGACAAGGACGCCCCCAAGAAAATGACGCTCGTCGTTGCCAAAGGCACTTATATGCCTGTCAGTCTGAGTGCAAGCGTCTCCCTCATGACCATCACCATGCGCGACCTCAGTTATGGCGTGACGGAAGAACAAGTCACTTTCAATCCCAGAAACTATCCCAACGCCACTATTGTGGACAAGAGATAATGCCTTGGAACGGATTACAAAGACAACTTGTGGCTAATGTTCTGGGCTAAGAAGGAAGCAACTGCGTCAGTGCTCATCCCCGTTACGTTGATGACAAAATCATAGTTGTGGGCATCGTAGCGCGAGGTCTCGGCCACGGTTTTCACAAAAGTATCACGCTCGGCATCGATGCGGTCGACCACTTTGGCGGCCTCTTCGGTGCCGAGGTTTTGTTTGCGCGCAATACGCTCGATACGTGCATCCCTGTTGGCCCTAATGAAAATGTGCATCGCGTTGGGATAGTTGCGGAAGATGTTGAAACCAGCGCGTCCCAAGATAATGCAACTCTCTTTCTCGGCCAATTCCTTAAGGATTCTTGCCTCGGCATAATAGATGCTCAACGGTGAAGCTTCGGTGTGACTTCCTGGCTGATAGCTTGCAGCACCAAATTTTTGGTAGAAACGGCAGAAATCGTTCCACCAATTGCTCTTCTGCGCCTTGATGCGTTCAATGTTCTCGACCGTCATGTCGAATTGTTCGGCTATGCCTTCCAACATGGCGCGGCCATAGACCTTAATGCCAAGCTTTTCGCCCAATTTCCGTGCTATTTCTCCGCCACCGCTACCGCACTCACGGTTGATGGTGATAATGAAATTGTTGTTCTCCATATTGGTTTGTTTTTGTTGCGCAAAAATACAAAAATCCCTCACTCTTTTAAGCGAATTTGATACAAAATAAGGAAATTTGTCCAAAATCTACTCGAAATATCCGAATCCGTTCAAGGCCTTCAGCATCTGGTCCACATAGTCCCACGAGGTGCTCGACCAGCGGAAGCCGAGACGATACAGCACCTGTGTCGTGTATTGGTTGTCTGCCGGAATCAAGACTGTCTTTTGCCCATGGGCCATGTCTTGGTAGGCAATCAAGCTGGAGAGACGTTTGGCTTTTTCTGGGTCTTGCTTGGCAGTTTCCATGGCTTCGTTGAAAGCCTCGGTTTCCACCTGACTCGGTGATTGCCCCACTTGAGACAACTCTGCCAACACATCGCCGAAATGCACGTAATGGCTGTTGTAGGGGTGGAACAGGCAGCACTCCTGCGGCGTTTGAGACAACAACACGATGGCTTTTGCGGTCTCGTTGATAGGCGAGAACTCCATCGGCGAGTCAGTGATGTCGTAAGGATAGCAGCCCAACATCTGATAAACACGGATACGCCCCATTGCACTGTTGGTCTGGAAGTTGATTTGGAACTCGCCATCGGTGGAACGCGGTGCCAGGTTGCCCACACGCATCACCTTGGCATTGAGCTTATGCAAGGCTACAGCATCAAGGACAACACGCTCGGAGATGAACTTCGAATGCGAGTATTGGTTGCCGAGGTTCTGTCCGAAATAGAGTTTTTGCTCGGTGTAAACCGTATTCTCGGGCGGCATCCCATTGATGGACATGCCTCCTGTGCTATAGGTTGACACATGTATCAGCTTTGCATTATTGAGTAGGCAGAAACGCACACAATGTGCCGCACCACCCACGTTGACATCCTCAATCTCTGTACCCTTGGAGAAGTGCTTCACCACGGCAGCGCAATTGAATACGGTGTCGACTTTGCCATCCACCTTGATTTCTTGGGTCACATCGCCATTGATGACACGCAAACGGTTGCCAAACAATTCCTTATAGTTATTGCTGAAGTAGTAATACAGCATTCCTTTCAGGCGGCGTTCGGCCTTTTCCTCGTTCTCGGCTCTCACCATACACCAGATGACAGGCACATCCTCGCGGTCG
>Ga0247609_10006507_pt1 | contig 11243 bp, 5 predicted proteins | sample 172DNAGHGlowgp2_FD_193487 | JGI IMG/M metagenome (GOLD analysis project Ga0247609, IMG submission 193487) | Sheep rumen microbial communities from Palmerston North, Manawatu-Wanganui, New Zealand - 1728 DNA GHGlow gp2 | ecosystem: Host-associated > Mammals > Digestive system > Stomach > Rumen ... | reverse complement strand
CGTAAGTTTTGTTAAAACGACCAACAGCGCATTCGTACTGGCTATCTGTCTTACAGTAATAACCAACGGCTCTGGAATTTGATCCATTTGCTTCACTATTGTAACCGCTTGCTTCGGAATTACTACCCTTTGCTACACACTGCATTCCCGATGCTCTGGAACAGTATCCGTATGCTTTTCCCTGATACATTTCGGCATGGGCATACGTACCTTTTGTTTCAGACATGTAACCTTCGGCATGGGAGTACATTGCACCAGAATATGTTTTGCAATAGTATCCCTCCGCATGAGAACTCGAAGCATTTGCCTCCGAGGAGTTTCCTTCGGCATGAGAATAGTAATCTGTTGCTTTGGTGTAATATCCTTCGGCATGGCTCGTATTGCCAGAAGCTAAAGTACTGAATCCTTCAGCATGTGACTGGTAACCGGTAGCCTGAGAACCGCTTCCTTCGGCGTGGCAATAACTTTGCTGATTTGCCCCACCAGCATTTGTTCCGGCGCCTTCAGCATGGCATGCGTATCCCGTCGCATAACAGTTGTTTCCTTCGCTGTGGGAACTTCCTCCGGTTGCATGCGATCCGCTTCCTTCAGCATGAGAATTATATGACGCTTCGTTATTCGAATAGTCATTAAATATCTCGCCGTGGGTGTTTAATGCAGTTATGCGACCGGGTTTGAACTGAAAGAACTCGTTAAAGAGATCAGTTATCTCGGTCCACTTTGTATCGTCGAAAGCGCCAGCAGGGTTACCAGAACTTACGTAGACGTCGGTTATGCACCTATAAAGGGACTCGTTATAAGTAACGTACTGGCCGACAAAATATCCTTTTGTAGGATCTTCCAGCTCAGGATCGTACTCAGGAGGCATAACCATATCTCCGCCGCCACCTCCTCCGAGAGCCTGTATAATTCCCTGAAGCTGTACAACAATTGACTGCTGTGCCGCAACTATAGCTTGTCCGGTCGAATCGAGCAGCATGGGCGAATTAGGTAAAGTCGTACTCATGTCTCATCCTCCACTATCTGGTATAAGGCGTTGACTGTATTACCATCAATATCTGTGTATTCATGGACTTCGAATCTCGGATCTTCGGACGGTGCCGGAACAAAGTTGTTAATCCAATCAACGACCTGACGAATTACTTTAAACGTTCCTGTATATTCTATATTAGGCATCAGGAACTCCTTCCCAACCCGGATCTACCATGTAGCTGATACGAGACTCAAGCTCGGCAATAAGCCCTTCGTGAGCAGAGTTCATGCTACCAGAGGTAGGGGTGTCAAATATCATTCTTACTTTGAGGTACATATAGGTCTTAACCATCTCGAGGAGTGTATTATCCTCGAGATAGTCAGACCATTTAGCTGAGTTGTCTTCGATAGAATACCCCTCTTTGGGGCCTACACCCAGCTGAGTCAGTATGCCGAACACGGTGTTGATAGACATGATGATGTCGATATCGAAACCGGTGTCGTTATCGGCTATACCAAGGTATTTCTTTATAGAGAGAAGTATACTATCTTCCATAATCAATCTCCTTTTTTAACCCCACATTTCGTCTTTCATTTTGAATTTTCTCCTTATCATATGTTCGGATTTATGTCTCGATCGCCGTTCCAGCATGCTTCCCTATCTGAACCATAAGGAAGATTCCTATTATAATTCCAGTTAAGAAACCATAAAAACCACTCTGGAACAGGATACTTTAATTTTGTGTAGGTATAAAGTCCTCCATCGTTAACTAGCCATCGTCCATGTTCGGTCATATATGCGCTGTCTCCGCGAGTATTGATACATGTTCCACCGAGGAAATTGTATGGATATCGCGTATTTCGAGGGACGTCTTCCCATTGCGCATCCATTGCACCAGGATAATAAGCGATGGTATTAAAATCCCATCCTATCTCATAATAATTGCTCCCGGGCCACCCAGGACCAGACACATCAGTTGCTCCAACACCAGCGCCAAAGCGAATAGCGCTTCCTTCTAGTCCGTCAGCAACAAAAGCATCCCACATGTCATAACCGTACTGTTTATATCCGGCCCACGTTAAATTTTCGGCGTCTAAAATATGTGTTGATGCATATCCGTCGTTGATATACGCGGCCTTAGGACTCCTAGCAAACATGCTGCCCAACGACACACTCATCTTTTGGTATTCGTATTGTTCTCCAGACGAATCATGATAACGCCTTGTCAGGAATATATCCCAGTTCCGCAAAGGACTTATCACGCGCAATTTATCACAGCCAAAGAACATCTCGTCAAAAACGTATACATTTGATACATTCCATCCGGATATCGGGGAAACATCAACGAGATTTATACATCCATAAAACGTCTGACTAAGTGACGTAGTTTCGGAAAGATCTATATCAGATATTTTGGATAAATCTCTAAGATTCCAGCAATTTCGAAATACTCGCATAAGCGATTTTCTAGATCCCGTCGACAAAATATCAGCGAGCATTTGCGTCGCAGAATCCTCTATTTCGCGGCAATTAAAAAACAAAGAATTTATATCGTCGACTTTCGAATAATCGTATATGCGTATATTTATATCTTTTAATTTATAGCACTCTTCAAACATGGAATACATTACTGACTTAGCATATGATCCCGATGCAAAGTCCGGTGGATTGGTATACAAAAGCTCATCTATTTCTATTGTTTCCAACTCATGACAAGCAATAAACATTAACGCTGTATAGCATGGTCTTAATGTGCCGAGCTTAACTATTTTTAAAGACTCGCAGCGAGCTATAAAACCACTGAAAAATTTTATTTTTGATAAATCCCAGTTTCTCACATCTAGCGCATCTAAATCGTGCATCGTATTTAACCGGAGTGGACACTGATATTCAGCTCCAGGATTAATGTCCAGTTTGTTTACACTAAGATTTATAGAGCGAAGATTAGCACCGGTCATGTGCCATTGGCCTTGAAAAGTTACATATTGCACCTCTGAACAATCTATAGCAGCAAAGTTAACAAGTCGTGTTACAAACACACCTGTGTATGCATTATAATTATCGACATTACTTGGATAGCTCGCTGAAAGATATATAGACGATGGCTTTCCAGACGCGGCCCATTCGACAGTCCATTTGTTATCTTTTGCATACCTTGACGCCAATCGAATGTTGTTTGGAATCATTATACCTTCTCTATGGTCATAAATATCCCACATGCTTGCATCCGCATTTGCGTTAACACTTCCTGTTATTTTTAGCCAATCATCGTCGTATAATGTATAAACCAATCCATCTAGATTGTTCACTTTCATATCTCGAACATTCATTTTAGTAATAGTCAAGGTATCCGTACATGTCGAACCATCGGGATTCATGAACATTGCTGTAAGTTCCGTGGTATTTGTAAGAGTTGTACCCATCGGAGGAAAATATCCACACTGATCCGTAACATCCCACACATCACCGTTCTCGAAGTATCCGATTACAGTATAATCATTGATGTCAAGGGTGTATGATCCGTGAATATCTTCGTTCCCGATCAACTCTATATGATCAACGAGTGCCACCTGAACTCTAAGAGTAGCATGAAGCCCCATATACCAAGCCTGAAGATAGAAGTTGTCTTCTACTGCGTAACCCGGTTCGGGATTAAATGTACACATCTGCGTAACCACATAAATCTCGCCAGTGTCATACTCGCAAAAGACCATGTAGTCATTAATATCAATCCTGTATCCAAGAGGAACAAGCGTTTCGCCCTCGATCCATATCCTAACCGGCTTGCCGCTTTCGATACGATCGCCGGTAAGTCCTGCTGAACCAAGCGTGATCATCGCATCACCATAATCGGGATCATCGGAAATTCCTATTTCTACGGTTCCTCCTGTAGCAATAAGTTTGACTCCGATATAGTTGTGATCTTCATGTCTGAGCGCCGGATTAAAATATAACCACGGAAGCGTATGCCTCTCGTTAGGCGTGGTAACTTCGAACGTATGAACCGGATTAGGTCTCATAGTTCTATCAGACTCACCGTTTAAAATATAAAACGCTTCAACTCTCATTTCGCCGGATGTGTTATCCGGGGAGAGATTGCATTTACACTGCACCTCTATATGAGCCTGAATATATGCATCCTGCACCAGAGGAATCGAACTGAACAGAACAGTCGTAGCCTTTTCTTCACGTTCTTCCTCTGTCAAACCTGTTATATCGATGTCCTGCAGAACGATAGGTCTGCTACTTACATTGGTGTTAAACGACGTAATTCTACCGCTGATAAACTCTGAGCTTTCCTGTCTGGTCTGAGCATTACTCAGGTCTACAACCACTTCATCATCCCAGCAATAGTCCGGATAGTCCGGGTTCCTGTAACCATAGGTTCTTTCCGTAAAAGATTCCGGAACCTTGGCATCAGGGTCCCAGACCCAGCCATCGTAAATATTTCCGGCATTAGAAGAATACAAAGTGAGGTAAGTTACTCCGTACTCTCCTTCTTCCGGAAGAACACCTTCGTCGTATTTGGCATATCGTCTGTCGATATTACTCATGATCGTCTCCTTTACGATGTATGACTTACCTCGTAGTTTATGAGGTCCTCATACGACCAGTTTATAGTTCTCTGACGGTTATAAACAACCGTTGTACCATCGAGTCTATTGTAGACCGATGTATCGTCTTTAAGTATAGTAATTCTCCACTGATTGCTTCCGCTGTAATACTTAATGCTCATGAGCTGAGTGGTCATCTTGACATCAGAGTGACTCAAGTAGGTAACGGTTGCATCTTCGGAGCTTCCGTAAATATCTTTCCAGCAAACCTTGAGGCCAGCTGTGTCCAGAGTGGTACTAGTAGTTTCCACAGTTTCGGTAATTGTAACCTGAGTGCTGCTTCCACTGCTAGTGTCACCCTGTTCATTTGTAAGAGATTCAAGAGTAGGAATACATGTGTAACCGCCCGCTTCCCAAGTTTGGACTACTTCGGTAATTCGTACCGCATCGCTCATGCCATACTCATTACGAATCTCACAAATATCACCAACTTCAAAGTCGTCATGATACTTATACATAACCGTAGCGTCGATCTCACCTTCGAAAGCTGTCTCCGGAACAAGCTCAGCAAGCTTCTCTACACCCTTCTGCACGAGAGTGTTAGCATATTGCTGAACGTCCATAACAGTGTTTCCGCTTGTGATCGAGCTCACATCATGACAATCGATATAGATCTCGCGTCTTTCAAGGCCAGTTTTTTCGCTGGCAGTATCGTCGTTGAACTCAAGGAAGTGCTTAATAAAGGTTCTGGTTGCCCCTTCTCCTTCTCCGCCAATCCAAAGTAAGTTCTTATAGTTCTTGATCGACTCGAGATAGTTGCTGTTAAGCAAATTATCATTTGATGGACTGAACGCCACGTAAGAATTGTATGTCTGATTGTGGCTCCTATCTGTGCCGGCATAGAGTTCGAAGATAAAATTGCCGCTTTCGTAGGTCATTTTGAATCCAAGATGATAAGACTGGCAAACCTTCTTAACTATGTCAAATAACGACTCGCCCATATACTGAGCAGTCTGAGTGTAATTAACCGACGTGACTCTCGGATCAACGCTCGGAATGAAAGTCATGTTATCGATGCGTCTTCTGATGTCGGTCGGGTTAATCATGTTCTCATTCAAGATCGACTGAATTGCATTCTGTACTGAACCATTGACATTTGTCTGTTTCCAGACTATTCTTCTGTCGAGAATTGATTCCAGAGACCTTCCGCTCATGTGATAGATGTTTCCAGTCTCGTTATCGGTTTCAATCTTAATTGTCTCGACAATCATTCTTCTGTTTGAAGTCGGTATAGTAAGGTAATAACCCTTCTTAATGCTCTGAGCGTACTTGGCGGTAACCGGTAAACAGAGCTCAAACTCTCCGGCGTCGTTGTATCGGTCAGTCCAGATAAACGATTGATACTTATCCAGCTTTGCGATAGCCCTCAAGTCGGAGTTCAGAACAGTGATTTCTATCATGATTAAACTCCTTCATAGCAGACTGAGTTAACAAAGTCGATTGATGAAATGGCATTGTTTGAATCGGTTACTCTTACCGAGTTAGTTCCCGGTTTAAGCTTGAACCAATCCGGATTCTGATTGATGAGATTGAACGAATTGTGGTCAGCATCGGCAGTGTCTGTCCAAACGACTGATTTCTCCCCAACAATGGTGCAAATAGTCAAGACATCCCCGGCTTCGAATCCGTCATTCGGAGTGTATATGTCTATCGACTGAGCATCTCCATCAGGATTAGCAAAAGCTACGGTGAAAGCCGGAACTCCATCATGGACCGGGGCACTTACTGCGGAACCAATCTCAATAGTAAGCACACCGCCTACTTCAACTTCGCCGAGATACTCAATTTCTGTCTCATCGTTGATGTCCAGTTCTGTTGTCTGTTTAATAAGCGCATACCACTTAGGATCGGGGCATATGATTGACACCTGTGTTATGGACTCCTCCACAAAAATATCAGGCGCGTTCTTCTCTACATACCCCTGGGTCCAGAGAGTTCTGTTGTCTGTCTCAACCTCGACGTAAATGCTCTTCTTTGTCGGAAAAAGCTTGTAAGATCTCTGACGAACCTCTTCAATTCCAGTTCCTGTCTCGGAATAGAACTGCAAGTTCATAACTATGTTACGCTTGCCTATACGAGCGCTATTAAACTGGTCTCCATCCACAACCATCTCTGTGGTATTGATCTCGGCTTCAACGGGGCCAAGCCCATCTATGCTATCGATGGCAAATCCGGTTTCGGCGGAAACATTTGCCGGACTAGTCAGCACCATAGTAAAGGCGTCCGACCGATCCTGCTTCTGGTAAACAGTCACTTTTTTAATCATTTTGAATTTTCTCCTTTACTATTGTATAAAGTGGGTCGGGGTGGATTTGAACCACCGGTGTTTCTTATGTAACGGATTTACAGTCCGCCGCCATCGCCACTAGGCATACCAACCCATAGCACCATCAAGAGCTGTTATACCCTTGATGGCCGAAACTATCAACGTGCATAGCCTGGAGGTGCTATGCAAATACCGGCCAGAGCTGCGACACCCTGACCGGCTGAGAAATAGAGAGGTGTTTTACTGGATAGCACTAACCAGCTGCGAGAAACCGTTTCTGGTACGACGGTAAATCTCAGTGTTGCTGAGTGCCTTAGGGCTATTGTTAGTCTGATTGAACGTGATGTTGGGCGTGCTCTTCTGCTCAGCAAGAATGTTGCCAAGCTGAGTAATCATCTCCGCCTGCTGGTCATCTGCAGTTGCCCGAACAGCGATCTGACGATCGTTGAACATACCGGCAAGCGCTGCAGACCTAGCGTTGATCTCAGAGAGGTCAAGGGTCGGCGTGATTACAGGATTGACATCGATAGATCCATCCAACATTCCAGACAACTGCTGAATTGCGTTCTGAACCGCATTTGCAGTTCCAGTTCCGATTTCACTAGCTTCATTGGTAGCAAGATCAGCATACTGCTTCATACCCAGAGCAAGACCCTCATCGAGGAACTTACCGATCTCCATAAACACTCTTGAAGGTGAATGTACACCCAAAGTGTTCCTGAAACTGAGAGCGGTGTTTCTTGCCAGAGTAGCTGCGGCACTTGTCGCCAGAGGCGAATAGTTGTCCATTCCGACTTTGATGCCACTTACAATGTTCATGCCTATTGAACGGAAAGTGCTGTTCCTTACGGTGAACTCTGTCTGGATCTTATCGATAATGTCAGTAACCGCTTTACGAAGGATAGTAGCGTCTTCTCTTGCTGTATCCATACCCTTTGCAATCTCAAAGACTATTCTGCCTCCGATAGACTTGAAGTCTGCACCCTTATCAGGATCGAGGACATTCTGGATCTTTAAGAGAATATTTTCGGCATTCTTCTCAACCATCGCAAGCTTATCTTCATCGTTGAGACCGTCAGCGACATCTCCGACAATCGTCTCGCCAGTTTCGCGAGAAGCCGACTTAACTTTCTCACTCTTCATTCCGGTTGCTGTCGCAACGCCAATGTTGGTGCCGCCAACCTGCCCGGCTTTGGTAGAAACCTCGTTAACAGTGTCCATAATTCCGTTGCGATAAGCCATGTAGAACTCTGAAATATCAACGGGCTGTCCAAGAAGAGTACTAAGTTCAGTAGAAAGCTCTGTGGCAATGACGTTTGCTTCCTGCGCAATCTTGGTCTTGTACATTTCGGTGTACTGATCAAGCTGAGCATCGGTCATATGATTAAGGGCTTTAAGCTCGTCGAGAGATTCAACGCCCATGTGAGCGATTGCCTCTCTAAGATTTACATCCTTGATACGACCGGTGAGCGAGGATACGGTAGAGCTGTATTCGTTAAGCTGATCAATCTGAGACTGTAAATTATTGACGAGCGCAGTGGTTGAGTAATCTGTAGCCACATATGATGCCACGTTTGTGTACTGTCCGGTAAGCTGAGAAAGGCTTCCAGTTAATTCATTTTGAATTTTGTTCTGGTTAGCCTGAACCTTCTTCTGATACATAGCCTCATATTCGCGAAGCTGCCTGTCGTCCATGCGATAAAGTGCTCTAAGTTCGGGCAAGTTATCGACATCCATGGCTGAGATAGCTGCTCTGAGACCGTTATCAGCGATTCTTCCGCCTAACGAACCGATAATGGTATTTAACTCGTTGACCTGATTAACCTGATCTTCGAGATTGTTAAGTAATGTTTCGGGAGCAAAGGACTCATCCTCTTCTTTGACTTCGGCAAACAGATCCTGGCTGTTAGTCTGTTCGACAGCACTAGTATAAATGTTCTTATACTTGTCCATGATGTCCTGAACCTTGGTAAGGAAGTCATCACCCTGCTTGTCGACACCCTTGAAGAGGTCTTTATTTGCTCTTTCTTTAGCTGTATCGAAGCGATTCTCGTACTCATCCATGAGGTTGTCGATCTTGTTTGTAAGATCATCGGCTGCACTACCAGCTCCACCCATGGAATCAGCAAGGCCGTCCATAGAACCAGAAGCCAAATCGGTAAGCGAACCGAGATTGCTCATAGAATCTTCGATGTCTTTAAATAGGCCTTCGAATGAGAAAAGGCTTCCCCAGTCACCATTCCACCAGCTATCGGACTCGTCTTTAGCTCCAACAGTTGAGTTGAAATTAGCCGAAGCATAGGGTCTGTAATCCTGGTCGTGAGCTCTTTCTCTTTCCCTTCTATCCTGCATGTCATAGAAAGCTTCCCACTCTTTCATGGTATCTCGGACCTGAGCATTTGCTGATGCATTCTTGTCTCTGCTCTTTTTCTTATCGGCGTCTAAGTACTGCTGTATACCAGCATTCAAGCTTCCGGTAGCACCAAGAACAACAGTCTCAAGAGTTTCTACAAACGCTTTTCCGATTTCAGCACCAGCTTCGCTAAACGATTTAACGCCAGCGTCTTTGATGCTTTCTGCCATGTCAGTGGTTCCTTCACCGAGCAATTCAAATGTCTTGCTAGATGTAAGGGTTTCGAGAATACCACCAGGAATCCATTTAGCAATGTCGATACCCCAGTCAGAGTTAGAGTGAATACCCATAACCTGTCTGAAGTAATAGTCAATGGCTGCTGCCATTCCGTAACAACCAGCCTTAAGCATGGCGATAGAAGTATCACTTGTCATACCCTCAACGATACCACCGACTATGAATAAGCCGGATACGGTTGTGAGCTGCTTCATAACATTAAGAACTTTCTTAACATTAGAATCGAGCTCGTCTACGTCGGTATTGGCAAGTGCATTAGCCATCGAGAATACCTGTGTAAGTCCGACCATCGTTCTAACAGCAGTATCAACGCCAGACAAAATATCATTGCGCTGCTTGCTCATAAGAGCGATAGGAACCATTATAGCTATAAGTGATACTGTTGCTACAGCGATTCTGCTCATGGCGATAAGATCTACCGAGCCAAGCATAAGTACTGCCTGTAAGAAGATAGCAATGCCTCCAAGATTTATACCGGCCAATATCTCGGTTGTCAATCTCAATGCATCGCAAGCGAAGAGTATGAGATTTACACCATTCAGGACCGCATTTTGAATATTTTGTATAGCTCCGATTATTCCAAACAAAGCGAGGATAGAAATCGCAGTTGTTTGAAGAAGTGTTACTCCGACAATAGCCAGAGGAGCAAGGACACCAACTACCGCAAGTATAAGAAGCGTTGTGGTCATGCTATTCAGTGTCTCTGCTGTCGCTTTCATGATCGCGATAGTCTTGTTTTCGTCGACAGGAATCATCGCAATGAGAGTCATAAGAGCCGTGAATCCTGCTATAACAAGAAGAAGTGCTCCAAATGATGCTGCGCCAAGTGCCGCAACGGGAGCAACGAAACCTATGAGCGCACATACAAGCGAGAAGACAACCAAGAAAGTCATAAGACCATTCATGGTTTCAACAAGTCCGGCCATAAGAGCGGTTGTCTTGTTAACATCAACCGGTATCCATGCAATAAGTGTCATGAGAGCCGTAAATAATGCCATCGACCCAAGAAGAGCCGCAAATGCTGCTGCACCGAGAACTGCCTGAGGAGCAATAGTGCCCACTATCGCATTAACGATTGAAAACAGTAACAAGAACGGTATAAGCTTGTTCATGGTTATAACAAGAGCATCCATGAGAGCTATGGTCTTATTAACATCGCCGATCTGAGCAAAGAGCGACATGAGGAGTGCGAATCCAGTTATGGTTGCCATAAGTGCCGCAAATGCTCCAACACCAGACATTATGTTGCCGTTAACGTTTATTAGATTAAGAACAAACACTAACGCGACAACGAGAGCAGACATGGCTGTCATCGCAAGAACCAGCGAAAATATCGCACCGGTAGAATTTGTACTTCCGAGGATAGCTGCCGAACTTGCCATGAATAACGAAAATCCAGTAACAGCTGCAAGCATTCCAACAAATGCTCCAACTTTCTTTCCGTCAAACTGTTCTGTGCTATTGAGAATCTTAGCCATAGCCGATACAGCAAGGCCGAGAATGCTCATCGCAAATGTAAGCGCAAGCAGAGATCTGGGATCGGAAACCTTGATTTTGCTGAGAGTTACGACGCAAAGACCCAGCGCTATAAGAACCGGTACAGCTCCAGCGATATTCTTTGCATCTTGTACTGTAAACTTAACGCCCTTAAGAAGCTTTAATGAAGCGCTCAGAGAAAGGGCTAACATTGAAATAGAAGTTGCTGCGGAAAGCATTCCGGCAGGATCGTTTACACTGAGT
>Ga0247609_10006501_pt1 | contig 11246 bp, 3 predicted proteins | sample 172DNAGHGlowgp2_FD_193487 | JGI IMG/M metagenome (GOLD analysis project Ga0247609, IMG submission 193487) | Sheep rumen microbial communities from Palmerston North, Manawatu-Wanganui, New Zealand - 1728 DNA GHGlow gp2 | ecosystem: Host-associated > Mammals > Digestive system > Stomach > Rumen ... | reverse complement strand
GAAAACCTTATCAAGCGCGACATTTATACTTCCATTCACATTGAGGAATACCAATGCGACGCCCGCGATACTAAGCTCGGTCCCGAAGAAGTCACCCGCGATATTCCCAACGTCGCTGAGGATACCCTCCTCCACCTCGACTCCGAAGGCATTATCGCTATCGGCGCAGACGTCCGCACCGGTGATATTCTCGTCGGCAAAGTCACTCCTAAGGGCGAAACCGAATTAACCGCTGAAGAACGCCTCCTCCGCGCCATTTTCGGCGAAAAAGCTCGCGAAGTTCGCGATACTTCTTTGCGCGTTCCGCATGGCGAATCCGGTAAAGTCGTCGCCGTCAACGTCTTCACCCGCGAGAATAATGACGAAATGGCTCCGGGCATCAATAAGCAAGTTCGCGTTTATATCGCTCAGAAACGCAAAATTTCCGTCGGCGATAAAATGAGCGGTCGCCACGGCAATAAAGGCGTTGTTTCCGATATTCGCCGCCAAGAGGATATGCCTTTTCTCCCAGACGGTACCCCCGTCGACATTGTTTTAAATCCGCTCGGCGTCCCTTCCCGCATGAATATTGGACAAATTCTTGAAACTCATCTGGGTATGGCTGTACGTAAAATCGGGCTTCGTATCAATTCCCACGACCCCAATATTGAACGCGAATTGCGCGATTTCGGCTTCGACGTTGATAATCTCGGTCTGCCGCAACCTTCTGAGGCCGGTCTGCATATCGCTACCCCTGTTTTTGACGGCGCAAAGGATATTGACCTGCAAAAAACTATGCAACTGGCTGGCATGGACCCCGACGGCAAATCTATCCTCTACGACGGCCGCACCGGTCTTCCTTTTGAAAATCGCGTTACTGTCGGTTGCGTCTATATGCTTAAACTTCATCATCTCGTTGACGATAAAATTCACGCCCGCTCCACCGGTCCTTATTCCCTCGTCACTCAACAACCGCTCGGCGGCAAGGCTCAATTCGGCGGGCAGCGTTTCGGCGAAATGGAAGTTTGGGCTTTGGAGGCCTACGGCGCATCCTATACCCTTCAAGAAATCTTAACCGTTAAATCTGACGATGTCGTCGGCCGCGTCAAGGCTTATGAAGCTATCGTCAAAGGGCAGAATATTCCTGAACCCGGCGTCCCTGAATCTTTCAAAGTTCTTATCAAGGAATTGCAATCCATTGGCCTTGATATTCGCGTCCTTTCCAAAGACTCCAAAGAAATTATCATTCACGATGACGAAGACGATGACGGCATTGTCCGCAAGAAAGCCGATGATTTAGGCGTTGATGTTGGCAATTTCGGCGACCACCAAATCAAACCGCCCGATTTGCCGCCCTCTGACGACGACTTTTCCGACTGAAAGGACTGATTTCATGCTCGACGTTAATATTTTCGATTCCATGCGCATTGGGCTTGCTTCTCCGGATAAAATCCGCGAATGGTCACACGGCGAAGTTAAAAAGCCCGAAACTATCAACTATCGCACTCTCAAACCCGAACGCGACGGCCTTTTTTGCGAACGCATTTTCGGTCCCACTCGCGACTGGGAATGTCATTGCGGCAAATATAAGCGCGTCCGCTACAAAGGCACTATCTGCGACCGCTGCGGCGTCGAAGTCACCAGAGCCAAAGTCAGACGCGAGCGCATGGGGCATATCGAACTTGCCGCCCCTGTCTCCCATATCTGGTATTTCAAAGGCATTCCTTCTCGCATGGGGCTTCTTCTTGATATGTCTCCTCGCGCCCTCGAACGTGTTCTCTATTTCGCCTCCTACATCGTTCTCGACCCTGGCTCTTCCGACATGAAACAAAAAGAACTCCTTACCGAAGGTCAATTCCGTTTCAAAAAAGAACAATTCGGTAAGGATTCTTTCAAAGTCGCCATGGGCGCGGAAGCCATTCAAGCACTTCTCCACGACCTCGACCTCGACTCTCTCTCCGCTCAACTCCGTAGCGAATTAAATTCCTCCAATGGCCAAAAACGCCTCCGCGCTATCCGCCGCCTCGAAGTCGTCGAAGCCTTCCGCAAATCCGGCAACAAGCCCGAATGGATGATTCTTAACGTCATTCCCGTCATTCCTCCTGAACTCCGTCCCATGGTTCAACTCGACGGCGGCAGATTCGCCACCTCCGACCTCAACGATTTATATCGCCGCGTCATCAACCGCAATAACCGCCTTAACCGCCTTCTCAAACTCCGCGCTCCTGACATCATCGTTCGCAATGAAAAGCGCATGCTCCAAGAAGCCGTCGACGCTCTCATCGATAACGGCAGACGCGGCAGACCCGTCACCGGTCCCGGCAATCGTCCGCTCAAATCACTTTCCGATATGCTTAAAGGCAAGCAAGGTCGCTTCCGCCAAAATCTTTTAGGAAAACGCGTTGACTATTCTGGGCGTTCGGTTATTGTAGTAGGTCCGGAACTGAAATTGCACCAATGCGGCTTGCCAAAAGAAATGGCGTTGGAACTGTTTAAACCGTTTGTAATGAAAAAGCTCAGCGCGGACGCAAACTTGACGATAAAAGCGGCGAAAAAAAAGGTTGACCGCGCAACGCCAGAGGTCTGGGGCGTCCTTGAAGAAGTAATCAAAGAACATCCGGTGTTGTTGAATAGAGCGCCGACGTTGCACCGATTGGGGATACAAGCGTTTGAACCGGTGTTGACAGAGGGGCGAGCGTTGAAGTTGCACCCGTTAGCGTGCACGGCGTACAATGCGGATTTTGACGGTGACCAAATGGCGATACATTTACCGTTGAGTTCGGAGTCGCAAGCGGAAGCGCGGGTGTTAATGTTAGCGGCGAATCACATCTTGGCGCCCAAAGACGGCAAGCCGATAATCGTACCGACGCAAGATATGGTATTGGGAACGTATTATTTAACGAAGTTGAGAGCAGGAGCGGTCGGGGGCACGTATACGGGCTTAAATGAAGCGTTAATGGCATATGAGCGCGGGGAATTGGGCTTGCAAGCGGCAATCAGAGTGCGTTTAGAAGGGCGCTTGGTGCAGACCAGCGTAGGGCGGCTAATCTTTAATGAGCAGTTGCCTCAAGCTTTGCGGGGGGAATTTTTGAATAAAGTAATGAACAAGAAGGCGTTAGGGGAGCTGGTCGCGCGGTGTTATAAAGAGTATGGCGCGACTATGACGGCGCAAGTCATCGACTCGGTAAAGCGGCTGGGGTATCATTATGCCTGCAAGGCGGGCATGACGGTCGCGGCCAGTGATTGTATCGTCCCACCGGCGAAAAAGGCCATCATCGCCTCAACGCAAGAGCAGGTTCAACAGGTGACAGGGTATTACAATCGTGGTAAAATAACGGAGAAAGAACGCTATGACGCTGTCGTCAAGTTGTGGAATGACGCGACTGACGCGGTAGCAAAAGCAATGATGGAAAACATGGATGAATTTAATCCTATCTATATGATGAGCGATTCTGGCGCGCGTGGTAATAAGCAGCAGATGCGCCAGCTAGCCGGGATGCGCGGGTTAATGGCAGACCCTTCTGGGAAGATAATCGAAGAGCCAATCACGGCGAATTTTAGGGAAGGTTTGAGCGTGTCGGATTATTTTATATCTAGTCATGGGGCGCGCAAGGGCTTAGCGGATACGGCTCTTCGTACGGCAGACAGTGGCTATTTGACGCGGCGGTTAGTCGATGTCGCGCAAGATGTGATAGTTCGCGCGGAGGATTGTGATATAAGCGTAATCAATTTAGTAAAAGTACGCGCTGCTTTGGCAGAGGATACTTTTGACGCATTGGAGATACTGTCGGAAATGTTAATGGGGCGAGTGTTGGCTCGCGCAGTCGAAAAAGGCGACCAAGTCATCTTGGCGGCGGATAGTGTTTTAAACGAGGAAAATTTGATAAAATTGGGCGAAAGCGGAGCCAAAGAGCTAGAGTTGCGCGGGAGGAATTATTATAGCGAAAAGATAAAGTTAAGTGGAGCAAATAAGGCCGCCTTTATAGCCGAGCATGTCGGAAAAGAGCTCGTCGGGACAGGAGAAAAGTTGAGCGCGGAATTATTGGAAGAAATCTTGAGTGATGAAAGCCGTAGCCAAATCGCGGTGCGGAATAATACGGTGCGCGGCATACAGGTCGAAGCAATCAAAGAAGGTAAAGGAATCATAGAAAGTTTGAGCGAGCGAATAGTCGGACGTACGTTGGCGGAAAATGTGTATGATGAAAGCGGGGAATTAATCGGAAGTAAAAATGAACTGATAACGGAGGAAATCGCCGCGGCAATAGAAAAAGTGCGCGAAAAGGTCATGATAAGAAGCGTGCTTACGTGCCGTTGTAGTCAAGGAGTGTGCAAAGCCTGTTACGGCAGCGATTTAGCAAACCGGGTAGAAGTCGAAGTCGGAGAAGCAGTCGGAATAATCGCGGCGCAAAGTATAGGGGAGCCCGGCACGCAACTGACAATGAGAACGTTCCATACCGGCGGCGTAGCCGGCGGAGATATAACCCAAGGCCTGCCGCGTGTCGAAGAGTTGTTTGAAGCCCGAAAACCCAAAAATGCCGCCATAATCGCCGAAATAAACGGAGTCATAGCCGCCGGCGAACCCGACAAAAACGGGCTGAAAACATTGATAATAGAACCCGTCGACACCGAAAACCAATACCCCCGCGAATATGTCATCCCGTTCGGCATCATCCCCCGAGTCAAACCCGGCGACCAAATCCAAGCCGGCGACCCAATCACCGACGGCGCAAAAAATCCCCACGACATTCTGCGCATCTGCGGCCTCAAAGAAACACACCGCTACCTCGTCAAGGAAGTCCAAAAAGTTTACAAGTCTCAAGGCGTCGAGATTAACGATAAACATATTGAAGTTATGGTTCGCCAAATGCTTCACAAAGTTAAAATCGAAGACAGCGGCTCAACTGAATTCTTGCCCGGCGAATTCGTCGACATGAACGTTTTCGAGGCGGCTAATACTAAAGCTATCGAAGAGGATAGAGAACCCGCCGTTGCAAAGCCAATTCTTTTGGGCATTACTAAAGCTTCTCTTGCAACCGATTCTTTCCTTAGCGCGGCAAGTTTCCAAGAAACTACCAGAGTTCTCACTGACGCGGCGATTAAAGGCAAAATTGACCCGCTCATAGGGCTTAAGGAAAATGTCATTATCGGCAAGCTTATTCCCGCCGGTACCGGCATGGCGCGTTATCGTGAATTGACTGTTATCGACAACGAAGCTAACGAATAATCAGACGCAGATATAAAAAAAGCCTCGGCAAGTTCGCCGGGGCTAATTTTTTTGTCAAAAATTTTTCTTTAGGTAATCGGCAACCGTCTCGCCGATTATTTTTTTGCCGCGTAAAGCAGGGTGCAAACCGTCTGGCGTCAATTCCGCACGCAAATAACCAAATTCATCAGTTAAATCTTTGGCAACGTCGATAAAATACGGCGTGTTCATTATCCAGAAATTTATTTGCTCCCTTTGCTCGCGCCAATCGCCGTCAGTCAGCGGTATCCCGCGCAGTTTTATAATTTCGGGATTCATTGAAGTAATCGTGCAGAAAACCGGCGTTATATCATTCGCCAAGCACTTATCGCGCAGAGCATTAAGATTGCTGATAACTTCGTCGGCACTTTTGCCCGTGCGAATGTCATTGACGCCCGCCATGATAACCATAACTCGCGGCGCAAACGGCAAAACGTCCCTGTCAAAACGTTCAAGCATCATTTCAGTAGTATCGCCACTTCGACCCAAATTTTTTATCGGCACGTCGCAATAAGTTTCCCATTGGCAGGAAAGTTGCCCCGCCGGAATGTACGCCGCGCCGCCGTGCGTTATGCTGTCGCCAAAGGCGGCAAATTCAACCGGCATTTCTACCTTGAAAAACTTTTTCTCCGACCAATCGCTAAGCGGCTTATGCTTTCTATCGACAACGCGCACTTGCCAATAATATTCGCCCGCCTGCGTGAAAGGCGTCCAATCCGTCATTCGGTTTAATGCTTCGACGTTAAAAAGTTCGCGCACAACTTTATTTGTCGCAGTGTTCACGACGCGCACTTGATAAAATTCCGTCATTGGTAGCGGCTCCCAAGAAAACGTCGGGTAAAGTTGCATGAACGCCATTTGGTCAAATTCGGCTGTCAAAGTTGGCGGCGGAAATTTCATTGCCTCGACGTTACCGCCCCAAAATACACTCGCCGACAATATCAACGGCAAAAACCTTTTGAACTTCATAAAATCACCTCTGTAAACAAATGAACAAATGGAGCCGTCATGGACGACGGCTCCCGCCGCGCTTTTACGTGATGTAAAACAGCGGCGCAAACCAAGCTGGAATTTTTAACACGTTGCAAGTAGCGACCTTTTCGCCCCTGCGAGGTGCCCTTTCTTTTGTAACTTTTCTTTGGGCAAGCAAAGAAAAGTTTGTACATAAACATAAAAATCATTAATTAATTCAATCGAAGCCGACGACTAAAAAACCTAAAGCCGGTTCTGCGTTTTCGCTCTTTGGCGAAGAGGGAAAAAAAGACAGCCGCGGAAATTTCCACGACTGCCCAAAATTTATTTAACCGTGTCTGAAATCTTTGTTAATTACTTCTTGCCGCTGTAAGCAATAGCAGTATTTTGCTTGGTGAGGCTTGTCGCATCTGTCGCAGTCAAATCGTCCGTCGTCATGTAGCCAGAGGAGTTGTTGACAATCGAGCTGAGTTGCGGCGTCGTGCTGTAGTTGTCGTCAGCCAAGACATTAACGCTACCACTTGCGGTTGTATAATGCGTTACTTTATTCTCGTCCTTGCCAGACTTATCGAGAATGCTAAACTCTGTGCCAGCAAGTTCTTTAAATCTGACTTTGTTGGAGCCGATCTTAAGGATAGCATCGCCATTGTTATCAGCCTCGAATTTAAGGTTAGCACCATTGCCAACATCAATATTGGCTTTAAACGTGTCGGTACCAGCAGTGAAGTTCGCGATAACGTCGTTGCCGCCGCCATATATGACGGTATTGCCACTTGTCGAGTTGAGGTCGATATAGTCGTTACCACTGCCCGCGTTGACCGTAAGTCCTGAACCTGCAACCTGGATGTTTTCCGAATTTGAAGTACCGAAAATCTTCTTCTCTCCGGTGTAGCTATTATCAAAGCTGAATCTAGCGGAGCCGCTGACCGTAACACTGTTGCTGAGTTGTCTATCCTTCAAGTTGAAAGTGTTGTTATCTGCGTTGAATTCTAAGTTTACTGCGCCAGAGCCCTTGAGCGAAGCCGCATACGTCGTCGAGGCAAGACCGTTAATAACCGCGACATCTTGAGTCGTAGCCTTTGCGTAGTAGGTGAGTTTTTGCGAATCGTTGGAGAGGAGATAGCCTTGGCTTTGAGTGCCTCTGACTGTAACCTTGCTACCGCTCACAACGCCGGTCAAGTTGCTTGCCTTGGATTTGTTGGTCGATATATCCGCAAGGGTGTAACCGTCGCCGCTCTTGTCCGAAAGCGTGATAGTCTTCCTGTTGAGAGCACTTGCGCCCAAAGCAACTACCATGTTTTCTTTAATATCGACGATAGCACTTGCATTGGAGTCTGAAATGTAGCGGTCGACATCTTGAGTAATAATATCAGGATTGAGACCGGTGATAGTGAGTTTCGTGCCGTTCGTGACGTCCTTCGCCGCAGTGTATTTAACCGAAGTTCCAGTGTCGTTGAGTTCCCAGTTAGCCTTGTTGTAAGTCTTGTAGGTGAACGTACCGTTGCTAGCAGTCCAGTCAGTTACTCCAGACCAACCGCCATTCGCCAATTCTTCTTCATCAACGTCAGCACTCTTAATGACTTTTTCGTCAAGCGCGAGTTTGTAGCCAGCACCCGTGATAGCAACGTTACCAGTTCCGAGGTCGTAAGCATCCAACTTGACTGCCTTAACGCGAGTATCACTTGTATCTGAAACGTCGTTGGCTGTGACTTCTGCGCCGCTTCTAAGACCCGTAATCTTCGCGATTTCTTTGCCGTCTTGATCTGCTGCCTGGTAGGTGACGGATTTTTTATCGGTCGAGAGAACATAACCTTTGGTGACAGTGCCAACCAATTTTGCAGTGTTGCCGGTGGTATCCCAAGCCGCGTCTTTTACTTTGCTTTCATCAACGTCACCTGCTTTTAAATCGAGTATGAAGTTCGGAGCCTTCGCTATCTTATTAAGGACGCCTTCGTCGGACGTTATAGTTGTAGTAGCCTTAGCTACAGTTGCGGTAGTGAGCTTGACTGTCGAGGCGCCGAGGTCGGTTGATGTCAACGTGATTACGCCATTCTCATTTACGTCATTACTATCAATGGTAGCAGTTTTCGTTAAGCCGGTGATTGATGCGTAGGTCGTGCCCGCGTTCGCCGCAGTGTAATCGATTGTGTTCACGCCGTTGTTATTCACCGCAGTAACCTTGTAGTGACCTTTGTCGTAGAGCTTGTAACTTGCGGTGCCGTTGCTCATAACCCATTCAACTTGATTCTGCCAACTTGCTTTCGTGTTTTCATTGTCTTCAGACCAAACATCATCTTCGATAGCTAACGTGTACTTATTCGTCGAGCCATTGGGCACCGAGATAGTAACTTTCTTGTTGTTGAGAGCGTTTGGACCAACAATGACTACATGAGTGCCATCATTCTCCACGTTGATTCCATTGTCATCGCCAACTTTTGTAACTGTCGGGTTAAGACCATTGACAGTTGCGATCGTTTTAACTTCGGTGGGCATGTATTGATAAGTTGTGACACCATTATTACCCTCTATCTTTACCCAACCTGCGCTAGTTGTCTTTTTGTATGTCATTGTGCCGTTAGAGAAAGTAGTATCATCGTAGTTTGAACTTCCACCAGCTTCACTAACGGTAATATCATTGAACGAAGCACCAAAGCCGCTCTTTGTATCGACTATCTTGAGAGTAATCGCCTTCTTGTAGTTATTAAAGAAGGTGGAGTTCACTTGGACTTGAGATCCGTTTTCGTAGTACAATACTTTCTCGCCGTCCAAGGTGATGATGTTTTTGCCGTTGTCGTCTTGTTCCAGTTTGCAACCAGAAGGCAAGCCCGTAATTGTCGCAAGGGTTTCGCCAACCTTTTTCGCACTGTAGGTGATTGTCGGATTGCCATTCTTATTGCCGACTGTGTAACCTTCAGTGGTGGTGGCTTTGAGATAAGCAGTTGTGCCGCTGAGAGCCAATTCATTATCGCCCTTTTGAGGTGCCGAGACTGCTTCGTCTCCAGTGGCAGAATCATCAAGAGCAAGCTTGAAAGTTGAGGCGGTACCGTTAACCGTCTTGTTCGTGAGCGTGACCGACTTGCCGTCAGTAAGTGACGAAAGGGCAGTCTTGCTGAGTTTGAATGTATTGCTGCCTTCGTCGAAGGTGACACCAGCAATCTCGTTTTTGGTGGGATCAGCTAAATCCTCAGTGAATGTGGCCGCCTTATTCAAGCCGCTGATAGTTACAAGGGTATCAATCTTAGGCGCAGTGTATTTGATAAGCGTCGGGCTTTCTCTCGTCCAGCCTTCCGTTATACCAGTTACGCGCGAAAGAGTACCGTCTTTGAATGTATTATAAGATATCTTACTTTCGATGGTGCCCTTGACTTTGAGTTTATTGGCGTCGGCGTCGGAGAGAGCGAGAGAATAATCGCCTTCCTTGCTGGTAAGGGAAACATTCGACTTAGCAAGAGCGTCTGCCGAAAGCGTAATGACCTTATCGTTATCGCCGTCGCCGAAATTTACGCCTGTAATCTTTCCGGAATCCGCTACAAGATCTGACTTCAAGCCATTGATTGTAATGAGGTCGTCGTTAGTTGTGTTCTTGTAATATTTGAGGGTCTTGCCGGAATTCTCAACCTTGAAGCCGTTGTAGGTCGTCTCTGTGAAGGTTGCTTTATTCGTGCCAGCCGTCTTAATCCATTTTGGATCATCTGTAGTAGATCTAATGTCGTTGTCAACAGCGAGCTTGTAGCCGTCGCCGGTGATCTTAATGTCCGAAGTGCCGACTTGATCCGCACCCAACTTGACAGTCGTGACGCCATCCGCCGTTGTAACATCAGTAGATTTAATCTTAGCACCGCTCTTAATGCCAGTGATCGTCGCGAAGGTCTGACTCTTTTTAGCACTATTGTAAGTGATAGATTTTTCGTCTTCGGAGACAGTGTAGCCTTTGCTGAGCGTGCCGCCCAAAGTCGCTTTCGTGCCACTAGTCGTCCAACTGCTATCCGGCGTAGCTTTAGCTTCCAAAGTTGCATCAGTAGAATCGAGCGCGAGTTTAATTTTGGTGTCGCCTTTGGTTGTGAGCGTAACTTTAGCTTTGTTGAGTTCGTTATCTGACAAAATGATTGTGCCGCCCAATTCCGGATTATTTTCGTCAGTCGCTGTGTAGACATTGCTAATCGTCAAGCCGCTCTTAAGACCGGTGATCTTCGCGTGTTCGGTGCCGCTGGTTTCCCCATGATAAGTGATTGATCTTTGATTAGTGGTTTGATTCTGTGTGTCAGTATAAAGCTCGTAGCTGGCTTTATCGTAAGTTTTGTAAGTATAAGTAGAACCACTACTAATCCACTCAGTCTGATCTTTCCAGTCGCTGTCTGTGGTTTTGCTATAATCATGAACGTCGTCACCAAGCGCAAGGACATAAGAACCAGAAGTAGTAAGAGAAACTTTCGATTTGTCAAGAACTGCTTGCGACAAAGTGACTGATGTGCCGTTGACGTCAATTCCGGTTATCGAGCCGTCGGCATTTGCCTTGGTTCCGCTCTTGAGACCTTCGATCGTAAATTCCTCAGTGTTCATATCAGCCGGAGTGTAGGCGATTTGCTTTTTGTTCTCTGAAGTAGTGTAGTAAGCTGACTTGCCTTTCTTGTAGATAGCCTTCGTGCCGCTGACTGTGAAAGCGTATTGATCGTCCTTCGCTTCGCCGGGTACTTCAGTATCAAGCGCAAACTCGAATTTATCACTATCGGCAAGCTTGACCGTGTTGGAGCCGCTGAGAACATCGAGAACGCCCTTATAAACTTTGATAGTGCCGGGGTCAGCACCACTGCTTGCCGGTACATTAGCATAGGAGAGACCATAAGTTGACGTGCCTTCAACTTCGCCATTTTCTTTCAACGCAACGTCTCTCTTCAAGTTGCTGATAGTGGCAAGAGTTTTCGTTGTGGGGTCGGAAGAGTAAGTTACCTTGGAGCCGTCAAGCGCGAGTGTATAACCTGCCGCGGTCGTTTGATTCAACTTAGCTGTAGTTTCCTTGTTGGATTTTACCCAAACCGGATCATAAGCTTCCGCC
>Ga0247609_10006500_pt1 | contig 11248 bp, 7 predicted proteins | sample 172DNAGHGlowgp2_FD_193487 | JGI IMG/M metagenome (GOLD analysis project Ga0247609, IMG submission 193487) | Sheep rumen microbial communities from Palmerston North, Manawatu-Wanganui, New Zealand - 1728 DNA GHGlow gp2 | ecosystem: Host-associated > Mammals > Digestive system > Stomach > Rumen ... | reverse complement strand
ACGAAGTGCGTATATGGTACTAATACTGCTGGCTTCTTTCAGGTCTATAAGCTAAAACCAGAAGACTTGGTGCTAATAGGAAGAAATCTGCAAGAAAAACTATTATTTGGTGTTGTTCATTGGTTTTTCCACATGGTAAGTGATATGGCAGGTTCATCAGGATCAATAGCTGCTGGAAAAACTGGAACGGGTTTGCCAGGTCCGCTTGTTTCATTGCTGAAAGAAATATCATCGCTCCCATTCTTTAAGAAACTAAATAAAGATGGATATAAAGAGTTTTCTGTATGGATTTCCAAATTATTCAATGGGACACTGTTGGGCGAACATGATGAAAACGGAAAGCTACTTAAACCAGTCAAGTTTGATCTGAGAACTGAAATTGGTCTATTACCACAACTTGGAAAACAAGCAATTCCGATTATAATTAACGAATGCGTTGTAAGAGGATTTTATTTTATTAGACGCTTCAGTGCTGAATTAAAAGCTAATGACGTTAAAAACCTGAATGAGTTAAAAAGACTTGAATGGGCAAAAATTCTTCCGTTCAACAACAGAACTATAGTTAGAATGTTGACAATTTCGCTCGGTACTTTTGTAACAATAGATCTTGCTGATGCTGCTATTGAATCTGCAATAAAATCCGGAGGATTTGCTCCTGGGTTTGCTAAAAACATGATTGTAAAAGTGAATTTCGTAGGTATAGGTCGATTTTCAATAGCTGTTTTTTCTGATGTAAAAATGGGCTTACGTCGTAATCATAAAGTAATTGAAGTGATAAACCTCTTAAATGAACAGATTAGTTGCTATAATGCAACATCTGCTATTACGCTAAAATCACTACTTGACTTACTGGAATCCAGTAAAGCCAGACTTGATGAATCACGGCATAGAATTCAAGATAATCAGACAAGGGCGATCGATAGTATCAGGCAAACTAATGAACTTCTTGAAGAAAATCAAAAGGATTTGGAGGAATTACTATGAATGAGGTAATTATTAAAGCACCAAGTGACCTTAATATCAACTATCTTATAGAAGCAGCGAATGATGTCCTTGTTCATTCCAAAGATGACATCGCCTACTTTGAATCTCTAAAGAACAAAAAATGGTATCACTATTTATTTGAAAAAATAACATTTAATAAAGATAGTGAATTACGTAAGGCAAAAGGTGTTCTGAATTTAGCCAAAATGCAGGATATTATTATTAAAATCCTTCTCCAACTTTCGGAAAGTCGTAATGAACTCTACACTTATATTGAAAACAATTCATCCGTCATTGAACAGTTATCTCAAACAAATTTGTATATTCAGAAGCAGCAAAAATCAATCATTGCAATTTTAAAACAGATAAAAAATAAAGAATCCTACATTCCAAAGTATCAGGATCTCACTTCAAAGAATGCTGAAATTATTTTTGCTACATTGCAGAAATTCGCACAAGAGAAGCCGTTAAAAGAAAATAATAATGAAATGACTCAGCTTTACCTCCGTACTGTAATGATGTGTAGCTCTGTAAATGACACTTTCGATTTCGATAATCTCGATGTAATTGAAAACCTAGGTGGACAAATCAGGCAGAGATTAGCTATCATGTTATATGAGTATATGTATTTGGCTGATATAGATGATACTATAAAATCTGACGTGTTAGATAGAATTAGTCCACACATAAAGCAGATAGCCAAAGATAGTGTCAATAAGCGTGCACAACTGATGGGTAAGGAGGTCTTGATTCAGCAGTATCAAATGATTGAAATGGTTGATACGATATCCGATGAGGGAATAATTTACACTTCATTGTGCGATAAGGAAGCGAACATTATAGAAACAGTCGATATATCTTCTTTGAAAGATAATGTTTGCGTTCTTTTAGTTGGTAAATCTGGAGTAGGTAAAACAACGTTACTGCAGTCCATCTCTGAAAGAATCAGTTCACCACTCAAAACAGATGAAAAAGAGAAAAGTTATATGGTATGTACTGATGAATCACGAAAACTAACTATTATAGACTCTGTCGGATATTCCTATAATGACAAAAATGTTATGGAAGAACTCAACACAATTATGCAAGCAAAACATGCCAACAGATTGGTTTTATGTGTTAACTTTACTTTGAATAGATTTGAGGATTATGAAGCAAGTCTTATAGCTACACTTAGAAAGAATAATCCCAATATGAAAGTAATAATCGCGCTCACTCAATGCTATAATACTAAATCTAAAGACTTTGATCAAATAGTGGCATACATAAAAAGCAAAACCAATTATGCACCAGTTATCCCTGTTCTTTGTATGGATTGGGAAACAGATGGCGGTATAAAGAAATCATTTGGCGTTAATGATCTAATAAGCGAGGTGCTTAATGAATGAAAAACGTCAATGTAGTTATTATGGGAAAAACTGGTGTTGGGAAAAGCACGCTGGTAAATGCCGTATTTAAAAGGAAACTTGCAAAGACAGGCGTTGGAGCTGCTATTACAATAAAAAACGAAAAATATAACAATCGAGTTTACTTTCGAGGTCAGCCGATTGATTTGACATTGTATGATACCGTTGGATTAGAAATTGACTCAGAAAAAAACCATTCTACATTATTAGGCATTCAATCACACATCTCAAACCAAGTGTCCGGGAATCTAGATGATATTAATATTATTTGGTATTGCATAAACTCAAATTCAAATAGATTTGAGCAATATGAAGATGACTTGTTGAAGCAATTACGTTATGAATATGAAATTCCATATATCATAGTACTTACTCAGTCATGGAGTAGAAAGTCCGCTCAAGCTTTATCACAAAAATTGCTGTCATGGAATCCAAATTTAATCATCATTCCTATTTTAGCCGAAGACTATGAAACTGATATCGGATGTAAAACTGCATTCGGAATAGACGAATTACTATCTAAATCAATTTATCAGTATAATGATATGAAGTCTGAAGTCCTCGGAGATAAAATACAAATAATTGAAAGCCAGGAAAAGCAATATACACAAGCAAGAAGCAGAGCATCAAGAATTGTCGATAAGTACGCTGACAAGGCTTTCAAATGGGGATGTGTTCCTTTTGCTTCACTTTTTTCTTTGCAAATCATTTACGGTAAAATGGTAAGTGAACTCGCCGGTGCTTATGGAGTTTCGCTTAGTTCAGATGATAAGACGACCATTGGTGCACTGTGGGCTGCCGTTTTAGTATTATCGCCGATTTTTGCAATACCAGGTGTTAGTGGCGGTGTTGCAAAAAGCATGATAGAAGATGAAGGTAAACAGTTCATCAATGCAACTGAACGTGTAGTCAGAAGTGCCAATGGTGCTGAGGATAATCAAGAAATCTTGGAAAGAATTAAGCATGAACTTGAAAATAGGAAAGGATAATGAAATATGAATAATAATAACTATTCAAATATGAGTATGGCCCAGATTCGCGATCAGGAGCGAGATGCTTTTGATAAAAAAGTCGACGAGTTGGATGGTAAATTTCCGCCAGCAAATATCATTATTGCAGGCAAGACAGGAGTAGGAAAAAGTACTCTGCTTAATGCTGTGTTCAAGGAAAAGCTGGCAGAGACAGATATTGGGCATCCTGTTACTTCTAAAAGCGAAAAGTATGAAAGTGATAATGTGCCGATTAGGATCTGGGATACAGTCGGTTTTGAATTGGATGAAACAGGAAGTCAACACAAAAAAGTTATCACTGATATAAGAAATATCATCGCTAAGAAGAATGCAAACGATGATCCATTTGATAAAATCCATTGTATATGGTACTGCGTAAATGCAGAAGCAAAGCGCTTTGAGCTAATCGAGTCTAAATTTGTTACTGATTTGTACAGAATAGGTGTGCCGTTTGTAATCGTGATGACGCAATGCTTTTCAAAGAAACAGAATGATGCATTCCAAGCGTATATTGAAGAAAAGCTTAAAGAAACCGGCGGAGAAGCTATTCCGGTAATTCAACTGTTGGCTCTTGATAAGGAGATAGAATTTGATGACGAGGTAAGAGTAGTTAAAGCACGAGGTTTGAAAGAACTCGTTGACTTTACTGTTAATAGTATGCCTAACTATTTGAAGAATTCTTTTATTGCTGCACAGAAAGTTGATCAGGATTGCAAACGAAAAGCCGGGGCTGATGTTGTTTCAAAATTTGTTAAAAATGCGATGGAGGAAAGCGTTGTCCGCAGAATTATTGGGGTTAGGTTGTTACTTACAAATAAGGATACGCAAAAAATGCTGACCAAAATTGCGTTCTTATATAACATCAGGATACTTAAGCCTAAAAACATTGACCAGATTTGTCATGATTCTATTCGGGCTGTGGAAAAAGGAGAATTAAAGAATTTTTGGAAGTTTAAATCGAAAGTCCAAGAAGAATTTGATAATCTTATTTCTGAGATGAATTTCAATAAAGATGATTTTTCTTTCGATGATTTGAATAGTTCCCACGCTAATAGATCAGCTTGCCTTTTGGCGTTATACGGATTCAAGTTTATGAACGCTGTTGAAACTGTATGGGAAACTGCCACTCAGGAGCAATTAAATGACATAGCAAAAGTAATTGCTCTGCTCACAGCGGAAATGAACAAGTTGTATTGAGCTTATTATCGTAAAATCCTGTATGTCTCAGCTCGGTATGATTGGAGCTACAGCATTTCAAGATTGCGGTTAATAGCAAAACGGTGAAGAAAAGCTGACTGCTGATGTGCTTGAAAAGTTTATCGGACATAAGCTGACTAAAGTCAAAGATTTGATGAGTTCAAAGTAATCTAAGTATCGAAAACTGAATAGACAGAGCAATCCCCGTATCACTGAGTGATACGGGGATTTTTCATTTCATCTGTTTTATAAACCTAAATATTCCCGCAGGGAACTGAGGATCGTTGCTCTCAAACTCATCCGACGGGAAATCACCCGGATGATGCTTATTGAGATACTCAATGATATGAAATCCGCAACGGTTGACATAAAAGTGAATATTTCTTGTTTCAAAATAAGGTGTGATTGTTTCCCACACAGTAACTTCCGGATGCATATTTTCAATCGTGCACCATGCGGCATAGCCTATTTCTTTACTGTGAACACCCGGTTTTGTAAATAGCAGTTCAAGGTCACCATGAGCGCCGTCTACTTTTATGACTGCTCCGCCTACAATAGTACCGTCAGACAGTGTTCTATATGCTTCACCGCTGTCGATGGACTGCTCAATCGTCTCGCGTGAAATGATTTGCCCGTCATCCTCAAAATGTTCATCACGACAGCCGAATTCTTCCATTGCGCCATAATTGAAGGCTTCCTGATTATCTTTTATAAACTGTTCCCGGTCTGATGCTTCCAGCGGAACAAGCTGTACGTTTGCCATGTTTCAGGTCTCCTTAGTCTATAATTTTCATTTTTGGATAGCGTGTTTGCCTACTTCGCTGTTGATTCAGTGGTACGGGACTGATTAACAGCATAATCTTATTTTCTTTTTAGCGGTATTTGTTGGACCAAGAGAAGCATGCTGACATTATTTTGTAATAATAGTAATTATTGTAGATATTATCGTTGATAATATGATACTAATTATCGCCCATTTAACTGTAGCTTTAACTCCAGATTCTCCTTCTTTTTGAATCGGAAGGATTATATTCTTATAGATACTAACATAATTATTATTAATTTCTGATACACTTTTAATATATTCTTCGGTTTGATTTATCGTTGGAAGTAAAGAAGCTAATAAATCAGTGTTAGCAATAGCATCTTTAATGGCTTTAATATTATCCTGTGCTTTACAAATAGATTCATTAATTGCTTCGGGGTTATATGATAAAATATCATTCTTTTCTTTAATTAACGTTTGAATTTTATCGTCTTTTGATTTTATTTCATCGTTTTTGGTTTTTATTGCATTTTCTAAATAGGAAATTAGGGCTTTCATATCTAGAATTTCAATAGACCATTCAGCATCATACCCATCTTCAGCGTAGATTTCTAAATTTAATATGTGAGGTTTTATAAGACTGCGTAAAAAATTTTCAGTTTCAGAAATATTCTGACCTTTTGGAAAAACATCATGGAAAGAATTATCTGATAATGCTAATTCTCCTTTTTCTTGATGCTTTAAAATACTTGTTATTGTATTGATTATGAAATCTTCACTGTATTTTTCTTCCATATTAGCACCTCTTATTATTTGTAATTGTGATTTTGAAAATGTTTAAGTCTTTAAAATGTGAAATATTTAAAGTGTCTTTGCATTTGCGTTATAGCATAATTAATCATTCAGCTTTTTCTTTAATGTCATTTCGAAAATCAAATGTATTAAACATAGCCTAGAACGTAAATTAAATATATCCGACTATTTCAAAGAAAATGACAACATTTCTAAGCACTCAACCCTATCCCTCAATCGCAATTTTTGATTAGCACGATCCTTCTCTATTTTTCGGACTTTTTAACGGGTGACAGCATTTCTGCACAATTAAAAGTTACAAACAGCAGTTTTAAGCACAAAAAATCGAGTGCTTAAAAAGACTGTTTATATCGCGAGTGCGCCGAAATGCTGTCTGTATCTCTTTAGGTGATATTACGTGTTCCCGCATACAGAAAATGAGTGCTTATTTTGGTTGTTTACTGAACTGCAAAATGCCAATTATCCGCGATAAATCGGCGTTTTAGAATTTCTGCCGTGACATCAAAACTACGCACTCAACGTGTGCTGTATCTGGTAAAAGATCTCCTCACCTTACACACCCCAAAGCTCTGCTTATCGCGTTCAAGCAGAGTATCGGGGAACAAATTCAGCCACTTGTGACTGAAGCTGGTACTGCCGAAGTATGCGTCGAAGTTTGAGACTGGCAGTATAACATAGTCCGAATCATCGGGCTTGTTGGCGATACAGTAAGCGATAACAGTTTCCGCCACTTCATACGGCAGACCGTCAGGCAGCAGCGCCTTGATACGATCTTTTTCATCATCGGAGAAGGAAAAAGTCTTATCCGCCAGCGGTCCGAGCTCCAGAGCATCCGCAAGTACATCATCAAACCGCAGTACCCACGCACCTTTGGTCTCGGGTGAGTAGAGCGACACCTGATACTGCTTCACCTTATCTCTCCATGCGGCATCAAATCTGGTTTTCAGCGGCTCAGCGTTGGAGAGAGTAGTCTTGCTCATGTTTTCGCTGTTCTTGGCAATGAACTTTTCAACCTTGTGAACGTGCCTGTAAAACCAGCCTTTTCCTGTTTTATCCACCAATTCGGGAAACTCCCCGTGCAGGTCGCTGAAATCAGTCCTGAACTGCCACTCCTCCTTCGGAGCGGCAGTTTTTTTGTCGGGGATACTGCACCACGCACACAGAGCTCGCCGTGCATAGTCGATATCAGGAGTGACGTTTCTGAACATATATCCCCGAGCGATTATAGTCAGCACACGGCTCAGACCTGTGAAGTCCTTCATCATCTCAAAGCTGAAACGTCCGAGGAAGGAAAGGTCACGTTTTCCGCTGCATTTGTAAACAGGCTTGCCAGTGTAAGCCTTGAATTCTTCAATCTCGTTCAGCATTATTTGTCCCTCCTGACGTGCTTTTCGATCCTGTCCGGCAGCAGATCGAAGAGCACTTTTCTTTTGCCCAGAGCTACTATGTATCTGACTGCTTCATCAGGCTTCATTACGGCTTCTATCAGCTTTCGGCACTCAGCAGCAACAGCGTCACGGTAGTACATATTCACAGATTTATTGAGGTAAGCCTCCATAAGCCGTATGAACTCAGGCGAATCACCGGCGCGGATAAGACGCTTCCTGTCCGTGAGGTTGTTTTCATCGTCAATGTCAGCTATAAGGTCAATGAGAACACGGTAACCGCCGAAACGGAAGTCGCTGAAAAGCGGATAGTACCGTTCAAGCTCAGGTATCAAATCTGCAAGAAAATCTTCACGCTGTTCCTTGGGCGTCAAGTGCCAACTCTTAGCCTGTAATTCCTGCCTGATAGCAGTTATCCTCTCTGGAGGTGTACCCCGAAACAGGGTATACAGCATATCTGCGTCGTATTCACGTTCCTGACCACGGCTGTACAGTATACGCTGAATGTCGTTTCTGCGCTGTCTGTCCTTGACAGGCTGTCCGCAGGCTCTGATGCGTGACTGACACCGTTCATAGTCGGTAATAAGAGCAGACAGCTTTTCTAGTTTATCGTCGTTCAGCGTATCCTTCCAGTTTTCATCAGCCGCAAATGTGAAAAGTTCGCTGTCATCGGCAGGCTTGTCAATAACAGGAACCGTATTTTTGCCCAGCATATACGCCAAGTAAGGCAAACGCTCTACATTGGAGTCAACCTTGTTCCAATCGGTATCAGCGAAGAACTTCTCAAACTGTTCCTCAAAGGTTGGTTCGTACCACGCACGGCGACCCTCGCTCTTTTCAAGGAGGCTCTTGTATTTCAGGAACTTGCTCTTGGCGACAGTTTTAGTACCGAGATACTCCGTCAGATCAGGCTTTACTCCGCTCTTGGCTGAGTCTATCTCCAGGCCTGTTAGGATAGCAAGAGTCTCAGTCTCCTCGCGGCACTTGTCGCGAAGCTCGTCGTCGGAGTTCTCATTGTATGCGATTATGCTTCTGTTAAGCGCGGCGTTGGATATCTGTCCCACGCGAGAAGAAAACGTGCTCTTGACTGTCTCAAAACGATCCTTCCAGTCATCAGCGTTGCGGATAACTGGCTCAGCGCTTGGTATTTTCAACAGCGGAGTATCCGCCTTTGAATTGCGCTTGACGCAACGGTTTACGATAGGGTCTGAGATAGTTTTTATCATATCGCCGTCAAAGTCCGCACCGCCGAGACGCTCCGCAGTCAGCGAGTCCCAGTTCACCATAACAACATCGGTGAGGTGGCTGAGATAATACTTCCTCATATTCTCAACGTCGGGATAGACTTGCAGCTGAACCTCTTCGTTTCGGGAAATGTGCGGATTACGCAGGAGTGTACATTCATTGCTGTGCGAATACGCCATTGACGGAGCATAGAAAGCATTCTTCTCAAAATCACTCTGCACCGCACCATTGTAGAAGTTACGCTGACTTGTGTTTCGCTTTGCTTTCGCTGGTATAAAATCTTTCAGGAAACCGAGAAGGTCTGCGGAAAGATAGCGATTGTCACCTGCAACGATAAGACGTCCGAGAGCATACTGCTTCAGCACCGCCTGCGCCCGTGACTTCAATCTGTCAGCATAAACTGGCTCGGCAATGAACTTCGGATTTTTCTCAAGTATTTTTTTGAGGTGATATTCTTTAGTACCACGACTGTGTTTTTTGCTTGTGAAAAAGCTCAGGCGGTACTCCCTGTCGGTGCAAAGCCTGTAATATTCACGTTCAGTTTCCTTGGTGAGCCAGTGGCGGTTATCGTTCGCAGGAAAGGACAGCGGCAGGTCAAGCGGCCGGAACTCGTCCGATGTCATTGAAAGCGTATTGAGAAACTGATAGTTCAGCTCCGTGAATTTCTGCGGACTGTCCTTGCTCACGCCCGAGATATACAGAGCATGATTGTACCTACGGAAAGCGCTCCAGTAGTCTCCCCAGCTCATATTGTTATCGCAGAGCCAACCGTAGCCCTTGAACATACTCTTGGTTAGGATAATGTCAACGTCCGAGATTTTGTGTTCAACTCCCCAGATGTCGGTCAGCGTTGCAACTCCTGCGCTCTTGAAGAAGTCGTGAATATCTATCTGATGCAGCATTCCCTTGATGTACGGCAGACGAATCTGAAACGATGTGTGCTCGCCGCCTAACTTTTTATTGATGACCTTGGCGAACTCCCTGGAGATAACTCCCTCGCCGTCATAGCCGAGAATATCAACACTCTCCCTGCACTCAACACGGTGATACTTGCGCACAGGTGCGTCGCTGCCATCGTCTTCAACGGTAACAACATCCGTGTCGTGAACGGTATGTTTTTGATTATCCACAACGATTACTCTGTGCGGCTTGTCGAGGTTTATTCCGTCAACACGGATACCGCCAGAGAGCATAAGTCCGTTGTATGCGTACAGCTTGCTGAGCTGACACTTGGTTATCTCCATGCCGAGACGAATGCGCTCAGTGACCTTCCAGAAAATGTCCTCACGGATAAACGACAGCACAGCATTTCTGCTCATGCTCGCTGAGCGTTCGAATGCAACGTACTTGTGCATACCGTTGCCGAAGTCTATCTGCACGCCTCTGTTCGTGAAAAGTGCAGCAGCCTTCTCCTGCAGCTGTGCATAGTAAGGGTGCGATGCGTCACGGTCAAACACCCGTGAGAAGTCAGCGTAGAAGATGACATCGGACAGGTCTGTCACAAGGTCAGCGCCGTCATATTTGAAATCGTCACCGTGGAGCACGCACATTATCTGATAGAAAAGTGCGCTGTCGTCCTGTTCATGAGCGGAGTGCTTCATACAGCTCCGCAGTGCGTTTTTATCAATAACTGTTTTGTAAAACAGTCCGTCAGGCTTGGAGTAGTTCAGCATTGCTCTGACGGACAGATCATATATCCTATAACGCATAGTCTCACCACCTGCTAAAAGTATATCACAAAACATACCAAAATGCAATAAGGATACTGCTCCCACATTTTCATTCTGAAACGCTCATTTTTACCCTAAAAACATTCAAAACTGTCATCGTAACAGCTTTGAAGGAAATAACTGCAAAGCTCTATTCTATGTGTTTTACAGTTGATTTTCAGTTACAGTGAGAAATGGTCAGTTCTCGTTAAAACATTATTGTATTTTGGAATTGCATTCTCAGGAGAAAAAAACATATGCAAAAACAGTTCGATTTGCATAAAGGATACTGCTCCCACATTTTTACAAAGAAAGGATGATTTTTATTGACAAAAAGGATCGAAATTGAGTTCAAAAGCAGCGTCGAGATAATGAACACTCCGATGAAAAAGAGGCGCTTCATCGTTGACGAAATGATCTATCCGGGACTCCATGTGCTGTCGGGCGATCCGAAGATCGGTAAGTCGTGGATGATGATGGATATGTGTCTTGCCATTGCAAAAGGAGAAAGGTTTCTCGGACGCAAAACCGAACAGGGTCATGTTGTGTACATGGCACTTGAAGATACCTCCGAAAATTTACAGACGAGAATGTATGAGCTGACAGATGAGCCGACGGATAATCTGCAATACGTTTTACTTGTCAACACTCTCGGCAACGGTCTCGAAGATGATCTTCGCAAGTGCAAGGAAACATTCTCAGACCTGAAGCTGATAGTCATTGACACTTTGCA
>Ga0247609_10006499_pt1 | contig 11248 bp, 10 predicted proteins | sample 172DNAGHGlowgp2_FD_193487 | JGI IMG/M metagenome (GOLD analysis project Ga0247609, IMG submission 193487) | Sheep rumen microbial communities from Palmerston North, Manawatu-Wanganui, New Zealand - 1728 DNA GHGlow gp2 | ecosystem: Host-associated > Mammals > Digestive system > Stomach > Rumen ... | reverse complement strand
TTATTTTCTTTTCAGTTATCTCATCAACATTTAAAGTATTTAAAATCTTTTCTAAATTATAAAAATACTGATCAGATGATCTAATATCTAATTCTAATTTTGAAAAATAATTACTTACCTCATTAGATCTTCTTTTATCCTTTTTAGGGCAAACAGTTGCTTCATCAAAAGAAATAATGTTTGTAGCATATCTATAATTTTTTAATTGTTCCTGAGCACGATTATATTTTTCTAAAGCATTCATTTTAATATCTCCCCTTTTGCAATCTTCATAGCAACCTTTAATCCATCTAATGCAGCAGATGTAATACCACCAGCATATCCTGCTCCTTCTCCCATTGGATATATGCCTTTAATAGAAGATTCTAAATTTTCATCCCTTAATACTCTTACTGGAGATGAAGATCTAGATTCTATACCTATTAATATTGCATCATCATAATTAAAGCCATGAAGCTTTTTATCAAAATCTATTATACCTTCCTTTAAGCCTTCAATAACATAAGAAGGAAGACATTTACTTAAGTCTGTTAAGCATAAGCCATGAGGATAAGTTGTTTTAACACTTCTTAAAGATTTTGCAACCTCATCATTTAAAAATTCTTTAATTAAATTGGCTGGTGCCTTATAATCTTTAGATATTTCAAAGGCTAATCTTTCATATTTTTCTTGATAATCAATTCCATCAAGCACATTACCCTTATCATAATCAGATGGCTTTACATCAACTAATAAAGCTGAATTTGAATTAAAATTAGCTCTATCATTATTACTCATACCATTAGTAACAATTGAAAAATCATCAGATGTAGAGGCAAGAACATAGCCTCCTGGACACATACAAAATGTATAAATACCACGATCATTTTTATGAGTTGAAAGCTTATAATATGCAGCAGGTAAATATTTATAAAATTTACCATATTGAGCCTTATCAATTAATTCTTTAGGATGTTCTACTCTAACACCCATAGAAAAAGCCTTTTGTTCCATATCCATATGCATATCATTATACATATGTCTTATAGTATCCTTTGCTGAATGACCTAACCCTAATAATAAATGATTTGTTTTTAAATCATCTAATCCTTCAACCTTAACAATTAATTCATCATTAATTCTTTTAGCATCAATGAATTTATGATTAAAATAGAATTTACCGCCAAGCTTTTCTATTTCAAGTCTTATATTTTTAACAACTATTTCTAAATAATCAGTACCAATATGAGGCTTTGCTTCATATAAAATATTTTCTTTAGCTCCATGAATATAAAATTCATTAAAGATATATTTTATTAATGGACTTTTAACATTAGAAACAAGCTTACCATCTGAAAAAGCTCCTGCCCCACCTTCACCAAATTGAACATTAGAATTTGAATTTAAAACCTTATGGTTTAAAAAATCATTAACCTCTTCTTTTCTTTCTTCTATTTTAGAGCCACGTTCAATTATAATTGGCTTAGCATTACATCTTGCTAAATAAAGTGCTGCAAGCATACCAGCAGGACCAAATCCAACAACTATAGGAGATTTACCCTCCCATTTAGGGTATGTTATTTTAACCATATCATCCTTATAAATTGAGATATTTTTTCCCTTTAATGCTTTATCAGTTTCTACCATTAGCTTATAAATAATTTTAATATCATCCTTATGTCTTGCGTCTATAGACTTTTGGATAATCTTAAAACTAAATTTATTCAATTTAAATTTTTCTTTAATAATATCTTCTAGTCTACCATCCATATCAGGAGATATTTTAAAATCACTTATTTGATATCTCATTTTTTATATCCTTATATACCTCTATTGCATCACAAAATGCATTCATTAAATTAAATCCACCACATATTCCATCTATATCAATTACTTCACCCATTGCATAAATTGAATTATCGTTTTTTAAGCTTAAATTATCATTTAAATTTGATAAATCAATTCCACCTTTAGCAACCTGCGCAAATTCCATTTCATAAGTATTTATAATAGGAATAATAAAATTATGGGGATCAATATTACATACATTAATATATTCTAATAGCTTTGGATTCAAAACAGAATCTAAAGCATCATAATCCTTATCTAATAAATCAATTTTAATATAAGGATTTTTTATTTTATCTAGATGATTATAATAGCTTGATTGATTCATAATAACAATTCCTGAAATTCCAAAATCTTTAAAAATTATTTCACCAGATTCTTCATGAATCAATTTATTATCATTATATAATATTGTTTTAGCTTTCGCTCTAACGCCTGAAATCTTTTTTATATTAAGATTTGTTTTAAAGCCAACAAGTGATGGCTTAAAATCATTAATTTTTAAATTTAAAGATTTTAAATAATCATAATTAAAGCTTTTAAATGATGCAGGTGAACCTGTTGCTAAGATAAGCTTATCAAAAGGTCCATAATTATTATTTAAATAATATGAATTATTCTTCTTTTCTATTTTTAATATTTCTTCATTAATAATATCTTTTTTGATATTTTTTAATAAAATATTTAACACAGAAAGTGATGATTCACTTATAGGATACATTCTTCCTTCATCATCTGATTTAGTATATATTTTTAATTCTTTAAAATAATCAAATAATTCCTTTTGATTATTTTGGATGATTTTAGCAAATCTATTATTATGATAATATTTACTATCAAAATTTAAATTAGAAATATTACATCTACCATTTCCTGATGCTAAGATTTTAGAACCTATCTTACCCTTATTAAAAATAGTATAATTTATATTTAATTTTTCTAATAAAGTAGCAAGCATAAGCCCTGAAGCTCCTGCCCCAATAATAGCTATTTTCATCTATATTCACCCAGTTTATTATATACTTTTAAGGATAAAAAAGAAAGACCTACAAAAGTAGGTCTAATCTTATTATCTGTTTTGATTTAATTCCTTATCGATGTTATACATTCTCTTCTTTAATTTTTCAATTCTTTCATCGATAGGGTTGATGATGTTTGCAATTTCACGCTTCTTTGTTGTGATTTGCTTACGAGTCTTTTGTAATTCTTCCATGAAGGCTGCACGTTCCTTACCAGAATATGTAGGATTATCCTTTAATACTTGAAGTCTAATTGCTTCTTCTTCAAGCTTCTTTAATTCTGTAAGTTTTGGCATCTTTAACTTACTATTTTCAAGTTCGAATACTTCATGGTCTAACTTAGAACGTTCGTCTAATAATTGTTGCTTTTCTTCTTGGTGCTCTTCCCAATACTTTTCGTTCTTAACCTTTTGTTCAACACGGTCACGCTTACGAATATCAACGAACTTAGCATCAAGCTTCATCTTAGCCTTTTGAATCTTTTCTAGACGGATATTCTTTTCAGACATTGAGCAAACAGTTGATTCTTTAAATTTAGAACCAGATTGCTTGTAGCTTACTGCACGAATGATATTTTCATGCATTTTTACTAAATTCTTTAAGATTGCAGTAACAGTACCATGACGCTTAGCTAAATCAATTAAGTAATCCCATACTTGGATACATTGATCTTGAGTTTCCTTAAATTGTTGTAAAGCTGCGTCTGTTTGTTGTTCTTTTCTCTTACCAAATTTAGTAGTAGCATTCTTACTTACTTCGTTAACTAATGCAGCAACATTAGAAGCTAATCTATCTTCATAAGTGATGATATCAACACCGAATGTTTGGTTAGCCTTTCTCATGATAGGATCAACATAGTCAATCTTATCCTTAATGTTATTGAATTCTTCATCACTTGGATTTTTCTTAAAACCTTGAATGTTTTTCATGATGTAGTCAATAGCAATATCCATACAGTTTGTACGAACTGTGAATGCATAATCTTCATATTCTGCTTTAGTAGCATTTGAAAGACATGTATTCCAGCAGTTGATACTTTCAACTAAACGGAAATTTCCCATTTGGTTTTTACCAGCACAGTTTCCCTTCATTAACCATGCATCGCAGTTTGTAGCATCAATTTCAATGATACGGTTTGCATATTGTTCAGCATCTACAAAGTTTTCTGAATCATATGCTGTTTGAGCTAAGATGAATAGGTTTTGGATCATCTGAGCCTTTTCTCCAACCATCTTTGGAATTTCTGTTGCGACAGGCTTTTGAACAGGAGCTGCTTTTACAATTTGCTCTTCTGGTTCAGCTACAGGTGTAACAGGTGTTACAGCCCTTTTAACTACAACTCTTTTTACCACTGGTTTTTTAACAACAACTCTTTGTGGTTGCGCTGATGATACATTAGAAACAATTCGCTTCACAGCGCTTGGATCGTTGGAAGGTGTTCTTTGTTGAACTACGACCTTTCTTACAGTAGTTGGCACAGCCTTAGGTGCTAACACTGGATCTTCATTAGCGAATTCTTCTTCGTCATGCTCTTTTTGAGCGATTGGTGCTTGTGCAGTTTGACTTGGTGTACTTGTTTTTGGTGAAGAGCTTGCTGTTGCGCCTTGTGCATCGACATCTACGAATAATTTTCTAGCCTCTGCAACTGTATACTTAGCACCACATACTTGGCATACAAAGAATTCCCCTTCTTTGATGAAGTCTGATTCTCCACATAGTTCACAAACTATTTTCTTCATTTTTTTCTCCTTTTACTATTATAATGTCCTACCCGTTTGAGTAACAAAATAAAATGTAGTGAATAATTTTTATAAATAATTAAGGTAGGCGAAGTTTAATTCATGCACATACAAAATGGGTACTATCGCACAATTAATATTAAGCACCAAATACTAATTATGTTTATTATCAAGTAAAGCGTACGTTTGTATGGTTTGGGATGCAGTAATAGCTATTTAATTACGCCCAATGCACCATCTTATCTTGTTAATCATTTTATTAAAATTAAAGTTAAAACTTTAATAGTAATCATTATTAAATTTTAAATGCGTAAAACATAAATAAACACTTACCCCATACGCACTTCTAAGTATATATATTTTACCAAATTAAGAAAAGGTTTTCAAGCCACTTTAAAAATAACTAAAATGGCAAAAATAAATGTCGATTTTTTATAATAAAAATGACAAAAAAGGAAGATTAATCTTCCTTTTCATCACATAAATATTTTAATGGAATTTTATAAAAATCCTCATATATATCTTTCCATATTTGATAATTCTTATCTCTTAACATATTTATGTTTTCATTAACAGATAAATTATTATCAGGATAAATTGGTTTTGCTACATGTAAAGTATAGGCTTGAATAGGAAAACCATCATCACCTATTTGATCAGTATCCCTCATTGTAATAAAGCAAGGTAAGACAGGAACATTATTTTTTGCAGCAAAGCTAAAAGCACCCTTTTGAAGTGGTTTTGGCTTTCTATAATTCCACCACATGCTTTGTTCAGGATAAATTAATACAATTTCACCTTGTTTTTAACAAAGTGTTTGTAGCTCTCATAAATTCTTTTAAAACTTCAGGATTTTTGGATAATGGTAAGGTTCTACAATTACGCATTAAAGAACCATAAAAGCCTGGAAAGCTTGTATAATTACCTTCTCTTATAATTCTATAAAAATGTCTTTTCTTCTTTTTAAATTGAATTGAATTTCTATAAATTATTTCAGCGGCAAATGAATCAAATGCATTGAAATGATTCAAAGTCATTACAGCTCCTGAATTTAATGAATCAATATTTTCAATTCCAATAATATCATCAATAATTAAAACCTTATTTTCGATTATTTGATTTAAGAATTTTTTAGCCCGCTTAAAGGCAAACCAGGTTTTAATTTTAGAAGATAGCTTTTTTCTTAAAAAATCTACCTCACCTGGTTTTAAAGGTCTAGTTTCAGGATCATCTTCAACATCAATGTCGAATTTTCCTTCTTTTTCTAATTCTTCAATACGCTTTAAAACAAGAAGACGATCTTCTGATTTTGGTTTTGGAGTATTCTCCATAAAATCATCTCCTATTTTAAAGATTTCTAGCTCTTTTAGAAGCAACTAAAGTCTTATTAGCCTTTGCAAGCTTCATTTTATAATAATTATCAGGTCTTTCAATTTCTGATATAACTAAATCATTGATTGCAGTTAAAACATTTAAAGCTATTTGTCTTTGTTCTTCAGTATAAGTTTCTAAGCCATGCTTTAATTCATCATAATAATCAGTCATTGCAGCATATTCCCAGAAATAATTAGCTAATCTACAATCTAAGAAATACCAAGGCTTAATAGACATATCATAGTGAATGATATGAATATCTTCTTCTTGAACTGGGAAATCTAAGAATTTAAATGTTTGAGCATTCCATTCTAAATCTAAGAATTTAATTTTGCCGTTACAAATAACATTTAAATAATCCTCATCTTGAGTTACAACAAATTTATATTCTCCTAACATCTTAACAAATGTTTCAAGAATTTTTTCTTCTCTAAATCCCTTAACATCCATTAACATAACACCAGCATTAATAGTTTCATATCTAGAAATACCTAAAACCTCTTCGATATATCTACCATATAGATCTACTTGTACGAATGCTTGTTCATGAGCACCAGCAATTAAGTTATTTTCTAAGTCAATATTATATAATTTAGCAATGTCATCTAAAATAACAGTATCACCATCAATATAGATAACCTTGTCAAATTCTGGGAACATATCTGCAATAAAGAATCTATAATATGTTGTCATATTATAATAATCTCTTACAAATAGCTTTTCTTTTATAGCATTAAATTTGTCAGTAACATCATCAAATTTAATTTTTACATTTTCTGTTTCTAAAGTTCTTGTTCTTCTAATTGTTTCTTCTGTGATATCAGTATTTAAAATATGAATTTCATATTGTGTTTCTGGATTACAATTTTCAATCATTGATTTAATTGAAACATTGATATATTTCATATAATTATTATCACAGATATAAAATATAGGTACAATATTATTTCTCATTTTTAATCCTCTCTTCATACTTTCCCTTTAAGTATATATATTCATACAAAACATCATCAAATTGATAATAATGGAATACCTTATGAACTAAGCTAACCTTCCATTGCTTTATGTTAGCTGTATGTGGATAAGGTAACCAGAATAATCTTTTAGAAAAATGTCTAACAACTGTATGCTTGTGTAAGAATTTTTGATCATTAAATTTTTGAGGTAGCATTTTTCTTTTTGTTGTAGATCTTAAAATAGCACTTTGATCTGCAAAAGGTAAATGCTTAACCTTTAATAAATCTCTTGCCTTACCTAAAAGATTTGTTTCCTTACATCTCTTTAAATTAAATAAAAGCACACCGGCATTTATATAATTAGGTTGAACAAGATATTTACCATAATGGTCTCTTGCAGCAGCATATTCATATCCTTCAACATCAATATTATATAAAAGCTCAATATCTCTATTAAACATAATATCAACATCTAAATATAATAGCTTATCTGGCATATTAGGAACCATATCAGCGAATAATCTAATTAATGTATATGGTGAACAGTAGCATCCTTCATTAGGACAACCTTTGAATTCTTTATTATATATATCAGTTACATCAACCTTAATAATTTTGTTTTCAGGATGATATTTTTTAACAACTTCATCTAAGTAAGAAATTAATCCATCACTAATTGGTGTATATTTAGGATTTAAGTGACTAACATCCATTGTGAAAACATAGAAATTGAAAGGCCCTTGATATTTACTTCTTTTAAAAATTGATAATGCACATGTTAAGATTCCATCAAAAACATATTCATTTCCACAAAATAGTATATTTATCACTCTTTCACTTCCTTTTTAACATATTTAATATATTCAACATTTGAATTTTTACTTCTTAAAACTTGTTGGTTATAAATTTTATCCCTTAAATTTTCTCTAGCTTCCTTCATTGATAAGCCCTCATCAGGATAGAAAGGGCCATCTATATAAGTTACCATCTTAGGCTTTTTACCAAATTTTCTTTTAACATAAGTATTAGTTAAAGCAAAAGCTGGAACATTATAATGAATAGGATAGCTAAATGATAATGATTTATAAGGTCTTATTTTTGTATAATATGGCCAAATATGAGCTTCAGGATAAATCATTATAAATCTTTTTTCTTCAATTCTTTTATCTAAGCATCTATTGAAATTCTTCATTGCCTTAGCATTAGCAGGTAAAGGAATAGCTCCTAAGCTTGCTATAACATGCTTAATAACAGGAATTGACATATTATTTGGATTAACGATTACAAAAGCATCCTGTGGTGTAGAAATCATTGATGGTACAAAAGCATCAGCAATATTATGAGTATGATTACCATAAACTATAACAGCTTGCTTTTTATACTTCTTGAAGTTCTTTCTTCCAATTACCTTATGATGTAAAGTAATTTTAAGATATAAAGCTGCAAGAGGTGTCGCAACAATTCTATACCAAAAAAATCTAGTAAACTTTTTCCAAATACCTTTTGGTAAATATATGTAATTTTCATCAATAACCCTAGGTTTAAGGTTATCACCAGCGAACTCATCATTAAGTTCATCGGTATAATAAATTATTTTTTCCATATTATTTCCCCAAAAACCGATTCTATTTTATAATAAATAATTTTTAAATCAATATTTTCAAAATATAATGATGATTCTAACATTAGTAGAGCACTTTTTGGCCACTCTACTCACAGTAGAATCCCCTTATTTAAGCCTTTTTTTCTCTATTTTTTTATGTTATAATACAAATATGAACGATTTAAAACATATTATTTCAAACAACCTAGTAGAGTTGAGAAAACGTAAGAAATATACTCAACAGGATCTAGCAAACATGTTAGGATACTCAGATAAATCTATATCTAAATGGGAGAAAGGAGACTCACTACCTGATATAGAGACACTATATCAAATCTGTAATCTTTACAATGTTACTCTAGATTATTTAACCCATGAAGGAACATGGGATGATAAGCAAGATTTCGTTATAAAGAACTACTATAGAAGAAACAAAATACTAATTGTATTAATGGTATTAAGTGTTGTATGGACTATCGCTATAGCCGTACTAGCTTATTCTATTTCCTTTAAAGCGGGTGTTCCATATTGGACAGCTTGTACATGGGCCGTTCCTGCTTCTGCTTTAGTTTTACTATACTTCAATAGAAGATGGGGTAAAAGAAATTGGAAATATCCTATAATTGCAATTCTTATTTGGACCGGACTTGCAGCTATCTACTTGCAGCTTCTATATCACGAACAAAACATTTGGCCTATATTTATATTAGGTATTCCTGTACAATTAGTAGTTGTACTATGGAGCCAAATTAGAAATGAAGATATTTAAAAAGCTCTTTTTAAAGAGCTTTTTTTATGCACAAAGATTCAACACAAAAGAATTAATCTTATTTGCTGATTGCTCTTCAAAAACATCATCATATACAATATATTTAATGCTTGTGCTATTGCATAAGCTTTTCATTTTTAAAACATCTTCTTTTGATGCATTAGGAGCTGTAACTAAGATAATTTTAATACCATTATAAATTAATTCTTCTACTGCTTCCTTAAGATTATCATCAAATGATTTTAAGGAAATAATACAATGAGAATAATTATAATGCTTAATAAATTCTTTTATATAATTTTTAGCTTTAATAGATGTTAATTGCTTAGAACTAATATTATCAAAATCAAATTTATTTTTAAGCTTTGTTAATATTTTATTTTGTTTTACTCTAAACTTTCCATCACTATAAGAATTAGATAAAAATAATTCATCACTAAGTAATAATGCTTTCTTTTTCATAATTGTATCCTCCTTACTATGCAACTATATCATCTAGTTTGCAATACTAGTTTAAATCATTTTAATATATGTGTCAATAGTTTTTAGTAATTTTATTGTGTTTTTTTGAATAATGTGATACAATGTTGACATAGTGAGGTGTAACATTAATGGATAATATTAAGAAAACTCTTGAAGTATGGTTAAACGAATTAAATAGTTTTAGTTTTAAAAGATATGAAGAATTACCTGATATCGAATTATATATGGATCAAGTAGTTACTTTTTTAGAAAAACAAATTAAGATTTTCCAAAATTCATCTTTAGATAAACAAATCACTTCTTCTATGATTAATAATTATGTTAAAGGTGAAGTTGTATCAGCTCCTATTTCTAAAAAATATAATAGAGAGCATTTAGCAGCAATCGAAGAGGTTATCACCTTAAAACAAGTATTATCTATAGCTGAAGTAAAACAAATACTTGATGAAAGATATAAAGATAGTCCAGAAAAAGGAGATACCTTCAATTCATTCAATGAATTACAAACAGAAAAAATTACTTCTACAGTTAATGAAGCATTTAAGCATTTAAATGATATTGATGATAACGATACTAAAGCTTTAGTAAATTTAGCATTAGATTTTTCTTTATCTGCAGTTGCATATATTAACATTGCAAAAAAGATTTTATTCTTAACAAGAGTTTATGATGAATTAAATAAACCTGAAGATGAAAAAGAAAAGGATAAAGAAAAAGAAAAAAAGAAAGATAACTAAAAAAAGCCTGTTAGATTTTATTCTAACAGGTTTTTCATTTGCTAAACTTCATTTTCTTTTATAGGTGATTCTTTATTTTCATTGACTTCTTCAATAAGATTATCATCCTTTTTAATATCTTCTACCTTTTCACTCAATTCCTTTTGGAATTCAGATTGCTTATCATCAATTAAGCTTTCACTTGGAATACTTAAATTATTAAATGGTTCTATAACCTTATCAAGCTTTTTATTATAACTAATTGTACTTAAAGTATCTAAGCAAAAATTAACTCTCTTTCTAGATGTATCATCTAAAGTTTGAAGGTCATCACCTTTAATTTCATCATTTACTGTTTTATTAGGAAATTTATGTAAAAGGTACGCAATTGTTGCCTCTTTTAGCTTTTCATCATTTCCAAAATCCTTATTATTTTCATCATTATAATTTTTTAAAGCTTTCACATAATTTTTATATTCATTTGAAGTTCTTCTAAAGAATCTTTCAAAGAATCCACCTTTATGCTTATCAATAATGTCATCTAATGATTTAGCTTTACCGTAATACATTTTAGCATTTAGACGCTCAACAAAAAATTTAGTTTTTCCTTTATTAGTTTCATAATCTTTATATGAATCTTTCATTTGATTTAGCTTTTCTACCATTTTAGAACAATGCTCTTTCCATTTTACTTGCTCTTGATCAGTTTCATCAATTTCTTTATTAGCATATTCTTGAGCAATTTCTTCTAAGCATTTTACT
>Ga0247609_10006498_pt1 | contig 11249 bp, 14 predicted proteins | sample 172DNAGHGlowgp2_FD_193487 | JGI IMG/M metagenome (GOLD analysis project Ga0247609, IMG submission 193487) | Sheep rumen microbial communities from Palmerston North, Manawatu-Wanganui, New Zealand - 1728 DNA GHGlow gp2 | ecosystem: Host-associated > Mammals > Digestive system > Stomach > Rumen ... | reverse complement strand
TCAATCAGTCAGAGCAATTGGGAAAAGGGTTTGAAAAACGTCGGTGCAATTGACAGTAGCACAGTTGCATGGACTCCCGGCACTGACTTTATACAGTACGGAGACGGTATTCTGTCAAGTTTTAGCATTACAGCCAATGACGGGCAGACTGCCACCGCAGACTATACAATTAGTGGGTGTGGCTCATTGAGCACTACAGCCCCCGCACATCCGACGGGCTACACTGGTTAATATCAGTTGTATTTTATTGAAATCAATCTTTTGTTTTTTAGAGTGACTAAGTGCTTTAGTCACTCTTTTTTTATAGATAAATATTTAAAATACAACTGATAAAAAGTTATGACTATTAACTACAATAACCAATCAATTGAACTGAAATTCAGTTTCCGTGCTGATATGCTTTTTGAGAGTGCCACAGGTCACAGTTTCAGTGGCTCAAATGAAAGTGAGTGGCTGCAATATATGTTTTGTAATATTGTTGCGGTTACTAAAAATGATGGACTCAAATTCGATGATTTTCTGGAGTGGATTAGTGAAAATCCAACTGTCTTTTATGACTATCTGGAATGGTACACAGATTATCAAAAGGCAGTGTTAGAACTGAGAAAGAAAACGGATGAAAACAGTGCTGAAAGCAAAAAAAAAGTGAGTCAGACAAAGAAGAAATAAAGCAGATAGTCACACACTACTTTAGACTACTCTGTTTTGATTACAAAGTCTGTAGTATATAGTATTTTTTGGATGAAATGACACTCTCAGAACTGCCAATAATACTGCAAAATATACAGTATGCAGACAGAAATATTTGGGAAACAACCCGGCTGCAATGTCTAATATATGCACAAAAGAACTGTAAGAAGAAACTGAAAGTGACAGACATATTTTCTTTGCCGTGGGACTCTCAAAACAGTGAAATCACAGAGTCAGACATTGCAGAACTGAGAGAGCACCAAACAGAAATTGAAGCACTGATTAACGCTCATGCAGCACAGACAGCACAGACTAATAAAACTGAATAACATACACTATATATATGGCTAATTTGAAGGTCGATTTAAGTCTTAATGACGGCAATCTAAAAAAACAAATCAATGAAGATAAGAAAGCAGTTTCAGAGTTTGGAAAGACAGTTTCAGACTCTGGAAAGTCTGTGTAGGAATCAGCATAGAATTTTCAGCGTGCAGTCGGCAGTATCACCAATTATAAAAAGCAACTGGGACAACTGACTAAAGAGGTCATTTCACTTGAAATGTCCTACAGTCAATTATCAGATGAACAGAAAAAGTCTGATTTTGGCCAAGCACTTGCACAGCAATTGTCAGAGGCAAAAGACAAAGCCGCATCTTTCAAAGATTAGATAATTGACACATAGAATGAGATTAAACAGTTATCATCGGACTCATTCAAAAGTGATGCTTTTGCACAGTCTGTAAGTATTGCATCCACATTTTTACAGTCATTTGTAGCAATCACTCAATTGGCTGGCGGCAATACTGAGAAATTACAGTCTGTCATTGCCAAACTCATACTGATTTAGACTACTGCAAACGGAGTCATTAAAATAACTAATGCTTTACAGGCTCAGAGTGCTTTAATGCTGGGAGTCCGTAAGGCTCAGGAAGCACTTTTAACTACTGCAATAGCAATAAGAGCCGCAGCAGAAGGAAAGGGAACAATTGCAACCAAAGCCGCAACTGTAGCACAGGCCGCATTTAATGCAGTGGCAAAAGCCAACCCTTACGGGGCACTGGTTACCGCAACTTTGGCCGTCGGTGGTGCTTTATATGCTTTTTGTAAAGCCAGTGACAAAGCAACTGAGGCAGAGAAAGAAAGACAAAAGGAACTGGAGGACTCCAAGCGCAAAACTGAAATGATGGAGTCAGTGCAACAGTCTTATACATCTACACTGTCAAACACTTATGCACAGTTAATGACTAAGTACACACAGTTACAGTCAGAATATAAATCACTCACATCTAATATGGAGAGGGTGCAGTGGATTAAGACACATCAAAAAGAACTTGATGAACTGGGACTAAAAGTAAATGATGTTAAGAGTGCAGAGGTTGCATTTAATGGCAATACTGATGCAATAGTAGAAGCATTTAAGGCAAGGGCAAAGGCCGCAGCACTGGCAGCAAAAGCCACAGCACTGTACTCTAAGCAGATGGAGTTAGAAAGTCAGTATTTTACTCGCTACAATCAGCGTGCAGTCAAACCGGGTGACATATATAATGGCTCAGACATATCTACTGATTATGGCCGTGGTATAAACAAACAATATAGTTTTAGTCACTATGAAGCAAATTATGGACAATTAGAGACTAAAGACAGGGGTCAAACATGGCAGTACACCGTAAAGGGTGCAGCAGAAGCAAACAAGAAACTGCAAGAAACGGATGCAACTTTACAGAATATTCGGACTGATTACAATGACATTAATTCACAGATTAATGAAACTGTTAATCAGATGGCAGAATTAGCCAAAAACACTCAGAAAGTGCAGACTGTCACTAATGCTAATACTGTAAAGACTGACAAAAAGACTCCAAAAGTAGAAGTTAAACCGACATTTGCAGAAGGTTCTTTGGCTGATTTAGAGCATCAATTAAGTGAACTCCAAAGTAAGTATAAAAACGGTTTAATTACTCTTACACCGTCTGACTATAAACAGAAAGTCGATGAACTGACTACAGCAATTGAAAACAAGAAAATCGAGCTGGGTTTGGTAGTTCCTGAAACAAAGATAAATGAGCAACTGAAAAAACTAACTGAGAAAAATGCTGCAATTTCCCGCAGTCAAAAGTACAGTAGTTTTGATTTGGCTGTTGGAAACAATCTACCACAGGGCAACAGAGATTTGAACTATATACAACAGCAAATGAACTTTAACGACTCTCTGTTAACACAGTTGCAGGAACTTGCAAACGCTTATAAAGAGTTGGGTGATGCTGGCAAAGAAGGTTTGGAGAAAATAAATGCTGAAATACAGTCTGTGACTGCAAATTAGACTCAGTTAGGAGTTAAAGCCAAACAGTACACAGATGATAATAAGAAACTTGAAGAAAATGCAGCAAAGTGGCAAACAGTCAGTAATGCAGTCGGACAAGTCGGTGGTGCTTTCAGCAGTCTCGGAAGTTCCTTTGAACTCCCGGCCCTTAACATTGCTGGCATAATTGCATAGAGTGTGGCTAACATTATCAGTGCTTACACTCAGGCCGCAAACAGTCCCGGAGTTACATCTACTGGATGGGGCTGGCTCGGTTTTGCTCTCACGGGTTTGGCCGAAGTTGCAGCAGTTATTAGTTAGATTCACAGTCTTTCAGGATATGCAGAAGGTGGTGTTATTAAGGGTGCTGGCAGCACTATACATGATGATACTTTAATATATGCTCATACTGGCGAAATGGTGCTGAATCAAGGTCAGTAGTCAAGACTGTTTAATCTGTTAAATGGTCAGTATTCAAGCAACTCAAATAACGGTGTTTCTGGTGGCTCAGTAGAATTTAAGATTAGAGGCCAAGAACTTTATGGAGTGTTGAAAAACTACTCAAAAATACAGTCACTAATTGGTAAAAACACAGGTATAAAATAAACAAAGCAAATAACTGATATATGGCATATATAAGCGAGTTTAAGGATAGAAACAATAACTCAATTAAGTTGGAAATCACAACTCCAATTAACACATCTAACACAGAAGATGTGGAAGTGCTTACTTTGGCAGATGCAATGTCTATAGAGTACAGTGGTGAGTCAATTTTTGACACTCTGAGACCGTCAAGGGCCTCAGTTAATTTGCTTTTGACTGACATTAAATCAGACTTGTTTTCCGGGACCCTGAATAATGTGAAAGTGAAGTTATTCAAAAACAATTCTCTGTACTGGTTCGGCTACATTACACCAAATATTTACACTCAGTCATACAGTCATGTTTATGACCAACTGAGTTTGGAATGTGTGGACTGTGTAGCACAGTTGGAAAACATAGATTACACATACATCAATGCCAGTGATTCAGTCGGAATTTACTCATTTTATGATGTACTGAAACACTGTATTAATTTGGCCGATCCCTCACATACTATCACTAATTTGTATGTAGATAGTTCTATTTCTCTCAGTGGTGAAAGTGGTGGAATATTGCAGAAACTTTTCATTAAAGAAAGAAACTTTTTCGATGAAAAGAATGAGCCAGAGAAATGCAGTGAAGTAGTCAAAGCAATTGCACTGTATTTGCAATTGACTTTCTTTCAGTATAAGAATAGTTTCTATCTGATTAACCTAAAGAAACAGGCAAACAGTCACACACTCCATAAGTACACATATTCTGGAGGTTGGAGCAATACAGCAGTAGCAGTTTCAGTAAGTCCCTCAGTTAAGACTACAGCACAGTTGGGGCAGTACGGAAGTGATGTTAATGTCAGTCTGCAAGGAGTGTTTAACAAAGTCACTGTGATAGGTAATAACAACCCATTAGCACAGATTTTGCCAGATTTTGATGATGAAGATGATTTAGTAAATCAGAACTCAGACCCAAACCATTATGAAGTTGAAGATTACACGTACAATGACACTGCATATAAGTTGGTAAGTGCTTTTTTCAAGTCGCAATCAAACTGGATTTATTCACGTCCAACTACAGAACACAGTTTATTACCATATACGTTTGTAGATGAAGTGACAACAGCAAACCGGGACTCAATTGTTAGTGGTGTTTGGTGGACTAAAGTCGATGACTACAAAGTAGAAGATGGAGAGCCAAGCAGTCTTAATTGGCAGACTTATATAACAATGGTTGGTGGCGGTTTGCTCGGTGTAACTCCTTATTTACACTTGCAAAATGCAAAGACAATGATTCTGGATGGTGGTTATTTGATAATCAATGTAAATTATAAATTTAGCACTGACTACAGACCACACACAGCAGTTAAAAGTATGTATGATTCGGCGGGTACTTTTGGCAGTTGCACATCTTTAACATGGACCTCAAACAGTGATTATATTGGCTATGACAATTGGCCAGATAACACTATGTTTATGTGTAAACTGACAATCGGCAACTATTATTATAGTGGTGATGATTGGGTTAGTTATGACGTTTTCAATGCTAAAGTCTCACGCGGTTACTACTCAATGGGCAGTGACAATATACATGGCTATGCTTTACACGGCGGTCCCGGAACTACTCACAAAGTCGGTGACTGGGAAAATTGGTACAGATACAAAAACAGTTATGGTGATTGGATTTATTGCACACAGTCACAATATAATGCAGCCACTACAGAAAAAGAACAGGGAAAGACTAAGAGAAACCATCATTTCTACTACATTAACGGCAATGGTGACCACGTGGCAATGTGTATTGACTATTATCACGAAATCATTCTGAGAGATATGTTTTATTTGGTCCATATAAACAAGACTACAGAAACCATTTATGACTGTGAATATACACTAACTAACACTGTCAGTTATAAAATGAATATTGTAGATTCAAGTGATGGTGTTGCAATTCCTTGTCCCACAGATTAGACACTTTACGGCACACTGAATTTCACTATATATCCGCCAAGCAAATTAGGCACCAATCCACAGTCAAGAAGTGACATTGCACCTACTACACTCAGAGCAATTCACATTTCTAATTTGTCTATTAAGTACAGTAAGACTAATTCCACTAACAATATATTCAAAAACCAAGTGGACCCGGACACTATCTATTCAAATGTTATTGATTCCACTTTCTGCAAAGAAATGGATGATGTAGAAATGCGGGTTAATACTCAAAACAGTTGGGCTACCTCATACAGTTATGTTATTTGTCAATCTGGTGGACTATATAAATACATTGACGGTTTGACTTTTGACTCAGTTAAACGGAAGCCAGAAGAAAAGTTAGTTGAGTCACTTGTGAACTACTACAAACTACCAAGGTACACATTTTAGAGGTCAGTTTAGAACAAAATCAGTGGCAATGCTAACACATACGAAGTCAGTCCGTATATGCCAATTAGGGAGTCAATCGGCGGAAGTCAGAAAACACTTGTAACAACCTCAGCAGTGTATAATGTGAGTCAGAACACAGTGAACATTACAGCCAATGAGATTTAACCACAAATGAAAATATAATGAAAATATAATGAAAATTGAAAGTCAGCAAATTCCGCATATATACCGCAACAGATTTTTAAGAGATGGTGGAGCCAGTACAGCAGTTAATATAAGTCAGTCCGGGAGTGGTGGCGGTTCCAACGTCACTACTACACCGTTTCTGCCAGTCAATTTGTGGGGTTAGTATTTTGATGATACAGAGGACATAAACGGTGATTTGAGTGGAGTCGGAAGCATTACGGCAGACGGTTCTATTTCCACAAGTTCAGATGTGATTTGCTCTACACTGTTGGCAAATGATGTTAGTGCAAACACTGTAACTACAAACTACATTGACACTAACAGTTTGGATGCAGACAGTGCAAACATTCTGCAAGCGGTCATTAACCAACTGCAAAGTACAAATATAACTACTGAGTTTCTGACAGTCACAAAACAGGCTCATTTCTTTAGCCTGATAATTGACGAGTTAAAGCACGTCGGAGGTCAGATTATTTTGAGTCCTGCAAATGCAGTGATAGACTATGTAACACAGTTGCAGAATGGTGACTACAGATGTTATTTTAGGGCAAAGGACAAAAACGGAAAGCAGATTACTAACAACTTTGTTACCAATGACCAAGTAATCTGTCAGACTTTCAATGTTGCAACCGGGACAAGTTACAATGTATCTAATAAGTATTATTGGCGTCTCTGTGTAGCCACTGGCAGAACTACAATAGTTCTGAATGGAGAAAATACAGAGTGCCATTTTATTGATTTGAGTGATACCGTTAAAGATGGTCGGTCAGTGCCAGAGGTCGGTGATAATATAGCACAGTTGGGCTACATTGCAAGTGGCAACAACAACAGGAAAAATGCTATTATCCTGAGTGCCTATCAGTCAATTGACTCAGGTTTAACAGCACCGTCTATTGCTCAGTACAAAGGCATAGTTTCATTTGGTTTGTCCCCGTACAGATACACATATTTTGCTGGTAATGGAAACTCAATCAGAGGTGACTTGAAAATTACTACTGGAGAAGATGTTGGCAGTCTAATTAACAATGTTAGCAGTGGTTTGACAGATGTGTCCTCACTTATAAACAATGTTTCAACTTATGTAAGTGATGTGTCTGCAAACCTTGCTCAGTTAAGTGTAACGGTGGATGCAATATCATCAAGTGTGGGTCATATAGATGTAAGAGTCGGAGCCAGAAACTTACTCAGAGGCACCAAGACTTTAGACACTACATATTGCAGTCAGTATTATAATGCCACTGTCACACCAAATGCAAAAGACGGTTTTACATCAATCTCAAAGTCTGTAAACAATCTGAGTAAAGATGTAGATGTATTGCAGTGGACCGGGTAGATTACACCCATAGCAGATGAATATTACACACTGTCTTTTTATGCTCGTGGCTCAGGTCAAATTTATACTTTCTTTTATCCTGACTGTGTAGCCAGTGGAAAAAGTAATACAGGCCAGACTACTACAAGCAATGACGGTCGGCTACAAACTACACTAACAAGCAGTTGGAAGCGTTACACATATACATGGCAGACCAAAACAAATGTAAGTGGGTCAAAACATATTCTGTGTGCAAGACTCCCAAGAAATACAGTCGGAAGTGTTGAGTTATGCGGAGTCCAATTTGAGCATGGAAACATTGCAACCGATTGGAGTCCGGCCCCTGAAGATATAGACGGACAGTTTTACACAGTCAATCAGTCGATAAGTTCAATTGTTCAAAATGCAAGCAGTATAGAAAGCAGAGTCACAACAATTGAAAACGGAAACTATGTCAGTGAGTCCACTTTGCTGCAAACTGCAAATCAGATTAGGGCACAGATTAACACGTCTCTGGGTAGTACGGGAATTGACATTACAAACCAACTCATTACACTCAGTGCTGCAAATGTCTCAATTAACGGCAACCTTAACTTGTATGACAATAACAATGCTGGTTTTACCATTTATGATGAAAACAATACACCGCGTGTTAATATTCAGTCAGATGCTATTGACAGTCTGGCAAATATTGATAATGACACTTATACACATTATACTCTGTCGAAGTCCCAAACCACAGAATGGTGGGACCTCACAACAGATTACCAATCATTATATTTGGTCCAATATAAAACTCTGTATTTGGACAAATTCAGTGTTAATTTTTATGGTGCTGGCTCAGTTTATCCTACAGCCTACACAGGCTCAGTTTATCCTACAGCCTACACAACAACATTAGAAGTCATAATCACCAACACAAGTGGTTACTCTAAGACTTATACTATTTCAACAACCAAATAGGACACTTATGGTAACTACAAAAATATGACTGATAAGGTCCGTTGGGCAGCACCAACGGCAGGAACTTACAGAGTGCAATTCAGATGCACCAACAGCACTGTTTTGAGTAGTGCCACCACACTTTATTTGAATGTAAATGCCCGTTTTCAAACTTCAGCACTCACACAGACATATATAGGCCGCGATGGTTTTTTAACTAAGCAAGGACCATATAAAATGATTTATATGTCTGAAACTGAGTTAGAGTTAAAGCATGGTTTTAACGGAATTAGGTTTGCGGATGCAGACAATGAACTACGAAATAATTCTGCGATGACTGTAGTGGCTGGTGTGTCTGGGTCTGGTCCAACTTACAAACCTTTGTGGCTACCTTTTTACAACTTTACACCGATGTTTAATGTGGGTGTTGGCACCCCACCGTATTTGTTTGTTTATCAGTTTATAGGCAATATAAATGCAAGTCGATGGGCATTTCAGATTAATGCACAACGTGACTCTGGAATCTGCTATGTCAGAGGATAGGCTCAGGACTCAGAATTTCACGACCAAGAAAGTTGGATAATTCTACCGCCTGAGACATTTACGGACACTAATACTGGCAATACTGTTGCACTCCCTGAAGGCTACACAATCACAATCATTAATGACTCTGGCGGTCCGCTTTATGTAGTACCATATAGCACTACAGAGCATGATGTGAAGATAGTAGACAGTAATTAGAATGATAACTACTATTGCAGTCTTAACGGCACACAGACAAATGACACTTACACATACATTGGCAGTTATTCAGGTGGCAGACATTGGCGAGCATGGCACGACACTCAGTAATAATGAAGATGATTATAAACAGTACAAAAGCACTCATTTTTGGGTGCTTTTTTCATTTTCTCAGTTAAAAACTGTCAAATAATATAAATTGAAAAATAGTGTTTTCTGGTCATTGAACTGACAAAAACAGTATGTGACAAATATAAATCCGCATAAGTAGAAATACAACTGTTTGAATATCAGTAATATATGTTTTCAAAACTTTTCCGTTCTGTTATACAACCAATTGCAAAATGTGAAAATCTGTTTAATTTTGCGGTTAAATCACTACTGTTTTAACAAATTGGTATCTGACAGAATCAGACAGTCATTAAAAGTAGTCTGAATCTGTGTGTTTTATGCCCCAAAAACAACTCGGTTGTATTATAGAACCAACTGAAAAAGTCCGTTTTTTGTAGTTACTAATTATCTGTATATCTTTGCACCATCAAATCAGTTGCAGTGCTCAGGTTAAACAAAAACAGATAATCAGTATATAATATATAGGTAAGCAATATTTTCATTTAGTATTAACATTAAAATTTCACAACTATGACAAATGAAGTTTTTAATTACATTGAGAGTCTGAAAACTCAGGTTACTAACAGTGCAGTCGATGCAAAGACTAAAGTAGATATTTGTAGGTACTTTGGCCGAGCATTGAATAAAAAACAGTCTGAAAATGACTGTAAGCAGTTCTTAACTAAAGTCAATTGGCCGGGTGCAAATGATGCACAGGCACTGTCTAACTGGTGGTCATTCAGAGAGACGGAGAAGAACAACGGCACCAAGAGCCAGAAGAAGGCCAAGCAACAAGAAAAGCCGTTGAGTGCAGATGATGCACTGACATTGCTGCAAACTCTCGCAGATATTCAGGGCCTGACTGTTGCAGACTTGACTAAACAGTTAAACAGCCAGAGGACAGAAAAGGCAAAGAAACGCCACAGTGAACTTTTGCAGAAATACTACGAAGCCAACGAAGCATTTCAGAAGTACAAAGATGAATGGGCAGAAGTAATCAATGAATATGACAGGCTCAACGATGAATGTCGGAAAGCAGGACGTGAAGCACAACAGTTTGCAGAGACTTATAATATAAAGTAATTATGACTCTGAATGAACTGTTAGAATGGCCAGAAGGAGTGACTACTCAAATAGTCACTCCTACTACTCAGGGCTACAATTGCCCCACACTGAAAGCAAGTAGCGGAAAAGGTGACTGGAATAGTTATCTTACAACTGCCACAGGTTTTTCAGTTCCGGGAGTGTTCTGTGTTGCTGAGGACACTGCCAATCACCATGCAGAAAATCAGTTTGCAAAATACATACTACAGTATAGAGTGAACAACATAATAGACAGTGAGAAAGATGTCTTTAAGTTTCTGTTTTATATGTTTGTAAAGCAGTGCAACAAATACGGTGGGGCAATAGAAAATGATTCTGTAGAAATGATTAAAAGTGCAGTGTTATCATTGACAGATAATCAGTACATTTTCTTACGTCCGACAACTCCACGGGAACGGTACAGATTTATGGGCATTAGTGGTGAAGATATAGACAAGTTACTGCAAAGCAAACTGAGTGATTCGGCACACTACGGACTGGCTGGCAATAGTATAGTAGTAAATGTGATAGAGAGAATTTTTGAAAATATGTTTCATCTTAAAAAAAGCAACTATGATGAAAAAGATTAATTCTGAGATTGCCAAGAACGGCGTGCAAGCAACAGCACAGATGTTGCAGAGTGATGAACCTGACAGAAACGAATTAAATTGTTTTGCAGTCCTTAAACTGGTAAAAGAGTTAGCAGATAAAGCAAAAGAATTAAGTGAGATAGCAGGACAATTAGACAAAAAATGTGACTGTCTTAGAAATGAGTTTGACAATATCACAGACAATGAAAAAAGAAAGATTATAAGTGAACGTCTCAGTGGTATTGTGCAGTTGTGTGATGGATTTGAAAAGTTAGCCGAATCTTTGCGTAATGAGGCGAGATTCTTTTCAAAATAAGCAGTTCAATAACATATTA
>Ga0247609_10006494_pt1 | contig 11253 bp, 14 predicted proteins | sample 172DNAGHGlowgp2_FD_193487 | JGI IMG/M metagenome (GOLD analysis project Ga0247609, IMG submission 193487) | Sheep rumen microbial communities from Palmerston North, Manawatu-Wanganui, New Zealand - 1728 DNA GHGlow gp2 | ecosystem: Host-associated > Mammals > Digestive system > Stomach > Rumen ... | reverse complement strand
ACCATCCAAATATTGTACAGAAAAGTTTACTTCTGCTTTTAATTTAAAAAATCTAGGTTTAGAAGATATCATCATTGAAAAAGGATATCCTAGAAATGACTTTCTTTTTAATAAAACTAAAAAAGATATTGACGCTATTAAGGATAAGTTAGGCGTGCCTAAAGATAAAAAAGTCTTATTCTATATGCCTACATTCCGTGATAATCAACATACCTCTGGAGTAGGTTATACATATAAATTAGCAATTGATTTTGATCGTTTAAAAAAGAAATTTAGTAAAGACTATGTTATATTATTTAGTAGTCATTATTTTGTAACAAATAGTATTGACTTAAACAAATATAAAGGTTTTGTCTTTAATGTTGCTAGATACGATGAAATAAACGAATTATATTTAATAGCTGACATCATCATGACGGATTATTCTAGTATCTTCTTTGACTATGCAAACTTAAAAAAGCCAATGATTTTCTATATGTACGATTATGATGACTACAAAAACAATCTAAGGGATTTCTATATATCATTAGATGAACTTCCAGGCCCAATAGCAAAGACTCAAGATGAAGTTGAAGAGATTATTGAAAATATAGATAAATACTCTAAAAAATACAAAGAAAAGTATAAAAAGTTTAATGCTAAGTTTAATTACTTGGACGATGGGGATGCTAGTAGTAGAGTAATTAAAGTAATATTTAAAGATGTTTTAAATAAAAAAGGAGAAAAATAATTATGGCAAGAACAAAGAAAAAACCAGTAGTAGTTTTAACTTATGGAACGTATGACTTACTAACCGCTGGACACGTTGAACACTTTAGAGATGCTAAAGCAATGGGAGATTATCTAATTGTTGGAGTTTCTACTGATGAATTTAATGCAATAAAGCATAAATCATCATATTTAACATACGAAGAAAGAAAATTTGTTGTTGAATCTATTCGCTATGTAGACAAAGTTATACCTGAAGAATACTGGGAACAAAAACCAGACGATATCAAAAAATATAATGTTGATATTGTTGCAATGGGCAGCGATTGGGAAGGCGATGAAAGATTCGAAAAACTACGTGAATTCTGTGATGTAAGATATACATATCGTAGTGGTAAGTATTCTTCTACAGATTTTAGAAAACATGTAGATGAGTATACAAAAGGAATAGAAGAAGAGAAATAATTCTCTTCTTTTTCTTTTAAAAAAACACTAAACATAGTAAAATATATATGGGGCGGATTGTGTGAGAAAAGAGATGATAATATGAAAAATCTATCACCATTTTATGATACATTTTATAATGCTATGTCATCAATTTGGCCAATGCTACTATTATTTGTCGTTATCTTAATAGTAATTAGAATTGCTAAGATTATTATCAGCAAAGAAAAGTTTGTCTTCCATAAAGATTTTTATACTTTAGTATTTATTTTATATATGTTAGCACTTTATTATTTACTGTTAAGTACAGATAATGCTATTGCTTATGGATCTAACTTAATTCCTTTTAAAGAAATGACTAGGTATCCAATTGGATCTAAAGGTTTCTTTTATAATGTCATAGGCAATATAGCATTATTCATACCATTTGGTTTCTTTGTATCTTATTACATAAAAGCCAATAAAACTCATCAAATATCAATCATTGCGATTATTACCAGTTTAACGGCTGAAATAATACAATATAAAATAGGTCGAGCATTCGATGTTGATGATATTATCTTAAATGTTATTGGAGCTATAATTGGGTTCCTAGCATATATAGGAGTTAAAACTCTAGAAGATAAATTACCAAAAAAGATGAAAAACGATCTCTTTTACAATATACTTGCAATTTTAGTAATGATAATTATAATATTAGTGTTTTATTTTGTTTGGGGAGCTAGATAATATGAATAATAACTATACAATCGAAGACAATAATCTATATAAGGATTATGATTATTTATATGAAGTATTAAATCATACTTTAGAGCATGAAAAAGTTAACAATGCAATCTTTTCTATCATCTTTGTTGAAGATGATGAAATTCACCGAATTAATAAAGAATATCGTGGGATAGATAGGGTTACAGATGTTATCTCATTCGCATTTGAAGATAGTAAAGATTTAGAGTATAATGATATAAGGTTGCTAGGAGATATATACATTTGTATACCTCAAATGAAAAGACAAGCAATCGAATATGGTCATTCAGAAAAAAGAGAATTATCATTCCTTTCAGTACATGGTTTACTACATTTACTAGGTTATGATCATATGAATAAAATAGATGAAGAAAAAATGTTTGGATTACAGGAGTTGATTTTAGATGAAACAAACATCAAAAGATAATAAAAAAGTTGAAAAATTTGATAGAGATGCAATAAAAAAACATGGTTTTGGAAGGTTCTTAAAGAGCTGGAGTTATTCAATGGACGGCTTAAAGTATGCCTACCGTTACGAACAAAGTATGTTAATACATGTTATTGTAACAATAGCAGTTGTTTCCGTAAATATAATCTTTAAAGTTTCACCAATGCATTGGTTAATTACAATGATGGCAATTGGTATGGTTCTAGCTGCTGAATTAATAAATACTGCTATCGAAGCCGTAGTAGATATGGTAACTTTAGAAATTCATCCATTAGCTAAAATAGCTAAAGACTGTGGTAGTGCAGCAACATTTGTTTTATCAATGATGGCTGCTGTAATTGGTTTAGTAGTATATATCCCTTATATTATTGATATAATTGGTAAATAATATGAAGAGTGGATTTGTAAGTTTAATAGGTAGACCAAACGTAGGTAAGTCTACATTATTAAATGCTTTAATTAATCAAAAAATAGCAATAACATCAAATAAACCACAAACTACAAGAAATATAATACAAGGGATTTATAATGAAGAAGGATATCAAATCGTATTTGTTGATACTCCTGGTATCCATAAACCATTAAATAGATTAGGTAAAGTATTAAATAAAGAAGCAGAAAGCTTTACTAAAGATGTTGATGTTATACTATTCATTGCCGATGCTAAAGAAGGTTTTAGGAACAGGAGATAAAAAGATTATTTCTACCTTAGAAAATACTGATTCCAAAGTAATATTAGTTCTAAACAAAATTGATAAAATGACTAAAGAAGAAGTATTTAATACTATTAATGATTATAAAGATTTATATAATTTTACAGAAATAGTACCTATATCAGCTATTACTAAAGATAATGTTGATGTTCTTCTAAATGTCATCAAAAAATATCTAACTGATACAATGCGTTATTTTGAAAATGATACTATTACAACAAGTACCATTAGTTTTCTATCAAGTGAATTTGTTAGAGAAAAAATCTTCAGATTAACCGAAGAAGAAATACCACATAGCGTTACTTGTATAACTTCTCAATTTGAAGAAAAAAAGAATATAGTTAATATTACTGTAGATATAATTGTTGATCGTGATTCTATTAAAAAGATTATCATTGGTAAACAAGGTCAATTACTAAAGACTATAGGTACAGAAGCCAGAAAAGATATCGAAGCACTTTTAGATAAAAAAGTATATCTAGAATTATATGTTAAAACTATTAAAAACTGGCGTGATAAAGAAAAATATCTAAAGGAATTAGGTTTCAACGAAAACGATATAATTGGTTAAAAAACTCATTACTTCACATAATGAGTTTTTTATATTAAAATAAATAATGAAGTGATTAAAATGATAGCAAAATACGAAGGAATAATACTTACCGATACACCATATGGCGAAAACTCTAAAATAGTAAATATATATACAAGAGAAAAAGGTTTAATTGGTGTAATGTGTAATAATGTTAAAAGTATCAAAAACCCTTTACGTACCAAAACTTTAAAATTTACTTATGGAATCTTTCACATTAACTATAACGAAAAGAAACTTTCAAAATTGGTAGATGTCGATATTCTTGATAATTTAAAAGAAATTCGAACTGATATTGAAAAAATAAGTTATCTAAACTACATCTCAGATTTAACTTATCAAGTAATTAAACAAAATGATGATCCTACTATCTATGATATCTTTATTAGTACCATTAAAAAAATTAATGAAGGTAAAAATCCTGGTATTCTAACAAATATTTTGGAATTAAAAGTATTGGATTATTTAGGAGTAGGATTAAATCTAGATTCTTGTATCAAATGTGGAAACAAACATAACATTGTAACCTTAGATCCTGATGAAGGCGGCTTTATCTGTCAAGATTGCTATACCAACGAAAAAATCTTAAGTCCAAAGGCAATCAAATTAATTAGGATGTATTATTTAATTGATATTAACTCAATATCAGATATTAATATCAAAAATGAAACTGCTAATGAAATTAATTATTTTTTAGATAAATACTATGAAAGATACACAGGTTTATATCTTAAGAGTAAAGATTTCTTAAAAAAAATAGCAAAACTATAATTGACAATAAAAATTTATTTGTTATAATTAACACATACAAGTGATGAAGGGCTTGGCAACCTGGAGCTATATAAATTAAGGTGATTTCTTCTAGAAATAAATAGGATGGAACCGCGGGATATATATCTCGTTCCTATATATTTCTAGAAGTTTTTTCATTTTATAAAAGAGAGGAAGAATAAATATGGAAAAAATAACTATGGATGATATTGTTAAATATTGCAAACAATACGGTTTCATCTTTCAAGGAAGTGAAATCTATGGTGGTTTATCAAACACTTGGGATTACGGACCTTTAGGAAGAGAATTAAAAGAAAACGTTCGTCGTGCTTGGTGGAAAAAATTCATTCAAGAAAATCCTTATAACTATGGATTAGATGCAGCAATTCTAATGAATCCAGAAGTATGGGTAGCATCAGGACACGTTACTAACTTTAATGATCCATTAATTGATTGTAAGAAATGTAAAGCTCGTCATCGTGCTGATAAACTAATCGAAGACTTTACTAAAGGTGAAGAAACAGGTGACGGTTGGGACAATGAGCGTATTGAAAAATTCATTGCTGATAATAAAATTGCTTGTCCTAAATGTGGTGGAACTGAATTCACACCAATTAGAAAATTCAATCTATTATTTGAAACTCATTTAGGAGTTACTGAAGATACTAAATCTAAAGTATACTTACGTGGAGAAACTGCTCAAGGAATCTTTACTAACTTCTTAAATGTTCAAAGAAGTATGCGAGCTAAAGTACCATTTGGTATTGGTCAAACTGGTAAATCATTTAGAAATGAAATAACACCAGGAAATTTTATCTTCCGTGTTCGTGAATTTGAACAAATGGAATTAGAATTCTTCTGCAAACCAAATACAGACCTAGAATGGTTTGGCTATTGGAAAAACTATTGTATTGATTGGTTAAAATCTTTAGGTATTAAAAATGATAACTTAAGATATCGTGACCATTCTAAAGAAGAATTATCCTTCTATAGTAAAGCAACAACTGATATTGAATTCCTATTCCCAATGGGATGGGGAGAATTATGGGGTATCGCCGATCGTACTGACTACGACCTAGGAGTACATATGGAACATTCTGGTCAAGATATGAGATATCTAGATCCTGAAACAAATGAAAAATATTTACCATTTGTTATTGAACCATCATTAGGTTTAGATCGTGCTATTCTTGCTTTCTTATGTAATGCTTATGAAAGAGAAGAACTAGAAAAAGGTGAAATAAGAGAAGTCTTAAGAATTCATCCAGCTTTAGCACCAATTAAAGCAACCGTTCTTCCATTAATAAAGAAAACCCATGGTGAAAAAGCAACAGAAATCTATGCTAGATTATGTAAAGAATTCAATGTATCTTACGATGAATCAGGTTCAATTGGTAAAAGATATAGAAGAAACGATGCTGTAGGTACACCATTTAGTATTACAATTGATGATAATACATTAGAAAATGATACAGTTACAATTAGAGATCGTGATACTATGGCACAAGAAACTATTAAAGTTGATGAAATAGCAACATATATCAAAGAAAAGATTGAATTTTAACGTAAAATATGAGTAAAACCGGAAAAAATTCCGGTTTTTTGTTTGGCCATATCAAAATTATCACGTATAATAGACCACATGCAAAGAAAGAAGGGTGGTTTAAATGGTAAAAGATAATAAAAATGATAAAGAAATGTTAGAAAGAATTTTAACTAGTGAAGGTCTTGAAACCTTAACAAAAGCATATAAGATGTTAAAAGTTACAAAAAATGCTGAATTTAATGAAGCCTTATTAAGGAGAATTGATGATGTTATTTCGATGGTAAGATATATTGAATTATCATATCCGATGTTTCACCACGAGGATTATGATGCTTTAAGTGCAAGAATGATTAATTTAGAAATTGCAATGGTTTCCATTACTAATCCAGAAAGCCAAGAAAGAAGTTTTAACTATTTTGCTGATAATAATAGTAATCCAATAATATTACATTCAATAGAACAAATAGATATTCATAGATTTCCTATAATTGGAGATTTGTTACACGGAATAGCAAACGGAAAAGCTCAAACTGTATCAGTTACAGAAAATCTAAAAGTAGCAAAGAAAGAATCAGAAAATATACTTTATTTTGATAAAGATAATCAAATAATAATATACGATTTAATAAGTGGTATAAAACCTAAAATAAGCATAAGAGAACTAAAAGAAATTCAAGAAAGATGTCGCAAAACACAAGAAGAGGGATTAGACCCAACAATACAAAAAATATACGATGAAATGGTCTATCAAACCCTTAACTTTAATTTTCCTGAAAAAGGTAATGGTTATGCTTTAACTAAAAAAAGAGATGAAAAGAGATAAAAATCTCTTTTTTTTATTAATTTATTGAAAAAATCGATAAGATTAGATATAATTATTAAGTAATATAGTATAGGAGGCTAAATATATGGGATTTAGTTTAAAAGATATTTTTAAATCAGAGCCAGATCTTGATGATGAGAATTATTCAGAAGAATCATTCTACGAAGCTACTGAAAAAGAAGAAGAAGCAGTTGGACCAAAAATGATTCTACTTGAACCAAGAGCATTCTCTGAAAGTCAACAAATAGCTGATCATTTAAAGAAAAGAAATAGTGTAGTTGTTAATTTAAAGAGAGTTACTTCTGATCAAGCAAAAAGAATAATTGATTTCTTAAGTGGCTGTATTTATGCAATCGGCGGAACTATGCAAAAAATTGGTGTCGGTATTTATTTATGTGCACCAAAGAACGTTAATGTTCAAGGAAAAATAAGCGAAGATAATAGTAAAGCTGAAGAAGAAAAAGAAGAACCAGAATGGTAAGATAATTATCATTCTTTTAATGATACTATAAATCGAGGTGAGTCATGGAAAAGTTTAGAACTACTTCTGGTAGTGGATACGACAAAATTGAAGTAAATGCTTTTGTTAACGAAGTTACACGCGAATATGAAAATATGCTTAATAAACTTAAACAAAAGGATTCTGAAATTCAAGTAATGAAACAACAACTAGAACACTACAAAGGACTTGAAAAAACCTTAAATAAAGCTGTTTTAATCGCAGAAGACTCATCTAATATCATTAAAAAAGTTGCTCATGATGAAGCAAAATTAATTATTGAAGAAGCTAAGAAAAATGCATCACACATTGTTAACGATGCCCTTATTGAAGCTGAAAAAACTGAACTTGAAGCTGATAGATTAAGAAGAAGCTTAAAATTATATAAATCAAGAATTAAAAATACAATTCAAGAGCAATTGACTATGGTTGATGATATTGAAAAAATAGACAACGATTATAAAGGATGAAAATCCTTTTTTAATTTAAATAAAAACTCCCTTTATCATTTAATTAATGTTATAATATAGAAGAAATAGAGAAAAAAAGGATTGAAGAAAATGAAAAAAAATATAAAAATACTAGCTTTATTAATAATACTTCCAATAATCTTAACTGGTTGTGGAAATAAATATAAAGGTTACTGGTGTAACTATAAAGAGCTATCAACGATCGTTGTCCAATTAAAAGATGACCATACTGATGCTGATGTTGAAGCTATTCAAAAGAAAGCTGCTACATATGATAATGTTTCATCTACAAACTATATAACTAGAGAAGATTATGCTAAGGAACAAGGAATCAGTATTGATGATTTGGATATTCATGATACATTTGTAATCTATTTCTCATCTATGGATTCAATTGGTACATATATCGATGAAATCGAAGAACTAGATGGAATCTTAGAAGTAGATCAAAATTATGCTAAAGCTAATATCTCTTTATATAACTTAAAGAGTTGGGGAAAATATACATTCACTGATTCTGATGAATCTAATGAAGAAGATTTAGAAAAAGGAACATATCGTATTAAAGATGGTGTTATTACCTTCACCCCAAGTGATAGTAAAACATCTACTAAGCTATTATATATTAAAGATAATCACTTATGTGGAGATCCTGATTGTAATGAAATATATGCTGAAAGTACAGATACTTGCTCAGGAAAAACTGCTTAATACCACTTAAGTGGTTTTTTTAATTAAATAATTCAACAAAGTAAGGTATAATTAATAAAGGAGGAGCATTATGAAAGTCGAATTAAAACCTACTAGATATTACAAAAACATCTATACTATCAACTATGATTTGTTAAAAAAAGAAAATATTAAATATTTACTTTTTGACTTAGATAATACAATAGGTGATAATCGGGAGAAAACTCCTTCTAAAGAAGCAATAGAATTATTCAAGAACATTAAAAAAGATTTTACTCCGATAATTATTTCTAATGCTTTACCTTGGAGAGCTAAAAAATATGCCGAGGTTCTAGAAATCGATTGCTATTATTTATCAGCAAAACCAAGCAAAAAAAACTATAATAAAATTATGAAGAAATATCAGATTACCAATAAAGAAATAGCATGTATTGGCGATCAAATATATACAGATATCAAAGGATCTAATCGTTTAAATATAACAAGTATTTTTGTAGATAGAATTTCTAAATACGAGTCTATTTTTACTAAAAAAAATAGATTAAGAGAGAAAATCTTTATTTATAAAAAAGGAATAATAAAAAGAGGTGAATACTATGAATAAAAAGTGTATTGGTTGTGGTGTCATTTTACAATCAAATAATGAAAAAGAAATCGGGTATGTTCCAAAAACAAAACTAGCTACAGCTAAATATTGCCAGAGATGTTTTCAAATCAACAATTACAATCTAAAAACAATCACAACCTTGGAAAACATCAATTCATATATTTTAGAAGAAATAAACAAAAAAGCAGATTTTGTTTACTTTATGCTAGATTTCTTAAATATTAATAGTGAAACAATAAATACTTATAAATTAATTAAAGCATCTAAATGTCTAATAATATCAAAATTAGATATTATTCCTAAAAGTATTAAGGAAATTAATATTACTACTTTCTTAAAAGATTACTATAATATTCAAGATCGAATCATTTATCAAAGTAGTAAAAAGAAAATTCATTCAAGTGAAATAATAAATAATATAACCAATAATAATTACAAAAATGTTTATTTAGTAGGATATACAAATTCTGGTAAATCCTCTTTAATTAATACACTTATTGATCATCGAGAAAAACTAACAACAAGTAATAATTTAAATACAACTATCGATTTTATTCCTATAAAAGTAAATGGAAATACAATTATCGATTCCCCAGGTTTTATCTATAGAAAGCCTTTTTATAATCCAGAAGAATTTGACCTAATTAAAAGAGCTAATCCAAGAACATTTTTAAAGCCAAGAACATATCAAACAAAAAAAGATCTAAATTTAATAGTAGAAAATAAATTATCAATTAAAACTGATAATATAAACAGTCTTACGTTCTATGTAAGCAATGAAATAATGATTGATAAAGTATTTGATAATGAAAATAAAAAGCTTCTAAATCTGCCTGAAATAAGCCTTAAAATTGAAGCTAATACTGATCTTATAATTAAATCTATCGGATTTATAAATATCAAAAAAGAATGTGAACTTAAAATAAAAATAGAAGATGAAGAATTAATTGAAATAAGAAGATCTTTATTCCAATAGGAGGTGTAATAATGCCTAAAATAAAAGTAATGAGCGAAAATCTAGCCAATAAAATAGCAGCTGGAGAAGTTATTGAAAAATGTGCATCAGTAGTAAAAGAAATTGTCGAAAATAGCATTGATGCTAATTCTGATAATATTAAAGTTGAATTAGTAAATGGTGGATTATCTTCAATTAAAGTTACTGATAATGGTACTGGTATGGAAAGTGAAGATGCCTTAATAGCTTTTCAAAGACATGCTACATCTAAACTACTTAGAGAAGATGATTTATTCTTCATTGATACTCTAGGTTTTAGAGGTGAAGCCTTACCATCAATTGCTTCAGTTTCTGAAGTAGATTTAATTACTTGTTCAACTAAAGTAGGAACTCATATTCATATTAAAGGCGGTAAAATAGAAATAAACGAACCTGCTGATTCAAGGAAAGGTACAATTATTACAGTATCAAATCTATTTTATAATACACCAGCTCGATTAAAATATTTAAAAAGCGAACAATATGAATTATCTCAAATAGTCTATTTTATAGAAAAACTAGCTTTATCATATCCGCATATTAAATTTGAACTAACAAATAACGATAAAGTAATTGTAAAAACAAGTGGGTCTAACAATTTATTAAAAACAATTCATGAAATATATGGCTTACAAGTATCATCTAAGATGGTTGAAATAAAGTCCTCAAATGATGATTTTACTATCAGTGGTTATATCTGTAAACCGGAAATCCTAAGAAGTAATCGTAATGACATGAATGTCTTTGTTAATGGACGTTTAATTAAGAATTATGATATTAATAAATCTATTAATGACGCTTACTATAACTATAAACCAGAAAAGAAATATCCAATAGTTGTCATAAGTATTGAAACAGATCCAACACTAATAGATGTTAATATTCATCCAACAAAACAAGATATTAAAATCGCTAAATATGAAGAATTGAATAAACTAATTAATAAAACAATCAGTGACGTCTTACATCAAGAATTATTAGTTCAAGATGCATCCTTAAGACTTTCACCAACAAATGAAATCAAGGAAGATTTAACTACACCAATGATTAAAGAAGAAGATATTCCATACTTAGCTACTGAACCAATCGAAGAAGAACCAAAAGAAACTAAAGAAATAAAAGTTCAACAAACTTTCGATTTCACTACCGAAGAAGAAGCAGTAAATCCGGAAATGAAAAAATTGGAATTATATCCAATTGG